>ERZ1027042.25-NODE-25-length-102195-cov-11.157950_pt1 | contig 102195 bp, 91 predicted proteins | sample MGYA00519435_ERZ1027042 | MGnify/ENA primary metagenome ERZ1027042 (study PRJEB26926, sample SAMN06164586) | human gut metagenome | biome: ENVO:00009003; feature: ENVO:2100002; material: ENVO:00002003 | host: Homo sapiens | place: USA | collected 2012 ...
AATTATCTATGATTAAGCCACTCTATATAGAAAGCTTACAGATGCCTGGGGTTTGACTTTGCGAGGGTCTTTTCGACCAGGTCTTACTGGTAATACATGCTTTTCTATTAGGTTAATCACATCAGGTGGACTAAGATTGCGTTTATTACGGAGATATTCTCTACAAATATAAATGGCGATTGTAAAGTTCACCTGTTTTGTTTTATCATTGTTTTTCATTTGTTTTATTACATGTGTTGTTATTAATTCGCAATAGTTATACAAAAGTAATCGTGCATATATTTCTTGTTTAATAAAATCTGGTTTTCGTGCATGGAAACTTGTTAATCCTATGGCATATTTTAATTCTCTGAATGAAGTTTCTATTCCCCATCTCAAATGATAGATTTCCTTTATTTTTTTTACATCAAAAATATTTCTATCAAGATTTGTAATTATTATTTCATAAGAATTAGACCCTATAGGAAATCTAATAATACGAAACGATAATTCGTATGTTTTATCACTTTTTCGTGGAAGATAATCAAACACTTGATTTACAGGCATCCACTTATAGCCTGCATTTTTTGTGGTCTTTGTATTTTTCCTCGAAAAAATCTGAGTGATATCTATATCAAACTCATCATTTGGAGGAAGATTTAACCCAGATACAATTCCATTACTATTTTTATCTTTGACACGTATAGCGAATTTCCATCCTTTTTCAATTGCATGTGCAAAAATGTTATAGTTTTCATATCCTCTATCAGCAACAAGAATAACATTCTCTAGTTTTGATCTGTCAATCATTGTTGCACATGCTCTAAACTCGTTGTAATCCGCTGCTGTTTGCACTAAAACATCGGTGTATATACGATTCAAAACATCATAAAAGGCATTTAGATGTAGTTTATTAACAATTGAACCATGCTGATTACGTTCCCAAAAAGTTTCTGGATCCTTTTGATTGGTTGCAATGGTCAAGTTACTTCCATCACATGCAATTAAACGATAACCATGATAATTATTAGTAGTTGGAAGGTTGTCATCCGTAAAAGATTTAAACAAATATTCAAAAGCCTCTGGAAGTACTTTTGAACGTTGTTGCGTAAATGCTGACACAGACGGAGTATTTTTGTTAAAATCAAAGAAATCAAGTAGTTCTTTACTCATAGTAGCTCCACCCGAATTCATCATGATTCCTATAAAAGTTTTGAAATCAATTTTCCGTTTTCGAGAGAAATCGACATTGGGGTTTCGAAGAAATAAACATGGATTGTTAGCTAATTCCGAAATATGATTCTTTAGAGAATCTGAAACTTGATTAATATAATTGCTCATATGCGTTACCTCCTTGCAATCAAGATGTTCTTAATTACAAGGGCCGCTTTCGCTACCTCATTATCATTCAATAGCGAAAGCGGCCGCACATTTCGAATCATATGTCAAGCATTTATTACAAAATAAAAAGACCCTAGCATCATTTCTGATGCTAAGATCTTGATTGGTCATCTTAACTTAATGACATTGCGCGTCTGCGCTTCTTTTTTATGTATCCTTTACCCATTCAGTCCCATCGCCCGTGCGATCATGGCAAGAAGAAACAGGTGTGCCGGATAAAATATGTAGAAGAAATACTTCATCTGTTTTCCCCTGGTTCCATTGTAAAAATAAATCGGTATCATATCTAAAAATGCTGCCGCTTCAATGATACTTGCCAGCAGGGTTAAAACAAGAACACCGATCCCCATTCCCTTCACTTTCTTCGGATAAAACATGTAAATTGCAAAAATTGTCACAATTCCCGACAAATCGTAATCTGTACGGAAAAGAAGTGCCAGAAATCCCCCAGCTGCAACTGTCACAATGATAAGAATCACACGGATGGCTGCTGTTTTTTCCCCGTAAACATCCGCCACAAACTTCTGTTTTATCCCTTCAACACCCCAGATCACCAAAAGTCCGAACAGCAAAGTAAAAAAGACATTGTTGCTGGAAAAATCCCACATTCTCCTGCTGAATGCCAGGTCAAACGGAACCTCGGAAATCAGTGCAAACAAAAAAAGCCTTCCCGCATATTTTGCCCTGCTGCGTGTATGGTAAAATCCCTCTGCCAGAAGAAAACAGTAAATCGGAAACGCCAGTCTTCCAATAATGCGCATCAAAAATGCGGAATTTTCCAGTCCCGGAATCTGTTCTAAAATAACGGCCGATGTGTGATCAATCAGCATGGAAATCACGGCGATCACCTTTAACCAATAGCCGGAAATCCCCGGTTGTTTTGTTTCCATAACCATTCTCCTTTTTGTCATTATTTTGCAAGAAGCTGTTGAATTTCTTCTTTATATGGAGGAATCGTCTTTTTTGTCTCTCCCTCGGCACAAAGCCACGGTGTCTCTAAAATCTTTGGAATTTCCACAAAACGCGGATCGTGGACCAGACGATACAATGTCTCAAATCCAATGGTTCCCTGCCCGATATTGGCATGACGGTCTTTGTGTGCCCCAAGTGGATTTAAACTGTCATTGATATGAAAGACCGCAATCTGATCCAGCCCGATCACCTTATCAAAAGTCTCGAACACGCCATCATAATCATGCACCAGATCATAGCCGGCATCATTCACATGACAGGTGTCAAAACAGACTCTTAACCGTTCCTTTTTGTGCACTCCGTCATAGATTGCCCTAATCTCTTCAAACGTTCTTCCAATCTCGCTGCCTTTTCCTGCCATCGTTTCCAACGCAATAAACACATCATCCCCGTTGGCATCAAGCACCATATTCAGTCCCCGGACAGTCTGTGCAATTCCTGCCTCCGCCCCCGCGTCTAATGCAGATCCCGGATGCAGTACCAGAATTTTACTGCGCATGGCAGCCGTGCGCCGGATCTCTTTTTCCAAAAATTCCACAGCAAGCTCAAATGTCTCCGGCTTTACCGTATTGGCAAGATTGATGATATACGGTGCATGAACCACGATTTCCCGGATTCCAGCCTTTGTGGCATACTCCCAGCCCGCCTCAATATTTAAGTCTTTGATTTCTTTTCTCCGGGTATTCTGCGGTGCCCCTGTGTAGAGCATCAGCACATTTGCCCCATAACGCTCCGCTTCCTTCACGGATGCCAGAAACATCTCTTTTCCTGCCATTCCCACATGAGAGCCTATTTTAATTTCTTCCATTTTATATGTCCTCTGCTTTCAGCTTTTTCTTCTGCTGATGTGCAGTAATTGCGATCAGCAGATTTTGCGGAATAAATCTTCCGCATATCGTTACTGCCTTGATTTCAGTCGTCGGAACAATGAGCACTTTGCGTCTTTTCATCTGCTTTAATGCATATCCGGCGCAATACTCCGGTGTGATTCCGGCCAGTGCAAATTCAACATTTGCCACTTCATTGAATTCCGTATTCACCGGACCCGGACACAATGCCCCTACATACACCCGGCTGCCTCTCTGTTTCAGTTCCAGCGCCACTGCCCGCGTCAGACTCGCCATATAGGCTTTAGTCGCATAATAGGTGGCCATATAAGGACCTGCCGGAAGCAGTCCTGCCGAAGATGCGACATTTAAAATATACCCCCCCTCCTGTTTTTCCATGCGGCGAAGCATCAGTTTCATCAGAAGATGCATGGCCTTGACGTTCACATCAATCATCTGCATTTCCTTCTCTGCATCTGTCTCCAAAAAACTGCCGCAATCACCAAATCCCGCATTGTTGATCAATATCCCGACTGGCAGCTTCTCGATCTGCTGCATCAGGTGATAACAGGCTTCTTTTTGTGACAAATCCGCTGATATCACAATGCTCTCGGTTCCCTTCTTTTGTAATTCCTGCGCCAGTTCCTGTAACCGGTCCTCTCTGCGTGCAACCAGCACCAGACGATACCCCTCTGCTGCAAGCTGTCGTGCAAACGCCATACCGATTCCGGAGCTTGCCCCTGTGATCACTGCATATGATTTCTTCATTTTGCCTCCTCCTTAATGTATCACGAGTATAGCACAGTGACACATGAAAGTCCAATAAAAATCAGGGCTTACAGAGGTTCTCCCTCCATAAGCCCCGATAGCAGATAATGAGTAGTTTATTGATATTTTCTTACTTTACAGTTACCTTAATGGTTACGATTTTCTTTGTTCCATCTTTTAAGGTAACGGTTGCGGTCACTTTTCCGGTTCCCTTCTTCTTTCCTGTAATCTTTCCGTTTTTATTTACGGAAACCACAGACTTCTTGGAAGACTTATAGGTAATCTTTGCAACGTTTTCCATATTCAGTTTCTTGCTCCACTGGAATACGGTTGTCTTTTTTACACCAATATTTACTGTGCTCTTTGCAGGTGCGATAGTCTTTGCAATCTGCTTTGCAGCTGCCTTAACTTCTGCCTGTGTCTTTAAGACGTATACGCCACGGTCTTTGAAAGTCAGTGATACGGAACCGTCCTTTGTAACCTTATACGATTTCTTATTCACAAGAACCAGTTCTCCGGTCTTTTCGTCTTTCTTCATGACTGCAAGTTTTGCACCTGCTTTGACGTCTGCTGCATTTACCTGTACGGTGTATGCAGTGGTTCCATCTGCTTTCTTGACTTCCTGTGTGATGGTTACGTCTTTCGTTCCGGCAGCTTCTGTTACAGCTTGGATCACATCGGCATTTACGGTTGCCTTCACGCCTGTTTTGCTTGTCTTTCCAGTTGCTGCTACTGCTGCCTCTGCGGTTACTTTTCCGCTTGCATCCTTTGTGACTGTTACGGTTGCAGTCGTTCCTTCCGGAAGTTTTTCTGCAGGAATAACGCTCTCTGTCGTTGTTGTATCCTTTTTGGTATCTTCAGAAGGCTTGGTTTCGGTTGTTGTGCTTCCGCTGGAAGAACTTCCACCGGTAGATCCGCCGTTGGTTTTGGTTGTTTTATTATCCGTAATCTTATAGGCAGGATCAAATCCAGGTTTTAACGCATTCTCATCAATCGTAACCGACTTTGCCTTATCTGACGCTGTCAAAATGACACCGTTGTATGCCGGAATGCTGATGGTAACTTTTCCTGCAACAACTGTATAGTTTGTTCCGGAAATCACATCGGTAAGTGCTGTAGCATCCAGTTTCAAATCATTTAGATCAAATACGACGTCTTTTGCAGTCGCACTGTTATTCATAGCTACCAGCATAGTGTCGCTGTTATCACGTCTTACATAAGATAATATCTCATCACCGGTTCCCTTTACTGGTTCTACAGAACCTGTACGAAGTGCAGTATAATTGTTACGAATTGTAGCCAGTTTTGCATACCACTTCACAAGTGACTCATTTCCTTCGCCCCAGATCATTGCACGGCGATCATCCGGATCGTCAGCGCCTACCATACCGAGTTCATCTCCATAATAAATGGTTGGAGCTCCAGCATAGGTAAACTGCATCAATGCAACAAGATACTGTTTCTGTTTTGCCTCCTCAGATGTCGTCTCATATGATGGGAACGCTTTGTCTACTTCCTTCTGATTTCTGTCGTCATCAATGCCGTCCAAGTAAGATAACAGACGTGTCGTATCATGGGAATCTACAAGGTTCATCATGGCATAAAATGCTTCCTTTGGATAACGCTCACGCAAACGCTCCAGCGTATTCATTGCATCCTCAGAAGTACCTCCCTTGGCATAAGCAATTGCAGCGCCGCGGAACATATAGTTCATAACCGAGTCATACATATCACCCATCAGATATTTCACAGCATCTGTCCAGATTTCTCCGATAATTACATTATCACTGTCAAGTGCCTTCACCGATTTACGGAAATGCTGCCAGGTTTCATCTGATACTTCGTTGGCAACATCCAGTCTCCAACCATCCATACCTTTGGATAACCAGTACTGTGCCACACTGTTATCTGCACTTGTGCTTGTCTCGTTCTTGCCGATAACATCCTGCGCCCAGGTTCCTGTCTGGTATTCCGAACCGTTTGTTGCCTTGATGATTGGCATAGAATCATATCCCCACCATCCGTCATAACCATATACCGGCTTTCCTGCACGAAGTCCTACGGTATCACTTACCTCTTTTCCGTCATCATCTTTTAAAGTTGTTGGGAAAACATCAAACCATTCCGTGTAATCATAATTGGTAATTCCGTAATTCTTTGTAAAATACTCTTTTGCCTGTTTTTCTGCTTCCTCTTTTGAAACATTCTTTTCGCTCATGGTATCATATACATAAGCCCAATATGGATATGCACCAATGGTATCTGTTCCTTTTTCCAGATATTCATAATAGCGGTCAAAATATACCGAATCATCCGATACATGATTAAACACACCATCCAGAACTATATGCATACCATTCTTTTCCGCTACATTTACCAGTTCTTCAAAATCACCAAGTGTTCCAAGGATCGGATCAATGTTCTTGTAGTCACTGGTGTCATACCGGTGGCTGGAAATAGACTCAAATACCGGATTCAGATAAATAACCGATACCCCAAGCGCTTTCAGATAGTCGATTCTCTTTGTAATACCCTTTAAATCGCCACCATAAATTTCATTGCTCCAGTTTCCATCTCCCTTATAGGCATTGGATGGATAAGTGCCCGGATTGGTTGTCTCCTGCTCCGGATTCTCTGGTAAGATGTACCAGTCATTCATCTTTTCATAATTTACCGGACCTCTTGCACTGGTATTTGCCTCATCATTGGAAGTATCTCCGTTATAGAAGCGGTCTGGGAAAATTTGATAAATAACTGCATTTTTCATCCAATCCGGAGTCTTATAACCGGACTGATATACGATCTGATCATATGGCAGCATGGATAACAGATCCGAAGATTTACCAGTGCCATAATATCCATCATCATCACCATACATCGTAGCTGCGGTTCCGTTGTATACAGCAAAGAAATAATGATATTCTCCCAGTTTATCAAAACTTGTCGTTACTGACCATCTCTGTTTTCCACCGACAGCACCATCGACTTTTTTCATTTGCAGATTTTGCTTTGCCACACCTTTTACAATAAACTTAACAGCAGTAACATCATCTCCCGTATCAATAGAGTATGTTACCTTTTCTCCTGTGGCAACAGCACCGTACACACTCTTGTATGTTGTATCCTTCGAGTCAAACGTAAGTGCAGAACCATTTACTTTTGCATCTGATGCATCCGAGTAATATACGCCAGATTCTGGATCGTAATAGAAGGTAACATTCTTTTTGGTATCTACCGTATATGGCTCCAAATCAATTTTTTCATTCGTTGTTACAATCTTAGTATCCTGATAGGTTCCAGCCTCCATATCAGAAACTGTTGCGCTATAAACACCCGTCAAACGGTCATCAGAAAACTTGGTTCCATCTGGAATTCTTGTTCCTTCTAACCCTACTTCTGCGCCATATTGATAGTTTACACTGCATCTGGAATAATGGCTCAGATCGGAATAATAAATAGTTACATCCTGTGTTTCCGGAACAGTAACTGCAATGTTTGAACCACTTGCTGCACCATTTTCACCATAATTTTCATCCCATGTTCCCATAGAAATTTTGTACTCATAATTTGCGGCAGGAACATTTTTAAATGTATAAGCATACAATCCCTTTCCTATATATTCCATCTGATTCGATGCTACATCCCAGCTCTTGCCCGGAAATGTACCAGGCACACATACCGTTCTTCCCATATATTTATCTCTATGATAAGAAAGATATGTTGTATCGCCTATGGTTACACCATCGCTAATTTCTTTATCTGTACCATCTACAACAATAACATAAACAAGATCAAGTGCTTCATCACCGATAAAAAGGTCATTTGATGTATATGCATTTTTTACGCTTGCATCCGGTGTTAAAGCAATTGTTGTTAACGCACTCTCTCCATTTTTTTCTACATCTGCCCTGTTTCCGTACTTTACTTCTACTTTGTTTGCATTTTCTGCTACTGCGGTAAACGTAATGGTTCCGTTTGCATTACTTATCGCCTTATCTTCTACTTTTTTAAGAGAAGAAAGAAGTGTCTTTCCTTCTTCGTCAAGATACCAGTTCCATGTTCCATCTTTTTGAATATAATACACATCAGACGGTGTATCTTTTGTAAATGTACTTAAAAGCGCATCATATGTAGTATCTCCTGTTTTTGTAGCATCTCCATTTGCAGCATCAGCAAACTGAAAACCTCCAAATGTTCCTTTAACAGTAATTTTATAAAATCCATTATTTTCCGGAGTTAAGCAATTACCGGAAACTTTCCAACCCTCAATTTCGGTCTCCTTCGTTGAATCAGAGATTTCCAGCTTATCACTCCAATGCTGCATTACTGGTGTTTTCCACTCTGTTTCCGGTTTTATATGCATGGTCACATATGTCTTAGGGGCAACTTTAAGTGAATTTTTTCCCTCTGCATCCGTATACCATCCCCATGTACCATCTTTACAGATATAATACAAATCAGTCGGTGTAGTGCCTTTAAATTCTACCATCGAACTCTCAAATCCCTGACCAGCAGTATTTTTATTTGGGTCCGCATAATCTAAAAACTGAAAGCCTGTGAAATTACCATTTAGTGTAACACTATAAAACTCAGTATCTCCATCCTTTGTAAGAATTTGTCCAACAGCGTCTCCCCACCCAGTAATTGGTCGATTTGTATCTGTTGCACCACTAACAATCGTGGCATCATCTCCCCAATACTGTAATGCAGGCTTTTCATACTTAGCCGATGCATTGTCAATATGCAGTGTCAAATTCATTGCATCTTCACGGACCGATGTAGTGGTTTCTGTTCCCTGCTCCGTCTCCGCTGCATATGCCTGAATCATCGACAACTGTGGTGTCGTAGCCACCATTCCCAGGGAAAGCACCCAGCACACGGTTGCCTTCGCAGTTCTCTTTCTTATCCATTCGTTTTTCAAATCTTGGTTCCCCCTTCTTTACCTTCTCCCGAATTTTTCATGCAGTACCCTCTCATCATACCTTGAATGATTTTTCGGGTTTTTTCGTTTTTCATTATACTTGAAAATGTATACGAAATAAAGTTGGAAAAACTGCCAAAAAACCTCTGGAAATTTTGTCTAAAAATTCCAGAGGTTTTTTCAACTTATTATACACATTGTATATTCATTTTTATTGCTGCAGTACCAGCTCGCGCCCTGTCACATCCAGTTCCATGCTCTGTGGATCTTTTTTATACTGCTCAAGCACGGTCAGCCACAGCATATGTACTTCGTAGATCAGCATCTGATCCGCCTCCACTGCATACGGAGCTAAAACATCCACATCGAAGAAGCGGATGCCAAGCGGTGGCAGAAAAATCAAATTGCAGGACTTCTTTTTCTCTCCGCAGGTGTAGATCTGCTCATAAGAAACCAATAGAAATTCTTTTTCCTGATCCATACAGTGATAGGAAACAAAACACTCATCAATCACCCATGTCTCTCCCTCTTCGGTTTCCACTGGTTTCTTCGCCGGATCGTTGTACTCGGTAGTCTGGCACTGAATATCCCAGTGCAGTTTTCCTTCCCGCGTTTTTTGTATCATATCGGTCACTTTACGGACCAGCTGTTCTTCCTTTTTCTTCATTCTTATGCCTGCTCTCTCACATAAATCTGTGACAGATTATTCATGATCGCCGCTGCGACATCCGGTTTATTCATAGAGTAAATGTGAATGTGGTTGACTCCGTTGGCAATCAGATCAATAATCTGCTCGGTTGCATAGGCAATTCCTGCCTGCTTCATGGCTGCAGGGTTGTCCCCAAACCGATCCACAATGCTTAAAAATTTGGCAGGAACCAGATTTCCGGTCAGGGAAATCGTTCTCTTCACCTGTGCTGCATTGGTAACCGGCATGATTCCGGCAGTCACCGGAACATCAATTCCTTTAGCAAGTGCCTTATATAGGAAACGATAATAAATGTTATTGTCGAAAAACATCTGTGTGGTCAGATATTCACAGCCTGCATCCACTTTTTCTTTCAGATGATCCAGATCTTCATTCATATTGGCAGCCTCCGGATGTCCCTCCGGATAACATGCACCGCCGATACAGAAGTCTCCTGCCTCCCTGATCTCACGAATCAGCTCAATCGCATGGTGATACTGATCCGGAAGCGGAAAATCCGTGTTTGTCGGAATATCCCCGCGAAGTGCAAGGATGTTTTCGATTCCGCGCTCTTTCAGCTCATGGATTACAGTATGTACCTTTTCTCTTGTGGAAGAGACGCAGGTCAGATGTGCGATTGCCGGCACCCCATAAGAGTTGATCGCATCTGCGATCTCTACGGTATAATCACTCGTTCCGCCGGTTGCTCCATATGTACAGCTGATATATGCCGGTTTCAGCTTTGCGATTTCTGCTGCGATTGCCTTGTAATTCTGCAGCTGTGCTCCCTGTTTTGGCGGGAAAATCTCACATGAGATTGTCACCTCATTCTTCTTTAAAATTTCCGATACTTTCATATTTTTCTCCTGTTGTTAAAATTTTCGAAGCTCATCTGTGCCGTCATCCATAGTATTGACAATACGCTTAATCTGCACAAAATAGGAATAATTATCATTTACATGAACTTCACAGCGATCTCCGACTTTATGCCCGAAAATAGCTGCGCCAAGCGGTGATTCCCTGCTGATCAGATTTTTCAGTGAATTGCTTCTGACCGTTGTCACCAGTTTATACGTTTCCGTCACATCATCCTCTTCAAAATAAATATCGACGGTATTGTTCATTCCAACCTCATCTTCCGGAGAATCTTCCGAAACAATCACTGCTGTCTTGATCATTTTTTCCAGATAACGGATACGGCTTTCATTTTCGTTTTTAAACTTTTTGGCTGCCTTATATTCAAAATTTTCGCTCAGGTCTCCCTGGGCACGTGCTTCTTTTACATCTTCGAGGGCTTCCTTCCGAACCACCAGCTTCCGGTGCTCAATCTCTGCCTCCATTTTTTCAATATCCTTTTTTGTTAATTCATCATGCATATTCTGCCTCCAGATATTAATCTAACATTTTACATACAAAATCGCAAGTCCTATCTTCCTGCGTACAGACACTGATCAGATATCTGTCTTTTGGCGTTCCCAACGGAATTTCTTTATAGTATTTCCCATGCAGGGTATCCACGGTATGAAATGCCTTTGTCATTCCTTCCCCGGTCATTTTCACATAGCTTTCTTTTCTTGTCCAGAACCGGAGCAGTTCCTGCGGATCATCCCCGGCATCTTTCCACCAGTTCCATTCCGCTTCCGTTAATATCCGCTTTGCAAGTTTCCGGTTGTGGGTTTCCTGCAAAAAACGGTTCTGCTGTTCCACATCCACACCTACCGGGACATCCGACAGCACTCCCGCCACATATGCTCCCGCATGACTTAAATTAAAGAAAACCCCATCTTTTTTCAGACGCAGCTTTCCATGTCCTTCCAGCCCAAAAGATTCTTCGGCATAAGGGATCTGTTCTTCCATCAGCATATGCCGGAGCAGAAGTCCCGCCGCAATGGATCTGCTGCGATTTTCTTTTCCTTTTATCGTTCTTACTTTCTCCCTGCGGCTCTCCACAAGAAGAGACAGCGAAGCCACCTCTTCTTCCGGACGCAGGAGACAAACCGGCCGGATATATAGTTTAAGCATGTAATGCTCCTAAAAATCCACACGCCAGCACAAAAATGCCAAGAATGATCCGGTAATATCCAAACACCTTGAAATCGTGTTTTTTAATATATCCCATCAGAAAACGGATAACAATCAGGGAAACCGCAAATGCAATGACACATCCCACAAACAGGATAACGACCTCGGATGTCGAAAAATCCAGTCCAAACTTCGCAATCTTTAAGATACTGGCACCAAACATAACCGGAATGGCAAGGAAAAACGTATACTCTGCTGCAACGGTTCTGGACACTCCGATCAAAAGTGCTCCGACAATCGTTGCACCAGACCGGGAGGTTCCCGGAAAGATTGCAGCGATCAGCTGAAACAGACCGATAAAAAGTGCCGTGTCGTAACCGATATCTGCAAGCGAATTGATTCTGGAATTTTTCCCTTTATGGGAATTCTCAATCAGAATAAACGCAATACCAAACAGAATCAGCATGACAGATACCATCTGGTAATTGTAAAAATGTTCCTCCACCCAGTCATCCGCAAGAACACCGATCACCGCTGCCGGAATGGTAGAAACCAGAATATGAAACCACAATTTAAAAATATCTGTTTTGATCCATGCGCCCGGTCCCCGTTTTGTCAAAGGTGCTACATTGTTTTTTCTTCCAAACGGCCAGATCTGGCTCCAGAATAAAACAACGACCGCAAGAATCGCTCCCAGCTGGATCACGACCTCGAACATGCTGTAAAATTCATCACTTACTTTCAGTTTGACCACTTCATTCAGCAGAATCAGATGCCCGGTACTGCTGATGGGAAGCCACTCGGTCACGCCTTCCACAATTCCAAATAATACGGCTTTTAATACCTCTATCAGTTCTATCATTTTTTCCCTTTCTATCGCTCGCTTCCATCAAAATTCATCTGGTTCATATATTCCTGTGAAAAATCCGGATGGGTAGACAGTTCTATATAATGCATACTTTTCTGAATTATGGAAAGCTGCTCTCTTGCTTTTTTTGAAATAGCTGCTGATACTGCGCCTTCTCCAGCTGCATTTCCAACTGAATCCGTAATCGGAAGTAATTCCTTTGGGATCAGTCCAATCGCCGCTGCCGATTCTTTTTTCAGATAGCTGCCAAAACCACCTGCGAGAATAACATGATCCAGCTGTTCATAAGAAGTATGACTGTCCTGTAGCAGAATCCGCATTCCGGCTGCAAATGCTGCCTTTGCAAGCTGTAGTCCCCGGATATCTTCCTGCGTCACACATACCTTATGCGCCAGCCAGACACATGGCTGCCCTGCATATTCTCCCAGGTATTTCCGGTAAGCAACTGAGACCGACTGTTTCTGCTTTAACAATCCTGTGTGATCAAGAAGCCCCATCTCTAAAATAACCGCAAGTGCATCAATCAGACCGGAACCGCAAATACCACATGCCTCCTCGTCTCCGATTACCTGCACCCGGATTCTCCGCTGGTCAAGCCAGACATGGGATATTGCTCCGACCGCTGCCGGCATTCCCATCGCCATCTCCGCACCTTCAAATGCAGATCCGACCGCCGTGGCACAGCAATAAATCTGATCTTCGTTTCCGACAGCCATCTCTCCGTTCGTTCCAATATCCAGAAGAAGCACTTTCTCTTTGGGGTTCTTCTGCATCACTGCCAAAAGATCCGAAGTAATATCTCCTCCGACAAATCCTGCAACCGCCGGTGCTATGTATACCGATCTGCAATCCGTAAGTCCCAGCTGCTCTCCGGTATACTCTTTTCCAAAGAATTCCTGCGGCATAAACGGCGTCACCCCGATGGAAACAGGCGAAATTCCCGCAAACAGATGACACATTACCGTATTTCCCACCACGGCAAGACGATGAATCTGTTCCCCTCTCCCTGTTTTTTTCTGCAGTGTCCGAAGCATCTGTGCGATCTGAAAAATAATCTGTTCTTTTAATATTTCCAGTTTTCCTGCTTCGGCTGCCTGAATACGTGAAAGCACATCTGCACCAAAACTTCTCTGTGCGCTTGGTTCACTGACCGTTGCCAGCTTTTCTCCTGTCTTTCCATCGATCAGATGGCAGACCACCGTCGTAGTACCGATATCGCATGCCGCATCCAGCCCTTCTCCGTCATCCGCCGGATAATGTGTGACAGTTCCGTTTTCTGCAATTTTAGACTTCTGTGCGCGAAGCTGCACTTTCGGAATTGTGATACGCATACCATCGGTTACTTTTGTCATACAGGCGAGTACTTCTCCCATATGTTCCACCTCTACGGTACACTTTCCGCATCTTCCCCTGCCGCCACATGGCGCTGTCAGCACATGGATTCCATGTTCCTGAAGTGTCTCTAAAATGGTTTTTCCTTCTTCTGCATCAAGTTTATGTGATTTTTTTTCAATTATTACTTCTATCTGCATAGGCTTTCTTATACTCTAAAAGCAGCAAACCGGATCAGATTCGATTCGCTGCTTTTTACAGGCTCTGTTACTTGTTTCGTTTACTTGTTCAGAGAAGACTCACGGTAAATGATATCATCTCTTCCCGGTCCGTTGGAAACCATGGTGATCGGATATCCAATCTGTCCCTCGATAAACTCAATGTACTTGCGGCAATTTTCCGGAAGTTCTTCATACTTCTTGATACCGCGGATGTCACATTTCCATCCCGGAAGCTTTGTGAGTACCGGCTTTGCCTTCTCCAAGAGACTGGTAACCGGAAATTCGGTTGTCACTTCTCCGTTGATCTCGTATCCGGTACATACCGGAATCTCATCGAGATATCCTAATACATCAAGTACAGTAAATGCTACATCGGTTGTTCCCTGCAGACGACAGCCATATTTGCTGGCTACACAGTCGAACCATCCCATTCTTCTCGGACGTCCGGTGGTTGCACCGAACTCTCCACCATCTCCACCGCGACGGCGAAGTTCATCTGCCTCATCTCCGAAAATCTCACTTACAAATGCACCGGCACCTACAGCAGAAGAATATGCCTTACATACGGTAATGATCTGTTTGATCTCATATGGCGGAACTCCTGCCCCGATTGCACCGTATGCAGCCAGTGTGGAAGATGAGGTAACCATTGGATAAATTCCGTGATCCGGATCTTTTAATGTTCCAAGCTGTCCTTCTAAGAGAACGGTCTTTCCTTCTTTGAGTGCCTTGTCCAGGAATAAGGAAACATCACATACATATGGAGCTACCATATCGCGGTACTCATGTAATGTATTTAATAATTCATCCGTATCAATCAGTGGCTTGTGATACAGATGCTCTAAGATTACATTCTTCTGCTCTGCAACACGGACTACCTTTTCCTTTAACAGTTCATCATCAAAAAGCTCACTTACCTGAAAACCGATCTTTGCGTATTTATCTGAATAAAACGGAGCAATACCAGATTTTGTTGATCCGAAGGATTTTCCTCCCAGACGCTCCTCCTCGTACTGATCAAACAGTACGTGATACGGCATCACAATCTGTGCACGGTTGGACACAAGAATCTTTGGCATCGGAACGTTGCGGTCTGTGATGGACTTAATCTCTTTGAAAAGACGTGGAATATCAAGTGCCACACCATTTCCAATCACACTCGTTGTATGACTGTAAAATACTCCGGACGGAAGTGTATGTAATGCAAACTTTCCGTAGTCATTTACGATTGTATGTCCTGCGTTCGCACCTCCCTGAAAACGTACAATGATATCGGCCTGCTTTGCAAGCATGTCCGTAATCTTGCCTTTGCCTTCGTCGCCCCAGTTAGCGCCAACAACTGCTTTAACCATCTTTTATTCCTCCTGTATGTCTGCTTTAACTTTCCGTGCGCACTTTTTTACGCACGAAAACGGACAGGTGTAAAAACCCATCCGTTTTTACTTTATGATTATAAAGGATTCCCACTGAAATTACAAGTCATAAACTTTAATTTGTTAGCATATGAAAGTTTCCAAAAGCTGCCTGCTACGCTTCAATCTTTTTGGAACATGCGATCGCAAGTGCTCCCGGTCCGATATGACAGGCAATGGATAATGACAGTGGCTGCATGACGATCTCATTGTCTGGAAAGACAGCCTGCACTTCTTCTTTGAATGCCTCAGCGGCTGCAGTGTCAAATGTATAGGCCAGTTCCAGATTCATCTTCTCCCCATCCGGGCTGTGAAAACGCTTCTCAAAATCGTTTTTCATAGCCTCGGTCATGATTGTTTTTGCCTGTTTTACCGTACGTGCCTTTGCAAATGCATCCAGCTTTTCTCCCTGGATCTGCAATACCGGTTTCAGTTTCAGTAAGGTTCCCAGTGCTGCTGCTGCCGGTGTGATACGTCCGCCTTTTTTCAGATACTCCAGTGTATCGACCATAATGTATATGGAGGATTCAAATTTTTCTTTTTCCAGAATCTCTTTGATTTCTTCTGCACCTTTTCCCTGCTCTGCCAGCATTTTGGCATCGAGCACGGACTGCCGCATCGTTACGGAAATACGCTGGTTATTGACTACCTGTACTTTTCCGTCATAGTCCTGGGAAAGCATATATGCCGTCTCACAGGAACTGCTTAAGCCCGAAGACATCGGTATGTATACAATTTCATCGTATTCTTTCAAAAGTTCATCCCATTTATCGGTCACATCTCCAACCAGCGGCATGGAGGTTTTGATCTCTCCGCCCTCTTTGAGTTTCTGATAAAACTGCTCCTGTGTCAGGTCAATATCTTCATAAAACATCTGTCCGTTAATATAAAAAGGCATCGGCATTACCACTACGCCAAGTTCTTTTGCCTCGCTTTGTGTAATACCACTGTTACTGTCCGTTACAACAATCACTCGACTCATTTTTTCCACTCCTGATTTTCGTTGTTTTTCCAAACGGTTCCTTTGTCTTTGAACCGTTACGCTTTCTATCATATCATAGGACAAAAAAAATGAAAAGCCTTGATTTTCAAGGCTTTTCATATCTATTTCACATGGTTTTTGATACTATGTTTACTTTATAACGCAACGGTTATGTCCGATTACATCATTCCGCCCATTCCCGGAGCACCACCGGCTGGCATTGCAGGAGTATCTTCCTTAATGTTTGCAACAGCAGACTCTGTGGTGAGTAATGTAGAAGCAACGGATGTTGCATTCTGCAGGGCACTTCTTGTAACCTTAACCGGATCAAGAATTCCAGATTCTACCATGTCAACATACTCTTCGGTAGCTGCATTGAAACCGGTTCCCGGTGCAGATTCCTTTACCTTATTGATGATAACAGCACCTTCAAGACCTGCGTTTGCAGCGATGTAATACAAAGGAGCTTCCAGTGCCTTTAAGATAACCTTCGCACCGGTCTTTTCATCTCCCTCTAAGGAATCAGCAAGCTCTGCAACCTTCTTGGATGCATGGATGTATGCAGATCCACCACCTGCGATAATACCTTCCTCGACTGCTGCACGGGTAGCATTTAATGCATCTTCCATACGAAGCTTTGCTTCCTTCATCTCGGTCTCTGTTGCAGCACCGACACGGATGACTGCTACGCCGCCTGCCATCTTTGCAAGTCTTTCCTGTAACTTTTCTTTATCAAATTCAGAAGTGGTCTCCTCGATCTGTCCACGGATCTGTTTGATACGTCCCTGAATCTTATCCTTGTCTCCGGCACCATCCACGATAACGGTGTTCTCTTTCTGAACCTTAACGGATTTTGCACGTCCAAGCATATCCATGGTGGTATCTTTCAGTTCTAATCCAAGATCGGAGCTGATCACCTGACCGCCGGTAAGGATTGCTATATCCTCAAGCATGGCCTTTCTTCTGTCACCATATCCAGGAGCCTTGACAGCTACTACGTTGAATGTACCACGCAGTTTGTTTACGATCAATGTGGTGAGTGCTTCTCCCTCGATATCCTCAGCGATGATCAGAAGTCTTGCACCGGACTGTACGATCTGCTCAAGCAGTGGCAGGATATCCTGGATATTGGAAATCTTCTTGTCTGTGATCAAGATGTATGGATCATCGAGATTTGCTTCCATCTTATCCATATCTGTGCACATATAAGCAGATAAGTAACCTCTGTCAAACTGCATACCTTCTACCAGGTCAAGCTCTGTCTGCATGGTTTTGGACTCTTCGATTGTGATGACACCATCGTTTGTAACCTTCTCCATAGCGTCTGCTACCAGATTACCAACTTCTTCATCACCGGCAGAAATTGCTGCAACTTTTGCGATCTGCTCTTTGCCCTTAACCTTCTGGCTCATTTCCTTTAATGCCTCAACAGCGGCATCTGTTGCCTTCTTCATACCACGTCTTAACACGATCGGATTTGCTCCTGCTTCCAGGTTCTTCATACCTTCCTGAACCATAGCCTGTGTTAAAACAGTAGCGGTAGTTGTACCATCACCGGCTACATCATTGGTCTTGGTTGCAACTTCTTTTACAAGCTGTGCACCCATGTTCTCAAATGCATCCTCAAGTTCCACTTCTTTTGCGATTGTTACACCATCGTTTGTGATCAGTGGAGCACCAAAGGATTTATCCAGTACAACGTTACGTCCTTTCGGTCCTAATGTTACACGAACGGTATTTGCTAATTTATCGACACCTGCACCAAGTGCTGCTCTGGCGTCTGAACCATATTTGATCTCTTTTGCCATGACTACAATAACCTCTCTTCTTTAAAATTCAGCCTATAATTTCCAATTTATAAAAACTACTCAACAATTGCAAGAATATCATTCTGTCTTACGATAATGTACTCTTCCCCATCAAGTTTTACTTCTGTCCCTGCATATTTGGAATAGATTACTTTCTGGCCTTCTTTTACCTGCATAACGATTTCTTTGCCATCGACTACTCCGCCAGGACCTACAGCGATTACTTCCGCTTCCTGTGGCTTCTCTTGTGCTGCTCCCGGTAATACGATACCGGATGCGGTAGTCTCTTCTGCTTCTAACTGTTTTAATACTACTCTGTCTGTTAATGGCACTAATTTCATTACAAATAGCCTCCTTTTCGTCTTTACTAGCACTCACTTTATTCGAGTGCTAACTCTTTCTGTAAATAAAATATCACTGTTGTTTTTCATTGTCAACAGTGATACTCAATTTTTATATTTTTTTTAGATTCCCGGAATTCACTTTCTTTGTATGCTTTATTATTTCATCGTACTGTGCATACATTTTTTGTGTTTCGTTTTCAAGTGTATAATAATGAAAAATATACGGCACAAGAAGCACAAGGAGCAGCATGGTAAAACCATAGAGTGTCATGATCCCCGTCAAAAGCGGGGCAAACAATGATAGTACCGTTATCACAGCAAATGTAACCGTTACAATCAGATGAATCAGACGTTCGTGCTGGAAAAATCCAATCTGAACCAGATGTTCTTCCAAAATACATTCCCATTCCTCATATGTTTTCTCTTCTTCGTCTGCCAGAAGCCGGTCCACACGTTTCCGGTACTCTGTAATTCTTTTTTTCATTTCTGCCTCGATTCAGACTCTATATTAATCCATAGTGTTCCATTGCATGCTTTATTCCATCATCGTAGATATCCGTTGTCACAAATTCAGCCGCCTCTTTTGCCGGAGGTGTTCCATTCCCCATGGCAATTCCATGTCCCACAAAAGAAAGCATATCCAGATCATTGACACTGTCACCAATCGCATAGGTATCCTCATTTTTAATACCCATATGCCTGCAGAGCCAGTCTATCCCGGTCGCTTTCGATGTTCCTTTCGGAACAAATTCCACAACATGTCCTTCATGCTCCAGACAGTCAAAATCAGTCCCCAGTTCATCCCGGATTCTGGCATAATCGGTTGTTGGCAGGATATCCCCCGACATTTTATTAATGCGGATGTCCGGTGAATAGCCTTTTAATATTTTGGCAGATGCTCCCATTGCCTCAAAAAGGTACAGCACATACGGATCTGTCTTGAAATTTTCTTTATCTATCCAGTGGCAGTCCGGACCTTCCAGCACAATCGGCATCCGGCATTCTTCCATGACCCGGACAATTTTTTCTGTCAGTTCCGGGGAAAGGATATTTTCATACAGAACCTTTCCATCCATCTCCACATGGTTTCCGCATGCTGCAACAATTCCGTCAAAGCCGATCCCAAGCAGCCGCTTATCGTTAATATTGCTACGGGATCTTCCACTGCACAGAAATGTCTTATGTCCGTTTTTCTGCAATTGTTTGATGGTTGGAATTGTACTTTCTGGAATCTGCATTTTTTCATCCCACAGCGTTCCGTCTATATCAAAAAATATGTATGCCATTTTTACTCTCCTCATCTGTCAGCTGTTTCCCCTATACTAGCATAATCCGGCAGATGCGTCAAAGTATCCTGATTTTTTTCTATTTCAATGCATTTGCAATCCGCACAACAACATATCTGTTTTTCTGGAATTCGATCTCATACTGCCAGTGCGGGCACGGTGCTACTGAGCTTCCAATCTCAATGGTAATGGAAGGTTTATTAAGCAGATCCATCACATACTCCCGGTACTGTCCTCCCCAGGACCTTCCGCTGCCGCTATCCGGGGCTTTGCTGTATCCGGTAATTTTCTTTGCGATATCATACATTTTATAGGTATCTTTTTTCAGGCTTCCTTTCGTACAGTCCCCGTAAATAATTCTTCCCATGGCATGGTAATTCACCACACCCTGCAGATTTTGTTTTTTGATCAGCTGCTGTGTCAGCGTTGCTACCGCATAAGATTCCGGCTCACTCAGTGCTTTTTTGCCGGAATACCCCTGTGCACCTTTCTTTCCGCCGGAAACAAAATGTTTTGCCGGGAAATTCCGGTTTAAATCCACACCGCGTCCATTGGACTTCCATGTGGAATGTCTGGTCTGGGAAACCGTTACCCCGTCCGGATTTGCCATAACAATATAATGGATCTGCATCTTCTGGAGGATATTTGACATTTTGACGCCACCGATGGTTCCGTTATAATTTTCCAGATAATACTGGATTTCCTTCATCATGACTGCAGAACAGATATACTCTCTGGCATGCAATGTACTGACAATCAGAAGGGATTCCTCTGCATCCGGGTTTCCGATTGCAAAATCATAGATTCCACGTCCCTGCACAGAAGTTCCGATTTTGGTCATCTCACAGTAATCACTGTACTGCTGTGCCAGTTCCTGCATGTCTTTTTTCATCTGGCTGTATGTATACTTCTGTGACCGGATCTGTACGGCCTCTGTATTCGAAAACGTGACTTTTGCAGCCTCATCCGCTTCCTTCTGCTCGTTTTTTGCAACAATTTTATATGTATATGTCTTACCGGATGATACGTTTTTATCGGTATAGGATGGCTTGCTCCTCTCGGCAAGTTTTTTGTATTCCCCTCCGGCTGTTTTCCGGTAAATCACATAGGAAGTGGCATCGCTGCTTTCTTTCCATTCCAGATATACCTTTGTTTTTCCCTGTTTTGTTGTATGCAGTCCCTCCACGGCAGAAGGCTGTGGCAGTTCTTCCGGCTGTTGGGTATCGTCCGGCTGCTGGATATCTCCCGGCTGTTGGGTATCATCCGGCTGCTGCGTATCTCCCGGCTGTTTTGTATCATCCGGCTGCTGCGTAGTATCCGGTGTTACATGATTACTCTCGGTATCCGTTACCGTTGCAGTATTTGCGGCATCTTCTGCATAAATACTCTGTGGGCACTGTGCCAGCATTCCAGCCACAAGTGCCCCGCAAATTACTTTTTTCCATAAACATTTCATCTTCTTTTGTACTCCTTTTTTCTATTGTCTTTTATCAGGCGTTTGCGAAACGCGCTAGTATACGCCTCTTTGTTTATTTTGCAAATATATTACCTCAATTTTATTCTTTCTCCTTATCTTCCTGCTTTTTTCTGTCAGACAAATACCTCCACATCAGCACAATCCCGGCTCCCAATATCATCAATGAAAATATCCATGCGACCGCATCTCCCCTGACACTGAAATCCAGCCAATGCGTTTCCGTCCGGACTACTGCAATAAAATTTGCCGTCATATGTCCGATCATGGATGCATAGACATTTCCCGCACGATCCATCAGAAGTGCCAGCACCACACCAAGAATCAGTGCGTAAATAAACTGCACGATATTGACATGCACGGCCGCAAAAATCAATGCCGAAATTCCAACCGCAAACGGTTTCGACAGCATATCTTTTAATCTTCCGAAAATAATTCCCCGGAATACCAGTTCTTCCAGAATCGGGGTAAATACTGCCAGACAAAGAATTTCCATTCCTATTGTACTTCCGTAAAAATCGGTATTTGCCTGCTGGTAACCCATCGAAATTTCCGTCAGTTTCGTCATGGATATGAGATTGTTCAAAGAAATTCCAAAGCATGCCATGATCCCGGCCGCAAAAAGTGCATGACAGATACGTTCCCGGCTGATTCCAAACGGCTGCTTTGCAATCCCTGCCAGTGCCTGTCCCTGACGATAAAACGGAAGCATGGATGGAATTGTAAAAACAGTGGCAATCAGCTGACAGAACACATAATGTGTGGCATCTCCTCCAAATGCCCACTGTGCAATTGTCATGATAATCAGCATCACCGCGTAATAAAAAAGAAACGGGTATAAGATATACCAGATCTTTCTCAGCGTCTCCTTAAAAGTTTCCATGATATACCCTCCCGTTTTTCTTTATTGTTTCTTTAACATGCCCGGCAGTTCTTCCATAGAATCGCACACACCGATCACGCCTGCCTCTTTCATTTCCTTTACATCTCCAAAACCAAAGCTGACCGCAAGACACGCAATTCCAAGTTCTTTCGCCCCGTTGACATCAAACATCGTATCCCCGATCAGACACATCTCGGATTTTGGAATATGACTCCAGCGGCGCATGACTTCCTTAAGAATCTCGGATTTTTTATCCCGTGTACCATCAAATGTTGCACCTACCACATCATCAAACAGCGGAAGAATTCCAAAATGCTCCAGAATCCGTCTGCAGGATACTTCCGGCTTGGAAGATGCCATGCCAATCCGGTATCCCTGTTCTTTTAATGTACGGATACACTTCTCCACACCCGGATATAACTTACACTCAAAAATACCGGTCTTATTGTACCGTTCCCGGTATTTCTGCACAGCCTCATACGCTTTTTCATGCGAAAATCCATAATATCTTTCAAAACTCTCCGAAAGCGGCGGCCCGATAAACCGGTATAATTTTGCCGTATCCGGCTCCTTAATTCCGTAAAAATCAAGCGTATATAAAACACATTTTATGATTCCCTCGGAAGAATCAATAAGCGTTCCGTCCAGATCAAACAAAATGGTGTTCATTATTTCTTTACTCCTTTGGTATCACGGTTTCCCACATGCAGACGATGCAGGGCAACCGGCTTTCCTTTCACCTCGACCTCTTTCTCCTCACCTTCATGCAGCACATGAATACTTTTCAGTTCATCCCCGGCAGCCAGTTTCATGCCACGCACGCCCACCGCACCTTTCTTTTTCTGCGGAATTTGTGCACAGTCAATCCGAAGAAACATATCTTTCTTTGTTGCCATCACCAGTGTATCATTTTCTTCTAACGGACATACCGTTAGTACTTCATCTTCCTCTCCCAGCTTTGTTGCCGCCGTTGTCTTTTTTGCGACCACAAATTCCATACCGTCCACAACTTTGATCATGGCATACTTTGTGCCAAATAACATCCGGTGCGAGCTGACATGTTCAAGACCTGCCAGATATACAACATTCTCTTCTTTACTGTCATAATTGCAGAGGTTGTCAATCGGTGTTCCTTTATCCCGGAATTTTCCATATGGAAGATCAAGCACTTTTAGCAGATGCATCTGTCCCTTGTCCGTAAAGATACAGATTTTATCCGTATTTTTGCACGTAAAGATATGCCTGTATTCCGCGTTTGCCGCCTCTTTATTTCTCTCATAGACAGAAGTATCCACTATCTTTGCATATCCGAAGCGGTCCATCAGAAAGACAACATCCTGCTCCTCGATCTTCTTTGCTGCAACTACAGCTTCTTTCAGATTGTCAATCACGGTTTTGCGCTCTTTGCCATAAGCTTTTTTAAACGCGGTCAGTTCTTTGATGATTACTTTTGCCATGGAAGAACGATGCTCTAAAATATCCTCATATTTTGCAATATTTTCCAGTGTCTCATCATGTTCTTTCATCAATGCTTCAATTTCCAGACCGATCAGTTTATACAGACGCATTTCCAGAATGGCCTGTGCCTGACGATCCGTAAAATTTAACTGCTGTGCCATGATCTTTGAAGATGGATTCTTAAAGGTAATATGATCCGTATTTCCGTCTGTCAGACAGGCTTTTGCATCTTTGATGCTGCGGCTGCCGCGTAAAATCTCAATGATCAGATCAATGACATTGCAGGCGCGGATCAGACCTTCCTGTATTTCTTTTTTGTCCTGTTCTTTCGCCAGAAGGGTCTGGTACTTTCTGGTTGCAATCTCATACTGGAATTTCACATGATGACGGATGATCGGCACGACGCCCATCGTCTCCGGTCTGCCATCCGCTACCGCAAGCATATTGACACCAAAGGTGTCTTCCAGCTTGGTTTTCTTGTACAGCAGATTCTCCAGAGCCTCGATATCTGCTCCTTTTTTCAGTTCCAGAACAATACGAATTCCCTCTTTGGATGACTGATTGGTAATATCGGTAATGTCACTGGTTGCCTTGGATTCTACCAGACCGTAAACATCATTTAAAAATTTCCCGATATTGGCTCCGATCATGGTATACGGAATCTCCGTGATTACCATGCGGTCTTTGCCGCCTTTGCCCTTTTCAATCTCGATTTTTCCACGTATTTTGATCTTGCCGACCCCGGACTCATAAATTGCCGGAAGATCATCTTTATTTGCAATGATTCCTCCTGTCGGGAAATCCGGTCCCGGAATATACTGCATCATCTCCGCAGTGGTAATATCCGGATTTTTCATATAGGCAATCACACCGTCGATCACTTCTCCGAAATTATGCGGCGGAATGGAAGTTGCCATACCGACAGCGATACCTTCCGCACCGTTGACCAGAAGATTTGGCACCTTTACCGGCAAAACAACCGGCTCTTTTTCGGTTTCATCAAAATTCGGCATGAAATCCACAACATTTTTATCCAGATCTGCCAGATAGGCTTCCTGCGTCACTTTCTGCAGACGTGCCTCTGTATATCGCATGGCAGCGGCACCATCGCCTTCAATGGACCCAAAATTTCCATGCCCGTCCACAAGCGGCAGTCCCTTTTTGAAATCCTGTGCCATGACAACCAGGGCATCATAGATCGAAGAATCTCCATGCGGATGATATTTACCCATGGTATCTCCGACAATACGCGCACTCTTACGATACGGTTTGTCATATCGGATTCCCAGTTCATACATATCATAAAGTGTACGGCGCTGCACCGGTTTTAATCCATCCCGGACATCCGGCAGCGCACGGGCAATGATAACGCTCATCGCATAGTCAATATATGATTTTTGCATCAGCTCCGAATACTCGGTGCGAATGATACTATGTTCCATTTTATTTCTTCCTCACTCCTAGAAAACCTGACAGGATCTATACGTCCAAGATCGCATCGTTTGCATGTTCATAAATAAATGCCTTTCTCGGCGGCACATCCGTGCCCATCAGCATAGCGGTTACATCCGACGCCATACGGCCGTCTTCAATCTCCACGCGCTTCATGACACGCGTCTGGGGATTTAAAGTCGTCTCCCATAACTGCTCGGCATCCATCTCTCCGAGACCTTTGTATCGCTGCAGGGTAAAACTTCCGGTATGTGTTTTCCGGTATTTTTCCAGTGCCGCATCATCATAAAGGTACTCTTCTTTCCCTTTTGACGGAATCACTTTGTACAATGGCGGCATCGCCACATAAACATGTCCTTCAAAAATCAGTTCCGGCATAAACCGGTAAAACAGTGTCAGAAGCAGCGTGGAAATATGGGCTCCGTCGACATCGGCATCCGCCATGATAATAATCTTGTCATAGCGCAGCTTACTGATATCAAAATCATTTCCGTATCCTTCCGAAAAGCCACACCCGAATGCGTTGATCATTGTCTTGATTTCCGCATTGGCAAGCACCTTGTCGATACTGGCTTTTTCAACATTCAGAATTTTTCCGCGGATCGGCATGATCGCCTGATACATACGGTTTCGCGCCATTTTGGCGGAACCACCGGCAGAATCTCCCTCTACGATAAAAATCTCACACTTTGACGCATCCCGGCTCTCACAGTTGGACAGTTTTCCATTGGAATCAAACGAAAACTTCTGCTTGGTCAGCAGATTGGTTCTCGCTTTTTCCTCTGCCTTGCGGATTTTTGCAGCCTTTTCCGCACAGCCAATCACAATCTTTAAGGTTTCTAAATTTTTATCAAAAAACAGCGGAACTTCATCACTTGTCACTTTGGCAGTTGCACGGTTTGCATCCTGATTATCGAGCTTTGTCTTCGTCTGTCCTTCAAAACGCGGGTCCGGATGCTTGATGGAAATCACTGCTGTCATTCCGTTTCGCACATCTGTACCGTTGAAATTTGCATCCTTCTCTTTTAAAATGCCAAGTTCTCTGGCATAGGAATTGATAATCGTCGTAAACGCCGTTTTAAATCCGGTCAGGTGTGCACCACCTTCCGAATTATAAATATTATTACAAAATCCCATGATATTCTCATGGAACTCGCTGGTATACTGGAATGCCGCTTCCACCTCAATGCCTTCACTTTCCCCTTTGAAGTAAATGACATCATGCAGCACTTCAAGATTATTGTTCAGATCTTTGACGAACCCAATGATTCCATCCGGCTCATGAAACTCAATGTGCTCTGCTTCCGGCTTTCTCCGATCCTCATATATGATCGTCAGTTTCGGGTTCAGATAAGCGGTCTCATGCATCCGGCTCTTCACATCATCTTCCCGGAATCTGGTCTTTTCAAAAATTTCTGGATCTGGAAGAAAATTGATCTTCGTTCCGGTCTTCTTTGTCTTCCCGATCTTTGGAAGAAGTCCGTCTTCAAGTTCTACCACCGGATGTCCCTGTGCATAGCGGTCATGATACACATATCCGCCCTGGCTGATTTCCACATCCATATAGGTGGAAAGTGCATTGACTACCGAAGATCCGACACCATGCAGTCCTCCACTCGTCTTGTACGCATTGTTGTCAAATTTTCCTCCTGCGTGCAGTGTAGAAAATACAACGCGGGCAGCCGATACTCCCTTTGCATGCATGCCGACCGGAATACCACGTCCGTTATCTTCCACCGTACAGGAGCCATCTGCCTCAAGGGTCACCCATATTTTATCACAGGCACCTGCCAGATGCTCATCCACGGAATTGTCGACAATCTCATAAATCAGGTGGTTGAGTCCTTTGGTCGTTGTACTTCCGATATACATTCCCGGACGTTTCCGGACCGCTTCAAGCCCCTCCAGTACCGATATACTGCTTGCATCATATCCTGACATGTTCCTCTATCTCCTTACTATCCTGCTAAATTACATTTGATCTCTCATGTGAGCAATCACCATCACTGCAATCCGAAAAGTCATCGCATCGTCAAACGTACGGATATCCAGTCCGATTGCTTTCTCGATACGTTCCAGACGATATACCAGAGTATTGCGGTGCACATACAGCTGTCTTGCCGTCTCTGATATATTCAGATTATTCTCAAAAAATTTATTGATAGTAGACATTGCTTCCTCATCATCTAAGATGTCCGGAATTTTCTCACCGAATACCTCTTTGATAAACATATTACATAAACTCATCGGAAGCTGGTAAATCAGACGCCCGATGCCAAGCTTTCCGTAAGAAATTGTGTCATACTTTGCATAAAAAACACGACCAACTTCCAGTGCCATCCGCGCTTCCTGATAAGATTCCGCAATTTCCGGAAGCTGTGTCACAACGTTTCCATAACCGACACGCACACGAATCATTGCTTCCATATGTAAATTATCTGCAAGGCTTCCCGCAATTTTTGACAGACGTTCCTCCATCTCCTCTTCTTTTATATGGGAAACATCTTTGATCAGAACGATACTGTGCTGATCCACGCAGGTCACAAAGTCCTTCGAACGGATATCTGCAAGATTTTTTACCAGTTCCATCGCCATATCGTTATTTTTACTTCCGGTATCAATCACAAAAACTACCCGCGGTACTTCCTGAATGTGGTGCTTTTTTGCTTTTCCGTAAATATCCACAATCAGCATATTACCAAGAATGATATTCTGCATAAAATTATTGCGGTCGAACTGCTCTGCAAAACTCATAACCAGATTCCGGATCTGGCAGACTGCCATCTGTGCGCATACAAGAAATGACTCTTCTTTCACCAGACAGACTAAAATATATTCCGTTTCACCTTCTACCATCACTTTATACAGATGATAATCCTGATACGTCTGTTTTTCAGCAAGCGATTCTGCGAAATCAACGACCACCTGCTGTTCTAATGCCTCCGGCAACGGCATCTCCTCCGTATGTGCTACCAGCTTCCCCTTTGCAGTAAACAATGCCGTATCCATGTGGCTGATCTCTTTAATTTCGTTTAATGAATTCTGTAATTTCTGATTTGAAAGCATATACTCTCCTATTATTTACGTTCGAAAGAACCCGGGTGTAAATACTAACACCCGGGTTCAAGATTTACAACTATATAATTTTAACGGACTAGTTGGTAATTGTCAATTCTGTTTCCTTATCGAATACATGAATCTTATGCGGATCAAATGCAAGCTTGATATGATCGCCATAACGGGCAGGTGTATCAGAATCAACTCTTGCTGTCATGTTTGCACCGGCTACAGAGTAGTACAGTAATACTTCTGCACCAAGTAACTCGTATCCTGTTACATCAGACTCGATGACACAGTCACCATTCTTCTGGATCATTTCAGGATCATCAGAGATATCCTCTGGTCTGATACCTAATACAACTGTCTTTCCGTTGTATCCGCCCTCTTCAAGCTTCTTTGCCTTGTAATCCGGAAGAACCACAGAGTAATCACCGAATGTTAATGTAGCTTTATCTCCCTGAATGGTGCACTTAGCATCGATGAAGTTCATCTGTGGAGATCCGATGAATCCGGCTACGAATAAGTTATTTGGCTCATTGTATAATTTCTGTGGAGAATCAACCTGCATGATTACACCATCTTTTAATACAACGATTCTGGTTCCAAGTGTCATAGCCTCTGTCTGATCATGTGTTACATAGATGATCGTAGCACCTAATCTGTTATGTAAAGAAGCGATCTCAGATCTCATCTGTACACGAAGTTTTGCATCCAGGTTGGATAAAGGCTCATCCATAAGGAATACCTTAGGATTACGAACGATTGCACGACCCATGGCAACACGCTGTCTCTGTCCACCGGAAAGAGCCTTCGGCTTACGATCCAGTAACTTCTCCAGATCAAGGATTCTTGCTGCTTCCTCAACCTTTGCTTTGATCTCATCCTTCGGAACTTTTCTTAACTTAAGACCGAATGCCATGTTATCAAATACTGTCATATGTGGATACAGAGCATAGTTCTGGAATACCATTGCGATATCACGATCCTTTGGCTCTACATCGTTCATTACCTTTCCGTCGATGATCAGATCACCGGAAGAAATCTCCTCAAGACCTGCGATCATACGAAGTGTTGTAGATTTACCACATCCAGATGGTCCTACGAAGATGATAAACTCTTTATCTGCAACATCCAGATTGAAATCTTTTACTGCCTCAAATCCGTTTGGATATACTTTGCAAACGTTCTTTAATGATAAACTTGCCATTTGAAAAACCTCCTGATTTTTGCTTTTCGTTATTTTTCTTTGGTGAAGTTTCTTTGAACTTCCTGACAAGTGTATGATAACGGAATCTGCCCGAAATTACCACCGTCAATCCGTCCAAATATTTACATGGTTTCTTGGCGAAATAACGAAAGGGGACATTGTTGTAAACAATGCCCCCAAAAATTACAGTTTTGAATATCCAAAACCGTTAACCATCGCCTCAATCTTTTGTCCCTGCCGGCAGAGCGGACAGTCTGCAACCGGATATGCCGCATATCCAGTGACATCATTTTCATCAAAAAGTGTCTCGACTTCTACGCCGTCTACCGAATTGATCGTTCCGAATAAAGAAGCCACCCACTCGATCTCTCCTCCGTAATACTGGATACACTCGAGTGCTCTGCGGATGGTCTCGCCGGTTGTCGTAGTTGCTAAAAGAAGCACAACATGTTTTCCGTTGATGGCAGCTTTATTGTTATCCCTAAACAGCATCTGGTTATTGCTGTTAATCTCCGGCGAAATCACATACACCGTCTCATGCTGGTTTGTGGTGCCCATAATTCCGTCCCGCTGGATCTCCTCCGTCAGAAAGGTACCGACCACTTCCGTTCCATCCATACACACAATGGTATCCACGTATTTTGTCTTTGGAATTCTCGAATACAGTACATGTGCCGCCTGTTTTGCTTCCGCCACACGTGTCTTGATACTTGTCACATCCACATAATAATTAATGTGGGAATGACTCGTTGCAAAATGTCCGTGCATGGCATGCAGCGCCAGCATGTTGCTTTCTTTTGAATAAAATTTCATCATACGATCTTCCATAGTATAATCCTCCTTCTCCTGTTGCTGTTATTGTTATGATAATCCGGTACTGCCAAAGCCACCGCGATCTTTCCCCGTCAGATGTTCCACCTTTTCAAATACAATCTCTGGCTGGTTTTCCACGATTCGAAACTGTGCAATGCGGTCATTTACGTGGATCACGGTATCCCTGGTTGCATAAACCGGCATCCGCCACATATCGTTGTCCCCGCAATAGGAACCATCTACAATCCCGACACTGTTTGTCTGGATAATTCCCCAGTTTTTAAATGTGGAACTGCGCGGCACAAGATGTGCCTCATATCCCTTTGGAAGTTCCATTGCCACGCCAAGCGGGATCAGTGCAAACTCTCCCGCTTTTAAAGTTACTTCTTCCGAAGCCCGCATATCAATCCAATCGGATTTTCCTTCAATGTAATCCAGCGGTTCGATTTTGTCTGTAAAATATTTAATCTTGATTTTCTGCATATCAGTTTTCCCACTTCAGATTCAGATGCTCCACACGTTTTTCGCGGACCATCAGATCCTTTACACCTTCCTTTGCCGGTTTGTCATCGAACAGTACTTTATTCACTTCTTCTATAATCGGAAGCTCCACATCATACTTTTTTGCCAGAGCAAGTGCTGCCTTGGCCGAATAAATTCCCTCTACGACCATTTTCACTTCGTCGGTAGCCTGCTTCATGGTATACCCCTGTCCGATCAGCATACCCGCCTTGCGGTTTCTGCTATGACGGCTCTCACAGGTGACAATCAGGTCTCCGATACCGGTCAGTCCGCAGAGCGTCTCCACTTTTGCCCCCATCTTTACGGCAAGTCCCGCAATCTCTGCAATGCCGCGGGTAATCAGGGCCGCTTTGGTGTTATCCCCGTATCCGAGTCCATCCGCCATTCCGGCAGCAAGTGCAATCACATTTTTTAATGATCCGCCCAGTTCCATGCCAAGCATGTCCGGGCTGGTATAAACACGGAACACTTCATTCATAAACAGATCCTGGATTTTTTTTGCAGTGCTTTCTGTTTTTGCTCCTGCCACAACGGTTGTCGGAAGTCCGATTCCAACCTCTTCCGCGTGGGACGGTCCGCACATGACAGCAACATCCGCACATGGAATCTCCTGCTCTGTCACATCGGAAATGGTCATCAGGGTATCTTCTTCAATTCCCTTTGCCACGCAGACAATGATCTGTCCTTCTGTCACATATCCTGCCATACTTTTTGCGGTGCTTCTTGTAAATACAGACGGTACCGCCAGAATCAGGAACTCCTTTCCAACGATTGCTTCTTTTAAATCTGTTGTAAACAGGACATCCTCCGGAAGCTTCACTCCCGGAAGTTTATCGATATGCTCATGCTCTCTGCGGAGCATGGCAACTTCCTCTTCCACAATCGACCATACCGTTACTTCATTTCCATTGGTACGAAGAAGCTTTGCCAGCGCAATGCCCCAGCTGCCAGCTCCGATCACTCCTACCTTTGCCATATCATTTATCTCCTTTTTTCGTTCCGAATTTGTTCTCTGTTCCATTCATCAGACGAACAATATTCGCACGGTGTCTCCAAATCGCCATGCCGGTAAAACATGCACTCAATATGTAAAACTCTATCCGGCTGGCTCCGCTGATTTTTAACCAGCCAATCTGTCCGAAAATAATCGCCTGTACCAGATAGGCAGATACCAGAAATATGGAACCCACCGAAACATACCGGGTAATTCCCACAATAATCAGGAATCCAACGGCACAGCAGATTACTGCCGGAGGACAGACGGCAAGGATGACGCCTGTCGTACAGGCAATTCCCTTTCCGCCGCGGAACTGCAGATAGCACGGAAAATTATGTCCTAAGACTGTTCCAAACCCGGCATACAGTTCCAGCACCTTTGTATCAGCCCCATACGTTCCGTGAAAAATCAGTTTTACAAGAAGTACGGCAAATACTGCTTTCAGAAGATCACCGGCAAATGTAATAATGCCGGCTTTCCATCCAAGCACCCGCAAAGAATTTGTCGTGCCTGCATTTCCGCTTCCCTGCTGACGGATATCAATTCCCTTACTTTTTCCATACAGATATCCGGTCTGAAACAGACCGAATCCATATCCGATCAGTAATGCAATGATTCTTGCAACGATCATCATAACTAGTCTTCCTTTCGCTCCCTCGTGATGAATTTAAGAGCCGTGCCACGGAATCCAAATGTATCGCGGATACGGTTCTCCAGATATCTGGTGTACGAAAAATGCATCAGATTTTTGTCATTGACAAATACGACAAATGTCGGCGGTTTGACCGCAACCTGTGTTACATAATAAATCTTGAGTCTTTTTCCTTTATCGGTCGGTGGCTGCTGCATGGCAACTGCTTCTGTGACGATTTCGTTTAAGACACCCGTTGCAACACGCATACTGTTGTTCTCAATGACAACATCGATCATTTCAAAAATCTTATTCAGACGCTGACCGGACTTTGCAGAAATAAACAAAATCTCTGCATACGGCATAAAGCTTAAGATCTGACGGATTTTCTCGGTATGTTTCTTCACCGTGTTGTTATCCTTTTCGATGGCATCCCATTTGTTAACCGCAATAATGATACCTTTTCCTCTGTCATGTGCAATTCCGGCAATCTTGGCATCCTGCTCGGTTACTCCTTCGGTAGCATCAATAACGATGATCACCACATCCGCGCGTTCCACAGCGGTAACTGCACGGATAATACTGTAGCGCTCAATCTCCTCTTTGATCTTGTTTTTGCGGCGAAGCCCCGCCGTATCAATAAATACATATTCTTTTCCGTTGTATTTAATGTCTGTATCGATGGCATCTCTGGTAGTTCCCGCGATATCCGATACGATTACACGGTCTTCCTGTGCCAGCTTGTTGATCAGGGATGATTTCCCGACATTCGGCTTTCCGATAATGGCTACCTTCGGTCTTTCATCCTCCGGCTGATTTTCCGATCCTTCCGGGAAATATTTCACCACTTCATCCAGCATATCTCCAAGTCCGAGCATGGAAGAAGCGGAAACCGGATACGGTTCTCCGATTCCGAGATTGTAAAATTCATACACATCCGGCATAAATTTTTCAAAACTGTCCACTTTATTTACCACCAGAACCACCGGCTTTTTGGATCTGCGCAGCATGTCCGCTACTTTTGCATCCGCATCCTGCAGTCCCTGACGCACATCCGTGATAAACATGATCACATCTGCCGTGGCAATCGCAATCTCTGCCTGTTCACGCATCTGGGAAAGGATCACATCCCCGCTGTCCGGTTCGATTCCACCGGTATCAATCAATGTAAAATTATAGTTCAGCCATGTGACATCCGCATAAATGCGGTCTCTTGTGACACCCGGAGTGTCTTTTACAATGGAGATTCTCTCTCCTGCCAATGTATTAAAAAGCGTAGATTTTCCGACATTCGGACGCCCGACAATGGCTACGACTGGTCTGCTCATTTTTTACCTCCAACAAAAAAATGGATGGCGTCCGAAAACGCCATCTTTATTTTACAATAAGCCGCGGAAGTTGTAAAGTCCTGCTGGTTTCATCCCTGTGATGTTTTCTCTCCGGAACTTAAAAAATGAATTTCCGAAACATCGTCAATGACCCCGCATTCTATCAGGGTATTTATGATATTGGTACAGTCTTTCCCGAAGCTGACATATGCTGATCCGCCATATGATCTGGATGTTTCCACAGATTCGCCCATATTCGTGTAGTAATCATCGAGCCGGTCATATACATTTTTCCAGTCTGCAGATACGTGATAAAAATCCATGCTGATACTGGCAGAAGAGTACTCCCCTGTTTCTTCCGGATCTTTCAGTGCATTCGTCAGATTGTACTTTTGCAGCTTCTGATCTGCGGCGTCTTCACAAATCGCCTGATACAGTTTTTTTGCAGTATCCGCATCAAAGTCACAATCCTTATAATTTTCCGATGATTCATTTAATGTCAACGTTCCGGTACTAAACTTTGAAATTTTGTCAGAATCCGTTCCAAAAAGATATTCCATAAAATGATCCACTTTATTTTCTTCTTTAAACAACAGTTCTGAAAGCGTTTCATTCCCCCCGACAATTTCATATGTGCGAGAGAGCGTTTTTCCGTTTTTAAGGTAGTAATAAAAAATGATCTGTGTACTGTCATCCGTTTTATTTTCCCTGTAAATTTCCGCATGACTTAAAATTTCTTTCTGTGCCTGACGTGCCACACGAACGCTGTCCCCTTTATATTCTACCGGATAATCAAGAGAAACTTCCACCCGGCTTACCTGATCTGCATCCGGGACATACTGTTCCAGATAGGTGGCATTTTTTGAGCATCCCCAGAAACTGCCCAGCACAAACAGCACAAATAACCCGCTCTCACAGAATCTCCGGCGGCAAAATACGCGAAATCCTTTTTCCACAAACATCTGTGCAATAAAAAAACTGACAAAACCAAATGCCACCACAAGAACAAGCAACATTGGTTTTTTTACATGCAGATGCACGGAATCTAAAAATTCTGCCATCAGGACGCCTGCAAAATAACCGACTCCGGTTCCCACGCCCCAGCGGAACAATGGTTTTACCCAGTTAAAAGAAATCAGATCCCCTGCACTTTCAATCCTGCGTTTTTTATAACAGTAATAAGCAATCAGATAAATGACAACTGCTGCAGCCACATAGGCCGCAAGTACCCGCAGTCCCCGGTAGGACAACACCCCCGACATCAGATCCGTTTCCTGGTTATAGGATTGCCGGAATACAAACCGCACATTGTTGTACAGATAATTCATCGGGGAGAGAATCCGCAAAATCAAAAATTCCGGCACAGTATCCATGCCAAGTCCATATCCCAGATATCCGATGACATAACGTGCCCCACTGGAAAATGCAAATGCTACATAGTTAACCGCCAGAAAGTACACCGGAAGTGCAAACAGCTGTCCGGTAAACATGACACAAAAACACACCGTTGCATAAAGGAAAAAAGCAATTCCCATAACACTTAAAAACCACAATCCCAGAAACTGCACACTCGCAATGCCTTTCAAAAGACAAAGAACCACCGTTACCAGAAAAACCAGTGCCTGCGGAATCAATAGAAAACAAAGGCCACTGATCATATTCGTCACATACAGTTCCCTCCTTGTAACCGGCAGTGCATGGATCATATACGCATTCTTCTGGGTAAACAGATAGCCAAACAAAGCCATCCCACAGACGACTGCCATAATTGCAATTGCGGCCACATCCACTTCCAGACGCAGACTGTTGTACAATGCATAATCCCTGGCATAAGCAGTCATGTCCGTCTGTTGCTGCAGACGCGACCACAGCTGCCCCGGCACTTTTACCATCCCATATAACAGATAGCATACCCAGATCGGCCAGTACAGGGTCACATTTTTTTTAAAAACCGTACGGTTAAAAAAGGATGTCTTTGACTTCATAGCCCAAACCTCCCATTTCATAAATAAAAATTTCTTCCAGTGTAAGCGGCAGAATGTCCACAATAGCCAGATGGTCTCCCTCTGTCTGGATGACTGCCGCAACCTCCCTGGGATTTCCCTTGACAATCATTGTATATACACGCCCGGAATTTGACATATGCAATATCTCAAATTCTTTTGGGAGTTTCGGCATACCGGTCTGGCATGCCACCTGGATTTTACTGATGTTTCCATGTAAATCAAACAGGGAACGCTCAATTATAACCTTTCCGTGATTCATAATGCCCACATGATCACAGACATCCTCCAGTTCGCGCAGATTATGGGAAGAAACCAGTACGGTCGTCCTGCGCTCTGCAACCTCGGACATCAGGATCGTCCAGATCTGTTTCCGCATAACCGGATCAAGGCCATCCAGCGGTTCATCCAGAATCAGAAGTTTCGGTCTACAGCAGAGTGCCAGCCAGAATGCAACCTGTTTTTGCATTCCCCTGGACAGTCTGCGGATATTGCGTTTCATATCAATTCCCGGGAAAAACTCCTGCAGGCGATAAAACATCTTTTCGTCAAAGGACTCGTACATTCCCCGGAAATAACGCATCATTTCCAGTGTATCCGCCTGTAAAAAATAAAACGGCTCATCCGGTATATAAGCCATTTGAGCCTTTACCTGTTTATTTTCATATACCGGAGCCCCGTCAATAAAAATTTCTCCGGCATCCTGCCGGTATACACCTGTCAGATGACGGATCAGGGTTGATTTCCCGGCACCATTTGGTCCCACAAGCCCATATATGTTTCCAGACGCCACATGCATATTTACCCCGTCGAGCGCACGGAAATCCCCAAATTTCTTTATCAGATTATTTACTTCAATCAAAGTCTTTGCTTCCTCCTGCCAGTTTCCACATACGTCCTGTCAATTCCTCTGTCCCTACCGACATATTCTGCAGTCTGATTACCACCGTGTCGAACTCCTGCAGCAGCTCTTTGCGGATCAGTTCCGCAATCTGCTTTTCCGATGCCGCCATCCGTTCGCCTTCCCGGTCACAGACATACCCTTCCTCTTCCAGCTCCTGATAAGCTTTCCTTACAGCATTGGGATTTACGGCAAATTTTGAAGCCAGTTCCCTCACTGACGGAAGTTTTTCTCCCTCCGGTATCGCATGCGTTATGATCATTTTTCGAATCCCGTCCGTGATCTGCTCATAGACCGGTTTGATATCTCTGCAATCTGGCTGCATCAAAGAGCATCCTCCTATCTTTCCTCAATACAGTCAGTGTACCATAAATCTTCCCCGAGTAATTTAACATCTTTGAAATACATTCTTAAGGATTTCTTAATTTGTTACACAAGTTTTAAAAATGCTCCCAGATTTCCGCGTTTTCCATGGCTTGCCCTATGGGAAAACAGCAGATTCGGATTACAGCAGGTACAAAGATTCGTTACCGCCAGATGTTCCGGAAGGATTCCTGCATCCCGCAGCACAATCTCATTACTCTTCCACAGATCCAGCTGATATTTTCCACCGCCCTTTTTGATCAGGATCTCACACTCATGACCGGAAAACTCTTTTGCAAAGGCAGATGCCACATCTTCACTTACTTCATAACAGTCCTGACAGATGGACGGTCCAACGGCGGCAAGAATTTCTCCGGGGTCACTACGAAATTCCCTGCGCATCACCTCGATGGTATGCTGCCCCATGCGTCCGACCGTTCCTCTCCACCCGGAATGGGAAAGTCCGATCGCATGGTGTATGGGATCTACAAAATAAAGCGGTACACAGTCAGCGTAAAAAGTTGCCAGAATCAGTCCCGGTTCATCCGTCACCAGCCCGTCCACATCCGTGTAAGACCGCTCCTTTGTCACACCATAGCCCCCGCAGCTTCTATCCACCCGCCGGACATTCGTCGTATGGGTCTGATCCGAACAGACGATATCTGAAAGCGTTCCTCCCATCGCCTCTGCCACCCTGCGGTAGTTTTCCGTCACTGCCTGCGGATCATCTCCACGTGTAAAACTCAGATTCAGACTCTGAAACATTCCGGTGCTGCATCCGCCCTCTCTGGTGGTAAAACAGTTCTTTACGCCCGTATGTACGGAAAGAAGGGGAAAATACAAAAGCGGAAGCCCCTGTCCCTTTTTGCCCTGAAACTGTTCCAGTTCCAGTATATGCTCTTTATTTTTCCACTGAAAATCTTCTCTGTCCATGTCTGTTACCTCTGAAAATAAAATGCATTTGGGATGTGCCGGATACTTCCATCCCCATAAATTCCAATCACATCAAAACGGCAGTCCATCTCCTGCCCTGCTGCATATCCTGCATAATGATAATTTGCAACCTTACAGATCTGGCGCTGCTTTCTCCGGTCTACCGCCTCTAACGGATCTCCATAATCATTGCTGCTCCGGTATTTTACTTCAACGTATACAAGTACCCCGTCCTTTTGTGCAATAAGATCCACCTCTCCAAATGGTGTCCGGTAATTGCGTGCAAGAATTGTATAATCATGTGTGCACAAATACCGGGCTGCCATGGTCTCATATTCTGTTCCAATTGTACGTTTATTCAAATTTTATTTAACCCCTGCCTGATCAATCTTTGCCTTCATACGATCCATATCATCCACAAAAACAAGAATCTCCGCAACCACCTCATACAGCTCCGGCGGAATCATGTCCCCGATCTGCAATTTGGAAAGGGTAGACGCAAGTTTATTGTCTTTGTAAGTCGGAACCTGACTCTCTTTTGCTTTTTCAATAATTTTTTCGGCTACCTGCCCCTTTCCGGTTGCCAGTATCTTTGGTGCTTTTTCGCCCGGCTCATAGGCAATCGCCACTGCCGTTTTCTCCGGTTCTTTCTTTTGTTTTAACTGCTCAAAAGGAAATGGTTTAAAATTATTATTTTCCATTTTATGCCCTCATATCAAAGGAATACCGGTGCAGCTGTGTCGCCGCCGGCTGATCCATCTTCAGAAAATCGTCCACAAAATTTACATGTTTTTCTTCATTTACCACATCAATCTTACAGTGATATCCCTTTTTTTCCAGCCTCGCTTCCAGCACCGGATAATTTTTTTCCAGCAATGCATATGCAGTGTCATTGTCCAGATAAAAACGCGTACTTACTTCACGTCCTCTCATCCGGACCGAAACATCCGTACTTCCCAGATGATCCAGATCCAGATGCAAAAAAGCAGTCAGATCCTTTTCTCCCTGCGCCAGTGCCTTTTTGTTGGTATACACAAACAGTTCACCGCTTGCATGCTGCCCCGACATTTTAAGTGGAATCTGTGCATATGTATACATCTGGTTCACCTGGTTCATAAATTCCACATTGCTGTGGATCTCTCCTGCCATCTGTGAGAAAGCGGTATGCTCCTGTCCCGCATTTTTGAGTGCAGACTCAATTTTTTCCATCTGACTGTTCAGACGTTCATACAGTCTGCCCACATAATCGCCCTCTTTGAGATCCCCCGGTTTGACCATCCACTGCTGTTCTGCCGTATCCCGGACAAGTTTCTGGAATTCCCTGGAAGAAAACAGCTTTCCGAGATGTTCCCTCTCCAACGGCAGCGGATCTTTGCACAGCTGCTGCAGATCCTTTAACACTTCTACCGTACCGCTATTTGCGTTATATGCACTCTGCGGCTTTCCGAGAATATCTCCGATCATCCGGTTTAAATGCTGCAGCTGTTCCTGTGAAAGTACAGCTCCCAGTGTATGTGGAGTCTGCGACATCTGCCCGGTATAAGTTGTTTTTCCGGAAACAGTTTCCATCGTTTCGGCTTCCTGCTGTCCGGCCACGCCTTTCTCCTCCGCTGCAGCCTGACCTTCCTGCTGCGACAAAATTTCCGGATGTTCCTGCACGGTTTCCGTGGCAGTCTCCGGTGCAGCTTCCGTCTGCATCTGCGTTTCTGCGGTATCTGTCTGCACGCTTTCATAATTCAGACCATCCAGGTTGTATGCCATATCCGGTCCCGGACTTTGTATCTGCTGCGGTACTTCTTCCAGCCCGTCTGTCAGAATCTGCAACAACTCATTTCCAAGCTGACGCATGGTCTCTGTCTTTACTGGTGCGCCTTCTGTTCCGGTCAGACTCTGTGGAAACTGCTCAATCAGTGCATCCAGTTCCCGTGTAATCGCCTGACTGTCATTCATGTAATTTTCAAACTGGGAGGCATTTTCTACAGTAATCGGTATTCCAAGCTTTTGCATCTGTACCAGCGTCTGTACATCAATCCGCGGATTTGCATTGACCAGCCGTGCCATCTGCTGCAGACTCTCCCGGTCAATCGGCATCTGTTCTTCCATCATCCGGTCAACCATGGACAAATACTCCGGCTGTGCGGAAAGTCCCGCTGCGGAAAGCGCCTGCATCAGCGTATAATTTGCGCCTGCCCCGTCAATTGCAAACGGCCGGATGGCAATCTGCGTGCCATCGTTGGACTTTACCTGGAAAAACATGGATTCCCCTTCCATAAGGGAAATCTTTCCGTCCAGCCGTGCCATCACCTGCTGCCCTCCGGAAAGAGAAAGCGTCACGCGGCCATTTTTAACAGAAGTGACCGTCCCCTCAAAAATATTTCCTTTTGTCAGAGACCGCAGAGAGGCCACAAGATTTTCCACACCTTTCGTCCCGGTCAGCGTCTCCGCACCTGATGAGATCGCCTGATGATACTGTTTTACCAAATCTGAAATCTGCATCCGAACAGCCCCCTTTGTGATTTTTGAATAATTATCTTATGATACAAAATTCTTAATAAAGGTTCTTCTGTGAATCGGTGTCGGTCCATACTTTTTGAGTGCTGCAATATGTTCCGCGCTTCCATATCCTTTATTGGAAGCAAAACCATACTCCGGATAAATCGAATCATAGTATACCATCATCCGGTCCCTGGTCACCTTGGCAATGATCGATGCCGCACCGATGGAAATGCTCTTTGCATCTCCCTTGATAATCGGTACCTGCGGAATTGTCACTTTCGGAATCGTCACTGCATCATTAAGCAGCAGATCCGGCTGCGGAGATAACTGTGCAATCGCCTGCCGCATTGCCTCATACGTTGCCTGCAGAATATTGATCTCATCAATCCTGTCCGGACCGATCGTGCCAAGTCCGGTTGCCACTGCCTGCTCCATGATGATATCATACAGTTCTTCTCTTTTTGCCGCTGAAAGTTTTTTGGAATCATTAATATATAATATATCACAATCCTTCGGCAGAATCACAGCTCCTGCCACGACCGGTCCCGCAAGCGGTCCCCGTCCTACCTCATCGATCCCACAGATATATGTATATGTATCGTACTCTTTTTCATATTTCTTTAAATTTTCCGTGCGGATCATTTCCTTCTGTAGCTTATCCATGCGTTTTTTTGCGGTATCCACCAGTTTCTGCACACCGGTGCGGGAATCCGACGCATATTTTTCCACAAACGCCTCCAGTGCTTCCGTCGGTGTTGCTGTCAGTTCCTCTTTAATCGCATCAATTTTTTCAGCCATTTTCCTGCTCCTTTGGCCACTCCAGCGTAACTTTTCCGAGTTTTCCGCTCCGGAATTCATCAATCAGAAGTGCTGCCGCTTTGCTGTAATCGAGTTCCCCGCCTTTCGTGATACATTTCCTGTTTTCTGCAATCCCGCATAAAAGTTCGGTCTCCTTTTGTGTTTCTTCGACTTCATAACGTTCTGTCAGGATTCCCGGATACTGTGTTTTCAGGAAACGGATCAGCTCTACCGCAAGTTCATCCGTATTTAAGATCTCATCCCGGATGGAACCGATCAGCGCCAGACGAAGTCCAACTTTCTGATCCTCAAATTTCGGCCAGAGAATTCCCGGAGTATCCAAAAGCTCTACACTTTTGCTCAGACGTATCCACTGTTTTCCCTTCGTTACACCCGGCTTGTTTCCGGTCTTTGCACACGCTTTTCCCGCATACGAATTGATAAATGTGGATTTTCCGACATTTGGAATTCCAACAACCATGGCACGGACCGGCCGGTTTTTGATTCCGCGCTTACGGTCCCTCTCCATTTTTTCCTTACAGGCTTCCATAATAATATCGGTAATGGATTTCATTCCGTTTTTGCTTCGCGCGTCAAGGCTTACCACATAATATCCTTTTTTTTTGAAAAAAGCAGACCACTGCTCGGTTGCCTTGCGGTCCGCCAGGTCCGCTTTATTCATTAAAATCAGACGATATTTGTTTTTCCCAAGTTCGTCAATATCCGGATTTCTGCTGCTGAGCGGAATCCGGGCATCTACCAGTTCGATCACCAGATCTATCAGTTTGATGTCTTCCTGCATCTGTCGTTTTGCTTTGGTCATATGACCGGGATACCATTGAAAATTCATCTCTTTTTCCTCATTTCCTAAATCAGCCCGCTTAATCGATCAGTCCCATCTTTCCAAATCCCTTAAAATGGAACCACGCTTTTCCAATTATATAATCTTTTTTCACATTTCCGATATTTGCCATACGGCTGTCCTCACTGCTGTTTCGATTATCCCCGAGAACAAAATATTCGTCATCCCCAAGTTTCACTTCATCTGCTGCCACACCGGGATCTTCGATGGAAGCAGAAACAATATCTTCCTTGTAAAGTTCTCCATTAATATATACTTTCCCATTTTTGATCTGTACCGTATCCCCCGGACAGGCAATTACCCTCCGGACATAATAATGGGATTTTTCATTTCCATTCGGCAAAAAAACGACGACATCGCCCTGCTTTGGCGCGCGTACCATATAGACAAAGCGATTGACAAAAATCTGTTCCTCGCTCTGTAAGGTATCCTGCATGGCATTTCCCACAACTGTCGTCCGAAAACCAAAAGAACTGACCAGTGCATATGCAATGGCAATTACAATGGCACATTCTAATACCCAGGTCATAATTTCTTTAAACAGGGGCACATTAAACTTTTTTCTTCTTCTGCTGAAATTCAGTCCGCTTCTTCTTTTCACTTTTCCACCTCTTTAATTCAAGTTAGAAAAAAGGGATGCCGCATTCTGTGGCATCCCTTCCATGAAGCAAATTATTTTACTAACTCTTTTACCTTTGCAGCTTTGCCGACACGGTCTCTTAAGTAGTAAAGTTTTGCACGACGTACTTTACCTTTACGAACGATCTCTACCTTCTCAACGTTTGGAGAATGTAAAGGCCATGTCTTCTCAACACCTACACCGTTTGAAATCTTTCTTACAGTGAAAGTGGTACGGTTGCTTCCACCCTGCTTCTTAATAACAGTTCCTTCGAATACCTGAATACGCTCACGGTTTCCCTCTTTGATCTTTCCGTATACCTTTACAGTATCACCTACGGAAAACTGTGGTGCTTCAGCCTTTAACTGCTCTGCCTCAATGTTCTTGATAATTTCACTCGCGTTCATTTTGTGACCTCCTGATTATTTTGACGTTCTTAAACTCCATCTATCGGTGCCAGAGGACCGTCACTTTTATTCACATTTGTAACTATCCGTTCCGTAATATTACCGGATAATTACACCGCAACAACTATAAACTTTAGCATACTCATTCCGAAAAATCAAGTCCTTTTTCATCATTTTTCGCACATCCAGAAAATTTTGTCACGCGACAGGCAAAATCCCTCTTTTTCCTGCAATCTCTTGGATTTTTCGTTGTCCGTGATAATCTGTGCAAACGGAATTTTTCCCTGTTCGAGCATACAGTTTGCTGCATACGTTTCGAGCGTCATGGCAATGTGTCTGCGCTGGAATTTTGGTGCTACCATAAGCATTCCGATACTTCCCTCACAATGCTGCCCGATAAATCCGGCAAGCTTTTCGTCATAAAAAGCCCCCACAAGCATACCATCCTGTATCCTCGACCGCAGGTAGTCCTCATCACAGCAGCCGTGATAAAAGGAAACCACCTGTGGAAAATCTTCTCGTTGTAATCTGCGCATCGACAATCCATCCTCACGCGTCAGATCCGGCCGGTATAACCCGCGCACCGGAAGCTTTTCATGTCTGGTGTACACAGCCTGATAACATTCGCACTCCTGATTAAGTCCGTATCTCTTTTGAAAATAAGGAATCATTTCCTCCTGATGCAAAACCGCCAGCGGTATTTTTTCAACCGGAAGCGTCCATGTACGGATATCCGGAAGTCTTGACGGATCAACACATGCATGAAAATAGATCTCGTATTCCATATCTTTGAGCAATATCTGTCCCTGCCCGAAATACAACAGTTGTGCGCGTCCACGATTGATCAGTTCAATCATATCGATGTGCAACAGTTTCTGTTTCATAAGCAGTTGTCTGCATTCCTGCAGCCGCACATAGCGGGCATACAGATCCGGCCTGCGTTCCTTTGTACGCAGGATGGACTGTTCCTTTTTCCATGCATCTATGTGTTTCTGGTTTCCGGAAAGCAGCACCTCCGGCACCTTTTTCCCGTGCCACACATCCGGTCTGGAATATTGCGGATGTTCCAAAAGCTCTCCGTGGAAAGATTCGGTCAGGGCCGACTGTTCATTTCCAAGCACTCCCGGAACCAGGCGTGCCACTGCATCGACAATCACCATGGCTGCCAGCTCGCCGCCCGTCAGTACATAATCACCGATGGAAATGTAATCTGTGACCACTTCCTCAAGCACGCGCTCATCAATGCCCTCGTAATGCCCGCATAACAAAAGCAGCTCATCCTGTGCCGCTAGTTCCCGTGCTTTTGCCTGTGTAAAAGGAATTCCCTGCGGGGTTACATAAATCACCCGCTTTTTCTTATTCTGCGGTATCTTTTCCATAACACTCTGACATGCATCATATACCGGCTGTGCCTGCATGAGCATCCCTGCACCGCCGCCGTAAGGATAATCATCCACCCTGCCATGCTTATCCTGCGTATAATCACGAATATTCACCGCATCAATATCTATTTTTTTCTGTTGTACGGCTCTCCCTGTGATGCTTGTCATAAGCCCCTGCATCACCATATCCGGAAAAAGTGTCAAAACATGAAACTTCATTGTCCACCCTCCGTTTAACGCAGTCCCGGCAGCAGATGTACTTCCATCTGTCCCGCAGCCACATCCACGTTCTGGATACACGCATGGATTGCCGGAATGAGCAGATCTTTTGCGCCGTCTTTACTCACAACATAGACATCATTGGCACCGGTCTGCAATACATCGGAGATTGTTCCAAGTTCTTCTCCTTCATCCGAAACCACCTGTATTCCGATCAGATCTGCAATAAAATACTCGTCTTTTCCTAATTCCACTGCATTTTCCCTGGTAACAAGCAGCTTTGCCTGCCGCATTCTCTCCACGTCATTTCTATCATCTATCCCCTTGAATTTCAGGATCACCATATTTTTAAAGAACTTAACACCTTCGATTTCAAGTTCTCTGGTTCCCCGACCCTGATCAAGGAGGACTGTTTTCAAATTTTTAAACCGGGCATTATCATCCGTGGTAGGAAACACTTTCACCTCTCCACGTACCCCGTGAGGAGCCGTAATCACTCCCACCTGAAATAAATCTTCCATAAAATCTCCTATTGTGCAGATTCTCTCACGAATTTGTTTCATAGAAAAACAAGCACCTCGCAGCTGCGGGGTGCTTAATGCGGTATATCCTACCGTTAGGTTATTGCATGATTTCCACAATAACTTTTTTGTCTTCTTTGGATGCCGCTGCTTTCACAACCGCACGGATTGCTTTCGCAATGCGTCCCTGCTTTCCGATTACTTTGCCCATATCGGACTGTGCAACCCTAAGTTCCAGCAGAGTTCCTTTTTCATTCTCAGACTCCGTCACAACAACTTCATCCGGGAAATCAACGAGTGACTTTGCAATTACTTCAACTAATTCTTTCATTAATTACATCCACCCTTCGGAATTATTTCTCGATACCAGCTGCCTTGAAGATTCTGTTAACGGTCTCTGTTGGCTGTGCGCCTGTAGATAACCACTTCTTAGCCAGCTCAGCATCTACGTGATACTCGCTAGGATCCTTTGTTGGATCATATGTTCCGATCTCTTCGATGCATCTTCCGTCTCTTGGTGAGCGGGAATCTGCAACTACAATTCTATAGAAAGGAGCCTTCTTCTGTCCCATTCTTCTTAATCTGATCTTTACTGCCATGATTTCACCTCCTCATAGGTTTTGTTTTTTATTTAAAAGGGAAGTCCTTTGAACATTCCTCTTTTACCACGTTTGCCGCCCATCATGCCGGGCATCTGTTTCATCATTTTCTTTGTCTGCTCAAACTGCTTGACCAGACGGTTGACTTCTGCCACCTGTACACCCGCACCTCTTGCAATGCGGTTCTTTCTGCTTGGATTGAGCAGATTCGGATTTTTACGTTCCTGCGGTGTCATGGAATGAATAATTGCCTCTATTCTCCGCATGTTTTTCTCCGCTTCGTCCGTATCAATCTCCGGCATCTTTCCACCGCCGAGTCCAAGTCCCGGCATCATGCCCATCAGACTGGACAAACCGCCCATCTTTTTCATCTGACTCATGGACTCTAAATACATTTCAAAGTCAAATTCATTCTTGCGCATCTTCTGCTCAAGTTCTTTGGCTTTTTCCTCGTCGAGATTCTCCTGTGCTTTCTCAATCATGGTAAGCACATCACCCATACCAAGGATTCGGGATGCCATACGATCCGGATAAAACTGTTCCAGATCCGAAAGTTTCTCACCCATACCTGCGTACAGAATCGGTTTTCCTGTCACTGCGCGGATGGAAAGAGCTGCACCGCCCCGGGTATCTCCATCGAGCTTTGTCAGAACAACACCATCGATTCCTATCTTGTCATTAAATGTCGAAGCAACATTTACCGCATCCTGACCGGTCATTGCATCAACAACGAGAATGGTCTGGAATACATCCACCGCTTCTTTGATCTCCACAAGCTCATCCATCATCTCTTCATCGACATGCAGACGACCTGCCGTATCAATGATCAGAACATTGCAGTCTTCTTTCTTTGCATGTTCCACGGCCGCTTTGGCGATATCCGCAGGTTTGTTTTTATTTCCCATGGAAAATACTTCCACGCCCTGCTTTTCTCCATTGATCTGCAACTGTTCGATTGCAGCCGGACGATACACATCACAGGCTGCCAGCAGTGTCTTTTTCCCTTTGGTCTTTAATTTGCCTGCGATCTTTGCCGTGGTAGTTGTTTTACCGGCACCCTGCAGACCTACCATCATAATGACGGTCAGTTCTTTTCCCGGCCGGAACGCAATCTCGGTTGTCTCGGAGCCCATGAGCTTAACCATCTCTTCGTTTACGATCTTGATGACCATCTGTCCCGGATTGAGACCGCTCATCACATCCTGTCCGATTGCCCGTTCCTGCACATCTTTTACAAACTTCTTGACCACACGGAAATTTACATCTGCCTCAAGCAGTGCCATCTTGACTTCTTTCAGTGCTGTCTTGACATCGTCCTCTGTCAGTCTGCCCTTGCTGCGAAGATTCTTAAATACATTCTGCAATTTTTCAGAAAGACTGTCAAATGCCATACTACAGCTCCTCCAAAATCTGATTTGAAATCGTTGCGATCTGTTCTACGATCTGTTCATCTTTTGTTTGATGAAACTGTTCTGCCAGTCTGTGAATTTCCTCCACATCCTGCTTCACAGATAAGAACTTCTCTACCAGATGAAGTTTCTTTTCATAATCCGAAAGCTTCTTTCCACAGCGTTTGATCATATCTGCCACGCCCTGTCTGGTAATCCCCTCCTCCCCGGCAATCTCACCGAGAGAAAGATCATTGAACACGAAGTCCTCATAGATCCGGCGCTGATGTTCATTCAGTAACTCGCCATAAAAATCATATAAATAAGCCTGTTGTAACTTTTCTTCCACATCAATCACCTTGGATACTTTACCATAAAGAAAACAAGGTGTCAAGTATTTTTTCTTGACACCTTGTAATTTATTTTTAAATCATGGTTCTTACGATCTTTGGCTTATATCCGGCCTTTTCCAGCGCCTTGATAATCTGCTTCTTGTGATCGGTACCAAAACACTCCAATGTAATCCGAAGTTCAACTGCGGCATTCCGGTTCGTGGAAACAAACTGATTGTGTTCGAGTTTGATGACATTTCCCTGCTCTTTTGCCAGTGTCTCGGAAACTTTCGCCAGTTCTCCCGGCTTATCCGGAAGCAATACCGAAACGGTAAAGATACGGTCACGGAAAATCAGTCCCTGCTGTACCACAGAGGACATCGTAATCACATCCATGTTTCCACCGCTTAAGATGGATACCACACGCTTGTCCTTGACATTTAAATGCTTTAATGCAGCTACTGTAAGCAGTCCGGAATTTTCTACAATCATCTTGTGGTTTTCCACCATATCCAGAAAGCTTACGATCAGTTCATCATCCGTTACCGTGATAATGTCATCCAGATTTTTCTGGATATATGGGAAAATTTTGCTTCCCGGTGTCTTTACGGCAGTACCGTCGGCGATTGTATTTACTGTCGGAAGCGTTGTCACTTTTCCGGCTGCAAATGAAGCCTGCATACAGTTTGCACCAGCCGGCTCCACACCGATCACCTTAATCTTTGGATTGAGCAGCTTTGCAAGTGTGGATACGCCTGTTGCCAGTCCGCCTCCCCCAATCGGAACAAGAATATACTCTACCAGCGGAAGTTCCTTAAAGATCTCCATTGCAATGGTTCCCTGACCGGTTGCCACTGCCAGATCATCGAACGGATGAATAAAGGTATATCCATTTTTTTCTGCCAGCTCCAGTGCATGTGCACATGCCTCATCATATACATCTCCGTACAACACAACTTCCGCACCGTAACTCTTGGTACGATTCACCTTGATCAGAGGCGTGGTGGTTGGCATTACAATTACCGCCTTACAGCCGTAGCACTTTGCGGCATATGCCACTCCCTGCGCATGGTTTCCGGCAGATGCTGTAATCAGTCCTCTCTGACGTTCTTCCTCTGAGAGCGTGCTGATTTTATAATAAGCACCTCTTACTTTGTATGCACCGGTAAACTGCATATTCTCCGGCTTTAAATATACTTTATTGCCTGTCTGGTCACTTAAGTAATCACTGTATACAAGTTTTGTCTCCAGAGTAACCTCTTTTACTTTTTCACTTGCCTCTTCAAATTTATCTAGCGTCAGCATCTTCATCGTTGTCCTCCTTATTTTTTACGTCAAACAATGCATTCACAAATTCATCTGGGTCAAATTTCTGGAGGTCATCAATGGTCTCTCCCACGCCGATATATTTGACCGGCACTCCAAGTTCCGCCTGAATTGCCACCGCAATTCCTCCCTTGGCTGTTCCATCCATCTTTGTCAGCACAATTCCGGAAATCTTTGCCACATCGGAAAATTCCTTTGCCTGAACCAGCGCATTCTGTCCGGTTGTCGCATCCAGCACAACCAGCGTCTCCCGATACGCCTGTGGATACTCTTTTTCGAGAATCTTGTTAATTTTTCCAAGCTCATTCATCAGATTTTTCTTGTTGTGCAGACGTCCTGCCGTATCGACCAGAAGCACATCTGCATTTCTGGCCTTTGCTGCAGCCGTTGCATCATAAACCACAGATCCCGGATCTGCGCCTTCCGTTCCGCCAATCATGTCAACTCCCGAACGGTCCGCCCACTCTTTGAGCTGATCTCCTGCTGCTGCACGGAAAGTATCCGCACCGGCAATCACAACCTTTTTTCCCTGCTCTTTCAGTTTACCTGCAAGTTTTCCGACGGTTGTGGTCTTTCCCACACCATTGACTCCGATCACAAGGACAACGGATGTCTCTTCTTCAAAGCGGTATGCCGTCTCACCGACCTGCATCTGCTGTTTGATGCTGTCGATCAGAAGCTGTTTGCATTCTGCAGGCTCTTTCACATGGTTTGCCTTTACTTTTTCACGCAGATCATCCAGAATCGACTCGGTAGCCTTAACGCCCAGATCACCCATAATCAGAATTTCTTCCAGTTCCTCGTAAAACTCATCATCAATTTTAGAAAAACCGTGAAATACCGAATCAATTCCGGATACAATATTATTTCTTGTCTTGGTCAATCCTTCGACAAGCCGGCTGAAAAAACCTTTCTTTTCTCCCATATCAGTTTCCTTTCTTATCGCTTCTTTCTTTTTACATAATCAATCAGTTCAAATCATGTTCAATCAGATCTACCGACACAAGTGTCGATACACCTTTTTCCTGCATGGTAATTCCATACAACCGGTCCGCTGCTGTCATTGTACCACGTCTGTGCGTAATTACAATAAACTGTGTGTTTTTTGTCAGCTTATTTAAGTAACTTGCAAACCTTGAGACGTTGGAATCATCAAGCGCTGCTTCGATCTCATCCAGAAGACAAAACGGCGAAGGTTTCAGCGCCTGAATCGCAAACAACAGTGCAATTGCTGTCAGCGCTTTCTCACCACCGGACATCTGCATCATATTCTGCAGTTTCTTTCCCGGCGGCTGCGCAATGATGCGGATGCCACATTCGAGAATATCCTCATCCTCCACCAGTTCCAAAGCTCCATGTCCGCCGCCGAACAGGTGCTTGAATGATGCATTGAATTCTTTCTGGATTTCCGCAAACTTTTCCATAAACTGTTTTCTCATGCCACTGTCGAGATCTTCTATGATGCCGAGCAGTGTCTGCTCTGCCTCAACCAGATCATCATGCTGCCCTTTCAGGAACGTATAACGTTCCGAAACTTCTTTGTATTCTTCAATGGCATTGACGTTGACTGTTCCCAGCTTCCGGATCTCATCCTTTACTGCTGCGATCAGTTTCTTTAAAGCAAGCGGATCTTCGTATTCACTGTTTCTTAATTCTGCTGCCGCATGCGGTGTCAGTTCATATTCTTCCCACAGATAATTTGTCTGTTGTTCTGCAGATTCATTCAGCTTTTCCCGCTGGTTGTTCAGACGGAACACTTCTTTATCCAATCCGTTACACCGCTCGGAAATTTCCTCCTGTTTCCGGAAAAATCCCCGGTATTCCGCAGACATCTGTTCTTTTTGTTCTACGCTTTCACGAAGTTTCTGTTCCAGTTCCCCATGGGAATCCGAAGAAGCAAGGATCGTCTTTTGGATTTCTGCAATGTCGTGCTGTTTCTTTTCCACATCTTCTTTGGAATTTTTCGCATTCTCCAGAAGCCCGGTCTTTTCCGTCTCAAATTTTTCCAGATCTCCATTGATACGTTCCACGTTTGTCTGGGCAAATTCTACTTTCTGCCGGATATTCGCTTCCTCAAGCTGAATTCCGGAAAGTTCCGATTCCGCTTCATTTTCCAGTTCTTTCTGTTCTTCAAGCATCTTCTGAAACGCTTCATTCGCATGCTGGATTTCCATTTCCTGTTGTCTGGAATGTTCCAGTTCCTCCTTAATGCCTGTCTGATCTGCACGAATTTCTTCCACCTGCCGATCCATCTGCTGCCGTTCCTTCATGAGACTTGAAAATACTTCTTCACTCTCATTTTTCTGCTGCATTGCACGATCCACATTGATCTTTGCAGTATTCTGACGAATAAATTCTTTCTGCAGGGTTTCTTTCACCTGTTCGAGGTCTTCCTCATTCAGCTCAATGGCCGTAAGAAGATCCTCCCTGCGGTTTTTTATCTGCACAATCTCCTGAAGCAGACGATTCGTTTTCGTTTCCAGTTCCTCCACTTCGCGGCGTCTTGCCAGCAGATTGGATGAATTTTTAAATGCTCCACCCGTCATGGAACCACCGGGGCTTAAATATTCTCCCTCAAGAGTTACAATATGTAAACTGTAATGATTCTTCTTTGCAAGTGCAATCGCATGATCAATCGAATCTGCCACAAGCACACGCCCCAGCAGATACGCCGCCACTTCCTCATACTTTTGCTCACACTTTACCAGCTGACTGGCAATTCCAATAACTCCGGGCTCCTTCAGTGCCGCTTCATTCTTCGGATTTTTTCTTGCGCTTACACTGGTCAGCGGAAGAAATGTTGCACGTCCGAAACGGTTCTGCTTCAGAAATGCAATCATTTTCTTTGCCGTTGCTTCATCTTCCGTCACAATATTCTGAATGTTTCCACCCAGAGCGGTCTCAATCGCAATCTCATATTTCTTATCCACCTGAATCAGATCTGACACAACCCCGAGTAATCCCGGATTATGTTCTTTCTGTTCCATCACTTTGCGGATACTGTTTCCGTATCCGTCATAGCGCTCCGCAATATTTTTAAGCGACTCCAGACGAGACTGCTGCCTGTGAAATTCGTTTTGCTTTTCTTCTAATGCACGGTCATTTTCTTTTGCCTTAGTTCTCCATTCTTTTTCCTTTGCACTTAATTCTTTTTCCTGCTCCGAAAGTTTTCGGATATGCGCACTGACCTCTTCGAGATCTTTTTTACAGTCTGCAAGAACCGAATCCAGATCCGTTTCCTGCGTTTTTCTGTCCAGCAGACGCTTTCCAAGCTCTGCTTTTCGTATATTGATCTGCTCCACCATGGTATCGGAACGCTGCTGTTTGGCCTGAATATCTGCTCTGCGGTTTAACAGCGCAAACAATTCTTTCTGCCCCTGTTCCATTCCCTCATTACAAGATGCAATCTGTTTCTGTATCTCTGCCAGTGTCTGTGCTGCTTCTTCCTGTCGTTTCCGTACCTGTGCAAGCTGTTCATCACCGGAATATTTTTCTTTCTCGTAGGAAGCTTTTGCCTCCTCCTTTTCCTTCTGTTCCCGCGCAATGGCATCCAGACGGCTCTGCAGATGTTCATCTGTCATCTCTGCCGTATGGATCTGCTCTGCCAGTATCTGGATCTGGCTTTCGAGTTTTTCCTTCATCACAGACGTATTGCTAATATTTTCCCGGATTGCATTGATCTTTTCGTCCATTTCCGTGATGCTTTCGCCCAAACGGTCATATTCCTGGCGGATCTTTTCCCTTGCATCCGCGCTTTCTTTCAGCTGTTCATCTGCAATTTTGAATTTTTCCTCTACTTCACGCTGCTCGGATGCGATTCTCTCTGTTTCCATGAGAAACATGTTGACATCATAATCTTTCAGCTCATTCTTCTTTTTTAAATAGGTTTTTGCCTTTTCCGACTGCAGCTGTAACGGTTCCACCTGGCGTTCCAGTTCCGACAAAATATCGTTTACACGGACCAGATTGTCTCTCTCATTCTCTAACTTTTTTTGTGCAGTCGCTTTTCGTTTTTTGAATTTTACTATTCCTGCCGCCTCATCAAAAAGTTCGCGCCGTTCTTCCGGTTTGCCGCTTAAGATCCGGTCAATCTGTCCCTGTCCAATGATCGAATATCCTTCTTTTCCGATACCGGTATCATAAAACAATTCTGAAACTTCTTTCAGTCGGCACGGACTGCCATTGATCAGATATTCACTCTCTCCGGAACGATACAGACGTCTGGCAACGGTGACTTCCTCATAGTCGATTGCCAGTTTATGGTCGGAATTATCCAGTGTAATCGCTACATACGCATAGCTGAGCGGTTTCCGGTTCTCCGTACCCGCAAAAATAACATCCTGCATGGAAGACCCACGCAGCTGCTTGACCGACTGCTCTCCAAGTACCCAGCGCACCGCATCCGCAACGTTACTTTTTCCACTTCCGTTCGGTCCTACAATGCCCGTGATTCCCTGGTGGAATTCAAATACAATTTTGTTTGCAAATGATTTAAATCCCTGCACCTCAATACTTTTTAAATACATGTATTATCCCCTTTGCTGATTTTTAAGCATCAGAAGTGCCTGATATGCAGCCTCCTGTTCCGCCGCTTTTTTGGTATGTCCGGTTCCGCTGCCAATGACACGCTCTCCAATACATGCACGGACAGTAAAACTCTTATTATGATCCGGACCGGACTCATCGGTCAGTACATAAGTAAGCTGCTCATGTTCTCCCTGCACAACCTCCTGCAGGATAGTCTTGCTATCATAAAAGAGCTGTTTGTGTTCAATATCTGTCAGAATATATTTATGAATAAACTCTTTTGCATTAGCAAAACCACCATCCAAATAAATTGCCCCGATCACAGCTTCAAGCGCATCAGACAAAATAGATTTGCGGCCTCTTCCTCCGGTCTGGTCCTCTCCTTTTCCGAGTAAAAGATACTCTCCTAAAGCAATATCCTTGGTACAGAGTGCCAGTGTCGGTTCACAGACAATGCTTGCACGCAGTTTTGTCAGTTCTCCTTCCGGCTTGTCCGGATACTCTTTGTACAAAAATTCACTGGAGATAATCTCAAGCACAGCATCGCCCAAAAACTCCAGTCTCTCATTGTCCGAATGTTTCTTTAAGTGCTTCTCATTGGCAAATGAACTATGCGTCAGTGCCTGACGAAGCAGTTTTTCATCATGAAAGTGATATCCGATCACTTCCTGAAATTTTTTAATATCTGTCACTTCTTTCCCCTTTCTGAAATAAAGGAGTCCGCCACCGGACTCCTTTCGTATCTGTGTTTAGTTTTCATTCATTGCAGCTTTGATCTGTTCTACCGCATCCCCTACTGTAACAATCTTTTCTGCCTGCTCGTTTGGAATCTCAATATCAAATTCTTCCTCAAGTCCCATAATGATCTGGAATACATCCAGGGAATCCGCTCCCAGATCATCGATGAATGTGGTATCCATCGTAATCTCATTTTCGTCCACGTTTAATACGTCCACAATAATCTTCTTTAATTTTTCGAACTCCATAATACTTCATTTCCTTTCTTATTCTTCTTCATTATTTTTGGAATCTGCAACTCTTTCTTTGATAATTTCGTTAATATTCTCTTCACGGAATGTCACACACTGGTAAATGGAATTGGTAATTTCCTTTGCCCTGGAACTTCCATGGGTCTTTACCACAAGGCCATTCAGTCCCAGAAGCGGTGCTCCGCCATACTGGCTCGCATCAAATGCTTTGAGTGTCTTCTTCAGTGACGGCAATGCCAGTGCCGCACCGATCTTGCTCTTTAAATTGCTCATCAGTCCCGCCTTGATCACACCGATCAGTGTTGAACTGAGACCTTCATATAATTTTAAAATGACATTTCCGACAAATGCCTCGCACACAATGACATCTGCTCCACCGTGTGGAATCTCTCTTGCCTCAATACTTCCGACAAAATTGATATCCTCACATTCTTTCAACAATGGAAATGTTTCTTTTACCAGAGCATTTCCCTTTTCCTCTTCCGCACCAATATTTACAATCGCCACTCTCGGATTCTTGATCCCCACAACGTTTTCCATATAAACGGAACCCATCTTTGCAAACTGTAATAAATGTTCCGGTCGTGCGTCTACATTTGCGCCACAGTCGATCAACAGTGAAATTCCGGTCTCCGTCGGAATGATCGGTGCCAGCGGTGGGCGTTTGATTCCACGGATGCGTCCGACAATCGTCTGTCCGCCAACCAGAACCGCTCCGGAACTTCCTGCGGAAACAAATGCATCCGCTTCTCTTTGTTTTACCATATTCATACCTACAACGAGGGATGACTGTTTTTTCTTTCGAATTGCCTGAACGGGTGGCTCTGCCATCTCAATTACTTCAGGCGCATCCACAACCTCAATACGCTCCTGCGGATATGGGTACTTTTGCAATTCTTCCCTTACCACGTCCTCCTGTCCAACCAGAAAAACTTTGATATCTTCACGGGAAGAGACCGCATCAACTGCTCCCTTAACAATTTCTGCCGGTGCATTATCACCGCCCATTGCATCAAGAGCTACTTTCGTGATTGTCTGCATGGTCTGTTCCTCCTTATGCATCTACTAGAAAATATACTATATATCATTCCATAAATCAACGATAAATTGGCTCTTTCAGGCACAAAAAAATCAAGAGTCAGCAAAACCGCCAACTCTTGATTTTTAAAGACCTATCCTTATTAATCCTGCGCGATAATCTCTTTTTTGTTATAAGATCCGCAGTTCTTGCATACACGGTGTGGCATCATTAATTCGCCGCACTTGCTGCACTTTACTAAGGTCGGAGCAGACATTTTCCAGTTTGCTCTTCTCTTATCTCTTCTTCCCTTAGAAGATTTATTCTTTGGACAAATTGACATTTGTTTACACCTCCTTAAACCTGTTAAATATATCTTGGATTGCTGCCATTCTTGGATCAAGCTCTGTTCTCTGGCAACTGCAGGCTCCCTTATTCAAGTTCATCCCGCAGACTTTACAAATTCCTTTGCAATCGTCCTTGCACAGAACTCTCATTGGCCAGTTCACCAAAATCTCGGCGTAGACAAGTTTATCTACATCCAGTTCAAACCCAATCAGGTAATCCGGTTCCTCCATCTCTTCATCGACAAGTCCCTCTTCCCGAACAGTGAGTTTCTTATCTATGTCAAAACGGATCGGCGTCCGAACTTCTTCAAGACACCGCGCACACGGAATCATCACATCAATATCAACCGTACCCTTAACGAATACCGCTGCATTCTCCTCATTACGGATCTGCAATGTCACCGGCGCTTTGCGAACAATAGGAAAATCTCCCAAGCGGGAACGAAAGGAAGTGAGCGAGATGTCCGCCTCCTGTGTCAATTCCTTGTTTATGGATTTTGTAATGATTGAAAGATCAATTTTCACAGTATTCTCCTATTCACACCTAAACAATTATACATAGGGTGTCCTGCTTTGTCAACTAATTTTTACAAATTATCAACAAATTTATCAACATTTATTTTACCAGTGCTACGGTCTCACGACAGATTGCAAGCTCCTCGTTGGTCGGAATGACACATACGGTAACTTTTGAATCCGGTGTGGAAATAATTTCCTCCACGCCACGCACATCGTTTGTCTTCTTATCAAGCTTGATTCCCAGATATCCCAGATAAGAAACGATCTTTTCACGAATGAAAGAAGTATTCTCTCCGATACCTGCAGTAAATGCGATCGCATCCACACCATTCATTGCTGCAACATATGCACCGATGTATTTTGCCACACGGTAAGCAAATACCTCACAGGCATCAATGGCGCGTGGATTTCCTTCATTATAAGCAGCTTCCAGATCACGGAAATCACTGGATACACCGGATAATCCTTCAACACCGGATTTTTTATTTAACACATTCATGACACCATCGATGTCGAGGTTCTCTTTCTTTGCGATAAATTCCATGATTGCCGGATCAATATCTCCGGAACGGGTTCCCATAACCAGTCCCTCCAGTGGAGTCAGACCCATGGAAGTATCCACACATTCTCCATTTAATACAGCACTGACAGATGCTCCGTTTCCAAGATGCGCTACAATAATCTTGCTGTTTTTCAGATCCAGTTTCAGATACTCTGCACATGCTTTGGATACAAAACTGTGGCTGGTTCCGTGGAATCCGTATCTTCTTACTTTATATTTCTCATAATATTCATATGGAAGTCCGTACAGGAATGCCTTTCTTGGCATTGTCTGATGGAACGCCGTATCAAATACACCAACCATCGGTACGTCTGGCATCAGTTCCTGACACGCACGGATACCGATCAGGTTTGCCGGATTATGGAGTGGTGCAAGTTCATTACACTCTTCTACTTTTGCCAGCACTTCCTCGTTTAAAACAACAGACTGTGCAAACTTTTCTCCGCCATGTACCACACGATGTCCTACTGCATCAATCTCGCTCAAATCCTTTACCGCACCACTCTTTGGATTATGCAGTGCATCAAGAACCATCTGAATGGCCTCTTTATGGGTTGGCATCGGAGCTTCTGTGATCTCCTTATCCATTCCCTCTTTCTGGTAAACCAGTCTTCCGTCAATTCCGATTCTTTCGCATAAGCCCTTGGCAAGTACCTCTTCTGAATCAGAGTTGATCAGCTGGTACTTCAGGGAAGAGCTTCCGCAGTTGATTACTAATACGTTCATTTGAATTCTCCCTTGTCCTTATTCATTTTGTGGAAATCCACAATCTTTTTCCATTATAAACACATTTTCCTTCTTATACAAGTGGAAATCCTCGAAAAGCTGTGTTAATATTTTAACAGAAAAACAGACAGAAGAAACGACCGAACAGGAGGCAAACGTGAAAACAGCAGGAATTATCGCCGAATACAATCCGTTTCACAACGGACACCAATATCAGATGGAAACCGTACGCCACCTTACAGGAGCAGATTTTGTGATCGTTGCCATGAGCGGAGATTTCTTACAGCGCGGTGTTCCTGCCATTGCCGACAAATACACGCGCACCCGCATGGCACTTCTCGGCGGTGCCGATCTGGTACTCGAACTTCCGGCTGTATGGGCGACCGCTTCCGCGGAATATTTTGCTGCCGGAGGCGTACAGCTTCTCGGAAAAACAGGCGTCGTTGACACGCTCTGCTATGGCTGTGAAACTCCGGAAAAAGAACTTATGCAGGCAATTGTCGAAGTTCTTTCCAAAAATGCTTCGGACTATCAGATGCTGGTTTCTTATAACATGAAGCAGGGAAATCCGTTTCCTGTCGCACGAAGCCACGCACTGTGTTCCCTGCTGCCTTCCTTTTCTTCTGATGCGGTTTCTTCTTTTCTGGCATCTCCGAACAATATTCTGGCCTTAGAATACGAAAAAGCAATCGCCCGCTGGAATTCCATAAACAGCGTACATGACAGAACTTTTTCCAGTATGCCGGTCCAACGTATCGGGGAAGGCTATCACAGCACAAAAACAGGCGTAACCTACGCCTCTGCAACTGCCATAAGAAACGCACTGCTTGTGCCATCTGAAAATGATGGTAACCACAACCATTCCATGTTCATAAGTACAGGCAGCTTTGATTTCGAACTTTCGCAGATGCTTCCCGATACTTCCGCCTCCCTCCTTGCCACTTTGGCACAGCAGAACCTTCTTCTGGACACGGATGCTTTTTCTCAGGCTCTCTACACCCGGTTATGGGCACTGTACGATGGAGGCTATGCTGGCTTTGCAGACTGTGGCAAGGATCTGTCCCACCGGATCACACAGCAGCTTGAACATTTTTTAAGCTTTTCGCAGTTTGCCGATCTCTTAAAAAGCAAAAATACAACATACACACGCATCTGCCGTGCACTGCTCCACATCCTGCTCAACATCCGGCAGGACGATTATGCTGCGCTCTGGCAGCCGGATGGCATTCCATATCTGCGTGTGCTTGGTTTCCGCAGGGATTCCTCTGTGCTTCTTTCTGCCATCAAAAAAGAAGCATCCGTTCCTTTGATTACCAAAGTTGCAGATGCTTCTTCTATCCTTCATGGAATTGCATACAAACGTTTTTTACACGATGTAGCCTGTGCTGATCTGTACCGCACTACATCTTCCATGCAGATACAGACCGAATTACCAAACGAATACCGACAGCCCATCGTCCTCGTATAACCTTTACAGTTCCATAATAATCTCTCTTGCCAGACTCTCCTCGATCGGCTTGGCATACACATTCGGTGCAAACTCCACTACATCGCCAATGCCTTTTTCGATCACAAAGCGTAACTTTCCGTCACGCACCTTTTTGTCGGTATAAAGCTTCTTAACCAGAGCCTCACGATCAATATAATCCGGAATTCTTGTCGGAAGTCCCACACGCGCATACAGCTTAGTCACACGCTCTGCCTCTTCCTCTGACATATAGCCAAGGCGTGCCGAAAGCAGTACCATAGCCGCCATTCCGATGGAAAGTGCCTCGCCGTGCAGAAGCCGGTAGTCACTGACAGTTTCAATGGCGCGCCCCACCGTGTGTCCTAAATTCAGGACTTCGCGCAGTCCGCTTTCTCTCTCGTCTTTCATAACAACATCATACTTGATCTTGCAGTTGTTCTCTGCGATATATTCGCAGGCAAACTTCTGGAAACTCATAATATCATCCAAGTTTTCCTCGATAAACTCAAACATTTCACGGCTCGCCAGACATGCATGCTTGATGGTCTCTGCCATGCCGCTTGCCATCTGACGTTTCGGAAGGGTTTTCCATGCGGCAATATCAATGTAGACCTTGCGCGGCTGATTGAAAAGTCCAATCAGATTCGTTGCAAGCGGTGTATCAACGGCAGTCTTTCCGCCCACGGATGCATCTGCAGCAGCCAGAAGTGTGGTCGCATAATTGATAAACGGTACGCCTCTGCCATATGTTCCTGCCAGAAATCCTGCCAGATCCGTAACAACACCTCCGCCGATTGCAATCACAGCACAATCTCTGCGGAACCCTTTTTCCAGCATGGCATCTTCAATCTTCGCCTTCGTCTGTCTGGTCTTACTTTTTTCTCCTGCGGGAAATACGAACAGTTCCACTTTAAATCCAGCCTTGCTCAGCTTTTCACTGATTGGTTTTGCATACAGATCCAGTACATTGGAATCCGTGATCACGGCAAACTTCCTGATTTTTCCCAGAAGACCGGTCTCTAAATCCTCTACCAGTTGATCCTCCAGACGATACCCCATCTCAATATCGTAACTGTCATCCACCACTTTTTTCAGTTCTACATTAAATACGCTCACTTTGTCACCCCTGTCTGTCTAATCTACCCCGGCAGCAAGTCTTGCCAACCGGTCCGCCTCTTCATTTCCTTCTACCCCGGAATGTCCTTTCACTTTCACAAAATGAAGGGAAATTTTATCATTCACGGACTGTATAAAATCATAATAGGCAATCGTTCCCTGTTTGTTCCGCTTCCAGGCTCCGGTTGCCCACATCTCTATTCCCATATAGTCATAATAAATGGTTAAGTCGGTAAGTCCCATGGCAACAGCTTCTTTTACTGCAGCCATGCTGCCTAACACCTCTCCTGCCACATTGCGCATCGATGCCATCTGGGGATCATTGCCGCTTCCGCTGATCACGTGACGTTCTCCCTTTGTCACGAGAAATCCGCCATATCCATAGACGGAAGTAGCACTGTTAAACGAACCGTCGACAAACGCATAATTTTCCGGTTCCTTTTGTTCCTCTTTTTTTTCTTCCAGAAACTGTTCCGCTTCTGCGCGTGTCGCAAACCCTTTATAGACAGCTCCCGGAAATCCATGCACCATACTTTTACATGCATCCCATGAGGTATAAATTCCCGGAACTTTTCCCTTTTTTACCGCATAAAATTTTCCAGCCATAGATTATCCTTTGCCGTGCAGTTTTGCAATAATCTCTTCTTTTAAAAGCATCGCTCGGTCTTTTGCCACTCGGGAAGCTGCCTGTGAAGTCAGAATCATGGAAATGAATCTGGATGCAATGTCCACCTTTCCAAGTTTATAAGCTATATTCGCCATCAACAGGTTTACGGTACTTTCTTCCATTCCGCACATTGGGAAATTTTCGGATGCAATCGCTTTTAAAAATCCCTCATATGCCTGTTCATAATACGTGGCTTCTTCTTTCCGGCATTCGGCAAGTGTTTTTTCATCTTTCTTTTTTGCCTTGGAAAGCTCCTCAATCCAGCCGCGGTACAGCCAGGATATCTTTAGGCACTCATATGCCTTTTCACTGTTCTTTCCCTTTTTCACCAGTGTATTATATAAAGCCAATTTATACCGCTCAATGGCTTTTTCGTAAGAATACGGCTCCATCGGTTCTTCTTTTGGCTGCTTCTGCCCTTTGAACTTATGGCATACCCCTTCTTCAATCATCTTGACCTGACCGGTAGACAAATGGGTAAAATAGCGGTTCATCGCCGTATATCCGCACTGTGGGCAGGACGATACATCATATTTATTTGTATCAATGTACTGAAAACGCGGACGAAGATCAAAATCCGGTTCCATGCGCTTCACCCGTCCGGTTTTTACCATTCTTGTACGGAAAACATTATCACATACCGGACAACGGATGGATTTATCCAGTAAGAACTCAGTTTCGCTGTGAACCGGTTCTTTTTTTGGCACCGGTTCCGGTGCTTTCCGTGCAGGTGTATCACTTTTTTCCTCTTCAAAGAGGTGGTCTGTATCCATCTGATCCAGACCAAATTTTTCCAATCCCGATAATAAATTCATTCTACGCCTCTTTTTGTCTATTCTTTATTTTTTCGGCAGCTTAAAAGAACTCTTCAAAGAAACAATTCTGTTAAATACAGGCGCTCCCGGCTTTGAATCCTTATAATCTGCGCAGAAAAATCCTTCTCTTACAAACTGAAAACTCTCATATGGTTTTGCCTCTAACAATGCCGGCTCTACAATGCTCTCTGTCAGGACAGTCAGGGAATTCGGATTCAGATTCAGACTTCCGTCTTCATTATATACGCCAAGTTCTTCATTAATGAGGTTCTCATATAAGCGAACCGTTACTTTCTTTCCGTGTTCTGCCGATACCCAGTGAATGGTTCCCTTTACTTTTCTTCCATCCGGGCTGTTTCCGCCTTTTGATGCCGGGTCATATGTGCAGTGGATAACCGTAACTTTTCCGCTCTCATCCTTTTCAAATCCGACACATTTCACGAAATATGCATTCATGAGACGTACTTCATTTCCCGGGAACATACGGAAATATTTCTTCGGCGGTTCTTCCATAAAATCATCCCGTTCAATATAAATTTCCCTGGTAAACGGAACGGTTCTCTTTCCGAGTTCCGGATTTTCCAGATTATTGTCCACCGGAAGTTCCTCCGTCTGGCCCTGCGGATAATTGTCAATGACAACCTTTACCGGATCTAAAACTGCCATCATACGTGGACGCTTCATCTTCAGATCCTCACGGATGCAGTACTCAAGCATTGCATAATCCGTAGAACTGTTTGCCTTGGAAATACCTCCAAGTTCGATAAATTTCTGAATGGATTCCGGTGTATATCCTCTGCGGCGCAGCGCTGCAATGGAAACCAGACGTGGATCATCCCATCCATCTACAATCTTCTCCTCAACCAGACGCTTGATATAACGTTTTCCGGTTACAACATTTGTCAGATACAGTTTTGCAAACTCGATCTGCTTCGGAGTCCCTTCCGGACTGGTCTTATATCCAAGTTCTGTCACAACCCAGTCATACAACGGTCTGTGATCCTCGAACTCCAGAGTACAGATGGAATGGGTTATTCCCTCGATTGCATCCTCAATCGGATGTGCAAAATCGTACATTGGATAAATGCACCACTTGTCCCCGGTATTGTGATGTGTCATATGTGCCACACGATAAAGGATCGGATCTCTCATATTGATATTGGAAGAAGTCATATCAATCCGTGCACGAAGTACACGACTTCCATCCTCACATTTTCCTTCCTTCATTTCTTCAAACAGCGCAAGATTTTCCTCTACGCTTCTTTTGGCATATGGGTCTTCTTTTCCCGGCTCTGTCAGAGTACCGCGATACTCACGGATTTCGTCTGCAGACAGATCGGATACATATGCTTTTCCCTTTTTTATCAGTTTAATCGCTGCTTCATACATCTGATCGAAGTAATTTGATGCAAAGAAGAGGCGATCTCCCCAATCTGCTCCAAGCCATTTTACGTCTTCCTTAATAGACTCTACAAACTCAAGTTTCTCTTTTGTCGGATTTGTATCATCAAAACGGAGATTGAATTCTCCTCCGTACTTTTTTGCTAACCCTGAATTTAAAAGAATGGACTTTGCATGTCCGATATGCAGATATCCGTTTGGCTCCGGTGGAAAACGGGTTTTTACCGTCTCACAATGTCCCTCTGCCAGGTCCTTTTCAATAATCTGTTCAATAAAATTCTTGGAAACCGCTTCATTTTCCATATGTCTATTCCTCCAGCACTCCTCAAATAAGAATAATTATAGGGATATTCCCGATATTTGTCAACCAAAACGCGCCTGTGTACGCTATTGCTCCTGTCCTTTTTCGGATTCCAGAATTCCGTCCAGCGCACATGTTGAAAAATATGCAATCTGTTTCTTCCCGTTTTTTATTTTTTCTTCCGTTTTTTTCACTCTGTCACCGGTTCCGGAGGATGCACTTTTTCCCAGTGTAGAAATTGTAACCGCTCCCTGTGCATATCCGCCATTCCAGTTCTGTTCCATATAGCGGCCATTCAGCTTTGCATCAAACAGCTCTGTATAATAAACCGACCACACACTGACAACCGAAGTCAGCGCAGCCTTTCCTGCCATCTGACGCATATCAGAGTTTCTTCCAACCGCGTATACGCATTTTCCGCTTTCTTTTGCATTTTCAGCCATCTGCATAACAGCATCCAGATCGGTATTGGATGCAAGAACCACACACCCGCTCCGGATCAGATCTCCGGCTGCGGTTGCCTCCGCATCACTGTTATTCCAGGCATCTATGTATTCTACCTGTAAAACAACCTTTTTACAGACGGCCTTTACTCCCAGGTAATAGGCATTAATATCTGCATGTGCATCATCGTTTGCCTCTGCCGCCACATATCCCAGTTTTACATTTTTCTTTTCGTCAAAACTCTTTGCGGGAATCTTTTTCTTTTCCTTCAGCTTTGCTACCTTCATTCCGGCCGTGACTCCTGCCACATAAGAAGCTTCGTAGGTATCCATATGTACATTGTAAAGATTTGTGAGTTCTGTTCCGTCTTCCGTTACCGTACTCTGTGTCTTTGAATCGTTGATAACTACAAAATCAACTTCCGGATTCTTTTCTGCTTCACTTTTTATTGCTTCTTCATAGATGGCGCTGTTTGCAATAATAATCTCACATCCCTGTCTGATAAGATCCTTTACCGCACTTTTGCAGCCATCATTCGCACCGACACGCTCTTTCCAGATGATATCCTGCTCCGGAAGACTGACATTTTCTGCTGCCGCCCGGATTCCGTCAATATGTGCCAGTGTATAGGCTTCTGTCTCATCTCCGTTTAAGATAACACCGATCCATCCCTTTTGTTCTTCCTCATTTTCCGGTGGAATTTCCACTTTCGTTTCCGCAGTCTGTTCGTTTTCCTGCTGCTTTTGTTCTTTGTCTGCTTTCTGTTCTCCTGATTCTGTCTGTGTTCCGCTGACACCTGCCATTCCTATCAGAACCGCAACGATAAGCAAAACACTTAAAAACTTTTTCTTCATGATTTTTTCTTTTCCACTCACTAAATTTTATTTTACATGCTGGTGGGTAAACAGATGATCCTGACAGTATTCACGATTTCCCACGCATTTGCTGCAATAACGGAACTGTAATTCCGGATTTGTCAGCTCGGTTCTACCACAGATGGCACATTTGTGACGTGCAATGCCGGACCCCGGACGAGGCTGACTGAACTGTGCCCGGAATTCTTTCTGGCGTTTCTTTTGTTTTCCGGACAAACGGGTCTTCATGGCATGGAAAAACCAGAACATATTGAGTACCGGAACCACAATCTGTACGCAGTTTAAAACACCCACGAGAATTCCCATTCCGGTTCCATAACTTGCAATTCCGATCGAGAATATACGAACCACCTGATATCCCAGATATACCAGTTCAAAAATTAACATCCATTTCATCCTGATCGGAAGGACAAAATACAGGCGTACCTCTCCCTCCGGCATGCACATGGCCAGCGCCAGCAGCATGGACATCAGAATATAATACGTGGACAGATACGGAGAAAAACCATATCCCAGCAGAATCCGCGTAACAACATATACGATCGCGCCCACAATGTCACACAAAATCACACTTCCCCACAAAAATACATTCATGCGGAATGTTCCAAGCATGGATTCCAGCGAACTGCCCCACATAAGCACACAGAACAGAAATAAGATTCCAAAAACATCCAGCGATGCCGTCGGTGTAAAAATCCATGTCACAACTCTCCAGATCTGTCCGTGCAGAATACTGCCCATATCAAAATTCATATAACTCATGAGTCCGGGTGCCGTCAGCTGTACCACGTATCCAATCACCTGCGCAAGTACAAAATATCTGCTCAGATTGGCGACCGCATGTCGTCCCCATTTGCGTTCCAGTTTATCCATCCAGTTCATAAATCTGTCTCCTGTCTACATAGAATAGTGTATGTATGGTTACGGTCACTTCTGACCTTTCTGTCAACCAATTATACGGTTTTCAAATCCCTCTTGTCAACGCAGCGGCACGTTCTTTCCAACATTTTATAAAATCTTTATGTTTTCAGTCGTTGTCTTTTGTCAATTCTTGTCGTATAATGTTTTAGGTTTTGTTTTGAAATCATACTTATTTATAATAAGTTTAGTTACTTACACATGGAGGTTACATTTATGAGTGACAAGCAGTTACATAAACTTGGAATTGATATCGGTTCCACCACCGTCAAAATTGCAATCCTCGACTCACAGGACAACATCCTGTTTTCCGATTACGAGCGTCATTTTGCAAATATTCAGGAGACACTGGCGTCCTTAATTGCCAAAGCATCCAACGAACTGGGGGATCTTTCTGTTTCTCCTGTTATTACCGGATCAGGCGGACTGACCCTTGCAAAGCATCTGGAGGTTCCGTTTACGCAGGAGGTTATTGCAGTATCCACTGCTCTCACTCATTATGCGCCACAGACCGATGTTGCAATCGAGCTCGGCGGAGAAGATGCCAAGATCATCTATTTTGAAGGCGGTAATGTCGAACAGCGTATGAACGGTATCTGTGCCGGCGGTACAGGTTCGTTCATTGATCAGATGGCATCCCTGATCCAGACCGATGCTTCCGGATTAAATGAATATGCCAAAAATTATAAAGCAATCTATCCGATTGCAGCGCGCTGTGGTGTATTTGCCAAGACAGATATCCAGCCGCTCATCAATGAGGGTGCAACTCGCGAAGATCTGTCTGCCTCTATTTTCCAGGCGGTTGTCAATCAGACGATCAGTGGACTTGCCTGTGGTAAACCGATCCGCGGACATGTGGCATTTCTCGGTGGTCCTCTGCACTTTTTATCCGAACTGAAAGCGGCGTTTATCCGCACGTTAAATCTCGATGATGAGCACGCAATTACACCGGAAAATTCGCATCTGTTTGCAGCGATCGGTTCCGCATTAAATTATAAAGAAGACGTAGAGACCACTTTAGAATCTCTGCAGCAGCGTCTTTCCACCGGCATTAAGCTGGAGTTTGAAGTTGCCCGTCTGGACCCGCTGTTTGCCAGCCAGGAAGATTACGATGCTTTTACCAGCCGGCACGGAAACAATCATGTAGAAACCGGTGACCTGAAAAACTATTCTGGAAACTGCTATCTCGGTATTGACGCAGGTTCCACGACAACAAAGATCGCACTTGTCAGCGAGGACGGAAAACTTCTGTATTCATTCTATGACAACAATAACGGAAGCCCGCTTGCAACTGCCATCCGTTCCATTCAGGAAATTTACCGCCTGCTGCCAGAGAGTGCACACATCGTACACTCCTGCTCCACCGGATACGGGGAAGCTCTTTTAAAAGCTGCATTGATGCTTGATGACGGCGAGGTAGAAACTGTCGCCCATTACTATGCCGCTGCTTTCTTTGATCCAAAAGTTGACTGCATTTTAGACATCGGCGGTCAGGACATGAAATGCATCAAAATCAAGAACCAGACCGTAGATTCGGTTCAGTTAAACGAAGCATGTTCTTCCGGCTGCGGTTCTTTCATTGAAACTTTTGCAAAATCCTTAAACTTCACGGTGCAGGATTTCGCCAAAGAAGCACTGTTTGCCAAGCATCCGATTGATCTTGGTACCCGCTGTACCGTATTTATGAACTCAAAGGTAAAACAGGCACAAAAGGAAGGCGCCTCCGTTGCCGATATCTCTGCCGGACTTGCCTACTCTGTAATCAAAAACGCATTATTTAAGGTGATCAAACTGTCCGATGCCAAAGATCTGGGAGAAAATATTGTTGTTCAGGGTGGTACTTTCTACAATGACGCCGTTCTGCGCAGTTTTGAAAAAATTGCCGGTGTCCACGCAACCCGTCCGGACATTGCCGGAATCATGGGTGCTTTCGGTGCCGCACTGATTGCCCGCGAACGTCACGAAGCCGGCTATCAGACGACGATGCTGTCCATTGAACAGATCAATAAACTGTCCTACACTACCAAGCTTGCACGCTGCCAGGGATGTACAAACCACTGTCTGCTGACGATCAATAAGTTTTCAGACAACCGTCAGTATATTACCGGAAACCGCTGTGAGCGCGGACTTGGAAAAGAAAAAAACAAAGAGAATATTCCAAACCTCTTCGAATATAAGAACAAACGTATTTTTGCTTATGAACCTCTGTCAGAAGCCGAAGCAACCCGCGGGACCGTCGGACTTCCGCGTGTGCTGAACATGTATGAAAACTATCCGTTCTGGGCAACGTTCTTTAAGAAGCTCGGTTTCCGTGTGGTTCTCTCTCCGCAGTCCACACGAAAAATCTACGAACTCGGCATTGATTCTATTCCAAGCGAATCCGAATGCTACCCGGCGAAACTGGCGCACGGTCATATTTCCTGGCTGATCCACCAGAATGTAGATTTTATTTTCTATCCGGCGATTCCTTACGAGCGCAACGAGTTTCCGGATGCAAACAACCACTACAACTGCCCGATCGTAACTTCTTATTCCGAAAACATTAAAAACAATGTTGAGGAAATTACGAGTGGACAGATGCGGTTCTTAAACCCGTTCATGGCGTTTACAAACGAAGAAGTCCTTTCCAAACAGCTCGTAGACTGTTTTAAGAAAGAATTCCATATTCCGGAAGCCGAAGTACGTGATGCCGTATCCGAAGGCTGGAAAGAACTTGCCATGACCCGTCTGGAGATGCAGAAGAAGGGCGAAGAAGTATTGAAATATATGGAAGAACACCATCGCCGCGGTATCGTGCTGGCCGGTCGTCCATACCATGTTGATCCGGAAATCAATCACGGTATTCCGGAAATGATTACTTCCTACGGTATGTGTGTACTGACAGAAGATTCCATTTCCCATCTGGGGAATCTGGAACGCCCGCTTATTGTCATGGATCAGTGGATGTACCACAGCCGGCTGTACTCCGCCGCAAACTACGTTAAGACCAGGGATGATCTGGACCTCATCCAGCTGAACTCCTTCGGCTGCGGACTGGATGCCGTAACAACCGACTGTGTCAGCGATATTCTGACCAATTCTGGAAAAATTTATACATGCTTAAAGATTGATGAAGTCAACAACCTCGGTGCTGCCCGTATCCGTATCCGTTCGCTTCTGGCTGCAATTCGTGTCAAAGAGAAAAAACATGAAAAACGCGAAATCAAGCCGGCAAATTACGAGCGCGTTATCTTTACCGAGGAAATGCGTAAAGATTACACCATCATCTGTCCACAGATGTCACCGATCCATTTTGAACTTCTCGTTCCGGCATTCCGTGCCGCAGGCTACAATCTGGTCATCCCGGATATTCCGGCCAGAGAATGTGTCGATGTCGGTTTAAAGTATGTAAATAACGATGCATGTTATCCGTCCCTGATTGTCATCGGACAGATTATGAGCGCGGTAATGTCCGGCAAATATGACCTGAGCAAAACAGCAATCCTGATCTCACAGACCGGTGGTGGCTGTCGTGCGACCAACTACATTGGATTTATCCGCCGTGCACTGACCAAAGCCGGCCACCCGGATATTCCGGTCATCTCCATCAACATGGTCGGTCTGGAGAAAAATCCGGGATTTAAACTCACACCAAGCCTGATCCAGCATGGTCTGTACGCTCTGGAATTCGGAGACATCTTCATGCGCTGTCTCTACCGTGTGCGCCCATACGAAAAGGTACCGGGATCTGCCAACGCATTACACGAAAAATGGAAAAAACGTGTCATTGACTTTGTTGGCAACACCAAGATTCTGTCCCACCGTAAATATCGCAAAATGTGCCGTCAGATCATCCGCGACTTTGACAATCTGCCAATGACGGATGAGAAAAAGCCGCGTGTCGGTGTGGTTGGAGAGATCCTTGTCAAGTTCCTTCCGGCTGCCAACAACTATATTGTAGACCTGCTCGAATCCGAAGGTGCGGAAGCAGTCGTACCGGATCTGACCGATTTCTTACTGTACTGCTGCTACAATCAGAATTTCAAGGCGGATTATCTTGGAGCTACCGCAAAATCCAAGCGCATCAACAATATGCTCATCCGCTTCTTTGAGTGGCTGCGCAAGGATGCAAGGGATGAACTTGCAAAGAGTAAACATTTTGAGCCAACTGCATATATTCAGGATCTGGCAAAACAGGCAGAGCATATCGTCTCCTGCGGTAACCAGACCGGCGAAGGCTGGTTCTTAACTGGAGAAATGCTTGAACTGATTGCACAGGGAGCAACCAACATCGTCTGTGCGCAGCCATTTGCCTGCCTGCCAAACCATATCGTCGGTAAAGGTGTCATTAAGGAAATTCGTCACGAATATCCAGGCGCAAATATCGTTGCAATCGATTATGATCCGGGTGCATCAGAAGTTAACCAGCTCAACCGTATCAAGCTGATGCTTTCTACAGCACAGAAAAACCTGAAAAAAGCAAATTCATAATTCTGCGATGTTTCATCATAAGTCGCAAAAATACCCCGACAACGGAAATTCCGTTTGCCGGGGTATTCCTTTTTTATTTTTCCAGTCAGTCTAACACTTTTTCCAGTTCAGCAATCACGATCCTTAATGCTTTGATCCGTGCATATTTTTTATCTACGGATTCTAAGATATGCCACGGTGCATAGGTAGTGCTCGTCTTTTGAATCATCTCATTGACTGCCCCCTCATACGCATCCCACTTATCACGGTTGCGCCAGTCTTCCTCTGTAATCTTCCATTGCTTTTCGGGCGTATTCTGCCGATCGGTAAAACGGGCAAGCTGCGTATCTTTGTCGATCTGCACCCAGAATTTGATGATCACGGCTCCCCAGTCGTGCAGTTCCTTCTCAAACTCATTAATTTCATTGTACGCACGCATCCAGTCATTCTCGCTGCAAAACCCTTCCAGACGTTCGACCATCACACGCCCATACCACGTTCGGTCAAAGATTGCAATATGCCCGGTACGCGGAAGCCTTGTCCAGAAACGCCACAGATAATGTCTTGCTTTCTCATGCGGCTCGGGACTTGCAATCGGATGAACCTCATATCCACGCGGATCAAGTGCTCCCGTAATCCGCTTGATATTTCCGCCTTTTCCGGCTGCATCCCACCCTTCATAGGCAATGATGACCGGCACTTTCTTACGATACAGACGATTGTGCAGTTCTCCAAGTCTCTGCTGAAGCTGCTTTAATTCCTTTTTATAGACATCCTCCTCCATACACTTGTCCAATGGAATGTCACAAAGAAACGGCATTTTTTTCAACGGAAATACATTCTGCAGAAGCGGAACCGCCATCTGGTGATTGCTCAGAGCAATCTCAATCCCCTGGGTAAGCGTCTCAAGAATCTGTACTTCTGTCCATTTTCTGGACTTTGCATCAATGATATACCAGGGTGCGGATGGCATATTTGTATTTTTCAGATATCCGGAAAATACATCCATACATTTCTCATAATGTTCATTCTGCCACAGATCTTTTTTGCTGACACGCCATGTTGTGTCCTTCTGATGCTCCAGCTGTGCAATACGCCGTGACTGTTCCTTTTTTGAAATATGCAGAAAGAATTTCATGACCAGATAGCCATTGTCTGTAAGCTGCCGTTCAAACCGGCGGACACTTTCAATCCGGTTGGCATATACATCCTCGGAAATGGTTCCGTGCAGACGCTCCTCCGTAATCTCATCCATCCATGCCGTATCCAGAAATACAAACTGTCCGGCTTCCGGAATTTTGGCAAAATGCCGGTACAAAAACGGTTTTCTCTTGTCATCCTCCGTCTTTTTCTGCATCGATACCACCTTAAAGAAACGCGGATCAATATTCTGGATGATCTGGCCGATTGCATAACCTTTTCCGGCCGTTCCCCAGCCTTCAAGCACAACAAGAACCGGTACTTTCTTCTCTTTGATCAAAAGCTGCTGCCGTGCCAGTTTCTCTTTTACCGCTTCCAGCCGTGCCTTAATTTCCTCCTCCGATGGTTTTTCGGACTTTTCCCACTCTTTTAGCATAAAAACCCCTCCTTATGCTTTTTTCTTATCATACCACAGCCGCTGATTTTCATCCACTTCTTTGCAAATTTTTTTGTTTTCACTTTTCACTGGCAAAAAATGCAATTCCGATGTATAGTATCCTATATATAAACTTTCGAAATCTGTGTTTTCGTAAATATAAAGGAGTATAAAAAATCATCATGCTGCAATTAGAACGTCAGAAACTTATATTGGAATATTTGAAACAAAACCGAAAAGCAACCACAAATGAACTCAGTGAAATGCTTGGAGTTTCCACCACAACCATCCGTACCGATTTAAACCAGATGGATAAAGAAAAACTTCTGACCAAAACACATGGAGGCGCACTCTACCACGATAACTCCGCAGACAATAAAGAACTTACCGGAAAAGCCTATTTCTTTCATGAACGTGCACTGGAAAATAAAAAAGAAAAAGAGGCAATTGCTGCAAATGCCATCCACATGGTAAAAGATCACATGTGCATCTTTTTAGATGCCAGCTCCACTGCCTATACACTTGGCATGAAACTGACCGGCTTTACAGAACTTACCGTTATTACAAACGGCATTGACCTTGCACTGGCTCTGAAGGATATCCCCGGGATCACCGTTATCCTGACCGGCGGAATCGTTACCTCTGCCTCTTCTTCCATTGAAGGTCTCCTCGGTGTGGATCTGCTGCAGAAAATTCATACGGACATTGCATTTGTCTCTGCACGCGGCTTCTCCGTTGAAAACGGACTTACCGATTTCAGTATCTACGAAGCAGATTTAAAACGCATGTGTATCAAGGCTTCTGCTAAAACAATTGCATTGATTGACCACACCAAATTTGACACCTCATCCATCTCCAGCTATGCCTCTATTGATGATCTGAATCTGGTAATCACTGACTCCGGATTATCCGAAAATACAAAAGAAATTTATGAAAAAGCCGGCGTTGATCTGCTCATCGCCGACTAATTATCAATTTTCCATGTTTAACAATTTTTGCATTGCAGCTGCCTGAACCGGTCTGGAATAATAATACCCCTGAAACCATGTGGCTCCAAAGGAACGCAGATAATTCTGCAGCTTTTCATCCTCTACCCCTTCCAGGCAGCTCTTTAAATCCGCTTTATTTGCAAAATCAACCATGCTGCGCACCAGTGCCTGTTTGGTCTGATTATCCGTAATTCCACGGATAAAACTCATGTCAATCTTTATCTCATCCATCGGGGTCTGCAGCAGGACACTTGAAGAAGCACTTCCCGTACCGTAATCATCCATTGCAAGTCTCACTCCATGTTGTTTGAGGTACAACAGTTTTTCTTCCATAACGCTGACCGGCATGCTTCTACACCGCTCTGTCAGTTCCAGACACAACTGCCCCGCCGGAAAACCGGTTTCTTTCAACAATGCCATGACAACACCACAGAACGTTTTCCTTTCCAGCTGTTTTGCGGACATATTGACATTAATAAAAAAATCCGGATTTGATTTTCGAAACTCCACAGCATCCGTCAATGCCTGTTTCAAAACAAAATTTCCCAGATCATACATACATGGATTGCTTTCCAGCCAGTCAATAAACATTCCCGGTGGCACAATACCATATGGCTCCTTTTTCCAGCGGACCAGTGCTTCCGCTCCGGCAATCTCTCCTGTCTGTGCATGTACGACAGGCTGATACTCCACATAAAATCCGTCACATTGGTTCAGCACAGACTGATGAATTATCTTCATCAGATCCAGATCCACGTCCCCATTGATCTGTACCAGATCATTAAAAAACATTAACTTATGATCCCGTCTGGTACGCATTTTTCCTAAAACATATTCCAGCTTACTCTGTACCGTGGAAATTTCTCCCTCATAATGATCAAGAATTATCCCACTGGCATATATCTTCAGGTCAAAATGGTTGTTTTCCAAGACAACACTTTCCTCCAGCCGCGCACGAATCTTCTCCAGAAACGCCGCAGCCTCTTCACGGCTGGCATCCCTCAAAATAAATGCGTAATTGGAATTTCCCATACGATAAACTGCTTTATCTGCATCCATCATGTAAATAAACCGGTATGCAAGAACCTTTTGAATCCGGTCGCTGTAATTTGTTCCGTACAATATATTGATATCATTCATATGATCAATTTCAATTTCCAAAACAGCTACTTTTCGTCCCTGCTGAATATAATCCACAATATCTTTTTCAAATTTGACCTGACCATAAAGATCCGTCAACGGATCAATTTCCGGAATCACATTCTGATTCCGAAGCAGAACAATAAAATATCTGTTTTTGCCCTGCTCTAAAATCATATCCGTTATAATCTGCGTCATCACATACTTTTTGTCTTTTCCCATACGGATGTACAGATCGTTCTCCAGATTGATCCCCCGCAGACGTTTTTTCATCTCTTCCGTATATTCCGGGCAGTCATATGGGTGTACGCTCTTTTCCAGCACTATTTTATATCCATCTTCACACCATCCCGATGGAATCCCCAGAAATTCTGCAGTACTTTCTGGAACAAATGTTAAATTATGCTGCATATCAGTAACCATTAAATAACTGTCCTGAGATAATTTTGAAATACGACTGATCATCTCCTGAAATATCTGAGATTTTTCCATGCAAAATTCCTGTTTTTCCATCGCTTCCACCCCATATACCTTCTGTCAATAGTCTATGTTTATGGTAACATATTTCTGCCATTTATGCAATTTTCAACTTTGACTGGTGCATACAGGGCAACAGCTGTTATACCAGTTAGTCAGTGTAAACTACATACATCACCTACACCTGCATATCCACATGATCCCCCCGCACCTTTATCCCATCGGTTACCTTTAAATCTTTTTGGGAAACATGCGCGGCACTCTTAAACGATACATTTGCTTCATCTGATCCGTCGACATATTTGCGGTTTTTACAGGTCTGGCACTCCTTCTGTTTCCCATTTTCATCTACGCTTCCGATGCAGTTTTCTTTTCCTGTGACATGTCTGGTATCGCTGTCCGAAATTCCATAATTATATAAACATGATAGGTTTCCTACTCCTGTTATATCCATGGCAGACTCCTTTCTGTTTTGTGTATGCATAAACGATCACATCATTTTATTCCCAGTATACCATAAAAATCAGAAATTGCATCTTTTTCATTTTAGGTATGTATCTTATATAATGACAGTGTGTTGACATTAGACGCGCATTTGAGTATACTATACTTGAATGGAGGTGTTCTGTATGGCAACAACTAATTTAAATATTCGTACAGACAAGGCAATCAAGGACCAGGCGGAGGAAATCTTCAATGAGCTTGGTCTGAATATGACAACCGCTATAAATATATTCCTGAGAACCGCTATCCGTGAACATGGTATTCCTTTTGAATTAAAACTGGAAGTACCAAATGATACTACAGCCGCTGCCATTGAGGAAGGCCGAAAAATGATGAAGGATCCTTCTGCTCCGCGTTATTCCAGTATGGATGCGCTTAAGGCAGCTCTCGACGTATGAAATACGACATTCAGTTTACCAATCAGTTTAAAAAGGATTTGAAGCTTGCCAAAAAGCAAAATAAAGATCTTGATAAGCTGTTTGAGGTAATCGATATTCTGGCGAATGGCGGTACGCTGGATGCAAAATACAGGGATCATGACCTTACAGGAAACTATAAAGGCACGCGTGAGTGTCACATCGAACCGGACTGGCTGCTTATTTATGAGATTTGTGGAGATGTTCTTGTTTTGATGCTTTATCGCCTTGGTTCACATTCTGAGCTATTTAAGAAATAATCTCAAAATCGGAAGTTAACAAAGGAGTACGAATAAATGAAAAAAGCAGCTATTTCTTCCATTATTGCTATTATCTTGGGATACCTTGGCACAGTATTTGGAGCCGAAATAATGAATTGGCCTCAGCTCGGTCCAATTCTTTCAATTGTTGTAATGGGGGCTGCAATCATTACCTCTTTGGAAAATGACAAATAATTGCATGGCAGCTTCCAATTTGTAAATCTCAATAGAATAGCAGTTTATTAGCATCGGTCGGAGAAATCTGATCGGTGCTTTCTTTATGCTCGGCAGAAATGCCGGGCAATTTTTATGCCCATTTTGCAGGGAGGAGGTGCGTTATGGCGGGAAGTAGAATTAAGGGTATCACGGTCGAGATCGGTGGCAATACTACCAAGCTTCAGAGTGACTTAAAGGGTGTCAATTCAGAAATCAAGAATACGCAGAGTCAGCTCAAGGATGTCGAGAAGCTCCTGAAACTGGATCCAGGCAATACCGAGCTACTTGCCCAGAAGCAGAACTGTCCTCTCTTTATCATCGACAAGATAATACACAATAAAGTTGTCTACCGGAAGCTGATGCATTTTCATCGAATGCCAAGGCTCCCATTCAACTAACGTATAACGAGCTGGCATAAAATCCAATGAACGAACTTCCTTTCGTATGCGCCCCAGCTGAGCTGCGGCTGTCTTCGGAACAAGAAGTTCATTCGCAATATACGAATAGATTTCACGTAAATCACCAAGTGCATCTACAGAATAGACGACATTGTAGCTATCCGTCATATGCCAAACTCCTTTGCAAGTACCGCGTCGACTTCATCTGCAGAATATACCTTTCCTGCTTTGATGGAATCAACACCCTTCTGGAGTTCTGCATCAAGTTCTTCTCTGGTCATTGCACCAACAGCTAATGGCTTAGAAGAAGGAAGTTTCAATTCAAACGGCATACCTTTTTTCAGTACGATCTGGCTATAAAGCATCTGAATTGCACTGGATGGAGAAATGCCAAGCTGAGAAAGAATACTCTCAGCATTCTCCTTGAGATTCGTATCTATTCTTGCATAAACAGCGGATGTATTTGCCATAGTATCGCCTCCCTTTTCTTTATTATGTTCGCTTTTGCTTGCAATTGCAAGCATTTGCGCAAATTATTTTGTGACGTAACTTTGAATTTTATACGCCTCTTAAGGCAGAAAGGAATATTTATGGGATTTTTATCGGGGCTATTTCATTCCAGAGACAAGCCCACCAACAGCACCAATGGCAGCGCCTATCGTTTTCTCTTTGGTGGAAGCAACTCTGGCAAAGCCGTCAATGAACGAAATGCCATGCAGATGACTGCAGTCTACACCTGTGTCAGAATTCTTTCGGAGTCCATTGCAGGACTGCCGATCCATGTTTAAAGTAGGCTGTATTTTCATAACAGCGTCTGCCGAACTCTTTTAGAATCCAAGTCTTACCCACCTGACGTACGCCCTTCAAGATTAAAGGCTTGCGGTAGGGAGAATCCTTCCAATCCAGCAACTTTTTTAAGATAAATCGTTCCATAGAATCACTCTTCACATTTTTATTGGAGTTTTATGCTTTATAATCACACTTTGTCCCATCAAAGAAATAGGGCTGACCTGTTACAGTCAGCCCTAAGTAAAAATTCTATATTCTGTTAGCAAAAAATCAGTTTTGCATTAACGTCTTGCGCCATAGCTGCACTGCTTGAGTGCACTCCTAGCCACAAGTTTGCTTCCGTCATAGACCAACACGCGGGCTTTGTAGTAATATTTTCTGCCCTTCGTGCCCTTGGTGCTGATAAAGCTGTTCTTGCTGCTTGTCTTGAGCAGCTTGTAGCCTGCGTCCTTCTTCGTCGAGCGATAGAACTGGTACTTGACCGTGTAGCCCAGCGACTTGATGTCGGAGATCATGGTCTTGCTGCTCTTGGCTGCGGCCTGTACCTTGACGGATTTCTTGCTCGTCTTAGTGGTGGTCACTTTGAACTTCGCGCTCTGCATCAGTTCTTTGACGTGGGCGGCGTTCTGTTCTTTAATTAACCGCTCTGCTTCGTCTTTGTCGACGACTGCGAAGGTCGAGAAGCGGGTCGTCGTGAAACGAATGTAATCTTCTGCGCCGATCTTCTCTACGCTGTGGTTCAGGATCTCGCAGAGACCGTTGTCGTCGATGTAGATCACGAGGATGTCTTTGCCTTTGAGCTTATCCGGCATCGGCAGAGTCACATAAGCCTTGCCGCCTTCAAATTGATGCAGGTGTTTTTCGCCAATCTTCGCGACAAGGTCGAAGAGCGTGCCGTTCTTGCCGACGATCTTCTCCGCCGGTTTCTGCGTTTCCTTGAGCTGGGTGTTTTCGCCCACCACGATGGTTACGGTGTCACCCTTGGCTGCACCTGCAATCGTTTCTAAGGTCTTGTTGTCGAGGACGACTTCACCGTTGTCGGTCTTGATGACAAGGTCGGCGTTCGTGTCCTTGGCGATCGCGTTGACGGTCGCCTTTGGCAGCTCGACTTCGGTTGCTTTCACGCTGTCTGCCGCGCTCGCGCCTGCGCCGCTGCCGTTGTTGTTTGTCTCGTTAGACTTCACAGTGATCTCGATCGTATCGGACTTATTGGAAACCGCTTGGTCGAGCAGCTTGTCACCGAGGTCTTTGGAAACGCTGGCTGTGGTCTTGGAAACATCCTGACCCTGCTCGTTCTTGGTCGTTTCAGTCGTCGTATTCTTGACGGTCGTCTTGGTTGTTGTAGTTGTGTCGGTTTCCGCACCCGGCTTGGAGGTCGTATTGTCCTTCGTGTCTTTTTTGACTGTGATGACATCCGCATCAGCGGGTGTCGGAGCCGGGGCTGCGCCACCGCCGCCACCACCGGATGCTCCGCCACCACCACCACCACCGGATGCTCCGCCGCCGCCGGAAGGCTGGTTGGAAACGGTCACAGTCAAACTTTGTTCTGCCACATCTGCGTACTCTGCGTTTCCCTGCACCTTATACCAAACAGTGTATTTCCCCGCGTTTTTCGCTGTGGGGATCTGCTCGCTCCATTTGGAATCGTCAAGCCGGTAGAGCATCGTGCCGCCAGTGGTCTTGCCTGCTGTAACCAGCGCCTGTTCTGTACCATTATAGGTCAGGGCGTTTGCCGTAGGTGCCGTAACAGTAGGGAGAAGCTTGTTGGTCGCATTGACATTGACGGTCAGCGTGATGTCCTCATAGTTCGTGCTCTTGATTACCACGGTCACTGTGCCCACAGAGCCGGTGGTTTTCACGTCATTTTTCTGAATGGGCAGGGTCAGCTTGCCGTTTTCCACCTTCGCGCCGCCGGTGTAGTAGCGGCCATCCAGTTTGATTTCGCTGATCTCATAGGTGAGCGCACCGTACTCTTTAGGCGTTTCCAGCACAGGCAGAGTGGGGAGCGTCACAGTGTAGGTCTTTTCGTGGCCGTTTACAATGGTCAGCGCGGTTTCCTTAGTAAAGTCAGGCGCAGCGGCCTTGGTGATGTTTCCAGTCGTGGGGAAGCTGCTCTGCTCCAGGGCGTAATTCTTCGCGGTCTGCCCCATCAGGGTCACTGTGGCAGTGATGTTCTTGCCGTTGCCCACACTGGCATCGTTAAAGCTGGCGGTCACGGTGTAGTCTGTGCCTCGGTTCAAGGTCATGTTGTCGAAGATCACGCTGGTGGGTTCCACGGTTGTCGTGCCGTCGTAGATCTTGTCCGCACACGCTACCTTGGTGATCGTCAGCGGTTTCTTTCCTATACTGACCGCCACGCTGGCGGGTGCGGTATCGTTGTGGTTTGCATCGCCAATCACCCGATACCACACGGTATACGTTCCGGCATCGGTGCCGGTAGGGATGACCGGGCTGTATGTACCGTTCTCGGTCAGGCTGTACTGCATGGTGCCGCCGCTGGTCACGCTGCCCGCGGTAATGAGCGCCTGCTCCTGGCCGGTATAGGTCAGGTTTTCCTGCGCTGTGGGAGGCGTGATGAGGCTTGACCTGATGTCGGCCTTTTGTACCGTTACAACAATATCCTGGCTCATTTTCTTGTAGCCGTCGCAGGTGGCGGAAAAGCGGAAGGTATGATTGCCTGCGGACAGCTTTTGTTCGGCGAGATTAAATTGATTCTTTGTTGTCGCGCTGCCAACTGCTGTCTCTTTGCCGTCCTCCACCTTGTACCACTGGAAGTTCACAACGCCTGTGCCGGGTTCCTTCGCTACCTTGACAAGAAGCGTCCCCGTACCGCCATAAGTCATGCTCATCTTGGTCAGATAGTCCATGCTCTTGATGGTGATCTTGGCCATAGAAACATTGGTCAGCTCCGTACCGCTAAGGTCGCTGATCCAGGTACTGCCGCTCTTAAAAGCGTAGCCCTCCGGCAGGAGGGATGCCAGCGTGACATCTCCGGTGACGGTCAGCTTTGCCGCCGTCTTACCGTTCAGATTCAGCTTGAGCGGGCTGCTGATGGTGATCTCGCCTGCATTTGCCAGCAGCTTCACCGTACCGCCGTTGGCTGCGGCGATGGCGGCATCTGCCGTCAGATAGTAGGAAATGCTGCCGTCCTTCTTTGTCACCGCAGCGGCATAGCCGCAGTAGGGGCAAACTTTCCCGCCGGAAGAGTCATCCGGGTGGCTGCACTTCACAACGGTTACGGCAGTATTCTCCTTCATCTCCGACAGCTTGAGCAATGCGCCGCCTTGCTTCTGATAGGCATAGCCCGCTGCCAGCAGGGACTGATAATCTGCGCCATTCCCGATTTTGATGCTGCCAAAGAAGCCGCCGGACAGGGTCACTGGAATACCATCGAGCGCACCCAATTCCAGCAGATCCGCGCTGCCGCCGGACATGGTCAGCGCTCCCTCCGTGTAGATGCCGCCGGGGAAGGTGCCGCTCGTTACCACAGCTTCGTTCCCGGTACAAATGGAAAGCCCAGTTCCACCAGAACCAGTTCCGCCGCCTACGCTGCCCTCCAGGGTGACATTGTCCAGCGTCAGCTTTGCGCCTGTGGGGCTAAATTTTCCAACTTCCACCGCGACAGCGGGCTTGCTGGTGCAGGTGCTTAGCACCTTGCCGTTTATGATGGCTACATTGGAGCCCAGGATGCGTAGAAGCGCCTTCTCAGCGGATTTACTCAGGGTGTGTCCATTCAAGTTCAGTACAATATTTTTGCTGATCTCGATAGGCTCTGCGTTCTCGATCTCCAAAGGCCCCCGCAGCGTGATCGTGTCCCTGTCCTGCGCGGCAGCCAGCGCGTTTTCCAGACTGGTGTATCGCTTGCCGCCGGTTTCAAATGCCTCCACCAGCGCTTTGCAGAAGGTGCAGTAACCGGCGCTGTCCACCTTGCCCGCATGGTCGCAGACTCTGCCGCAGACACATTTGCCGTTCTGATATTGGCAGGTATGCTCGACCACCTTGACGTTTTCACCCTGGATGCTTACATTGGAAGCATTCAAAATTTCACCGCTGTCAGCGTCTGCAAAGGCATATCCATCCGCCAGCAGATCCAGAGCACGCTCACCAGGTTCTACATCGATTCCATATTGGAACGTGCCGCCCTGGAGCTGGGTTTTCCCGTGGAACGCAACCTGTTGCTCAAACACGCAGCTGCCCTTTACCGTCAGGGTACACCAGTTAGAAAAGACGCTCTCGCCTGTTGTAACGCTGTCTAATATCAACACCGCGGGGGCGCTGGTTTCAATGCTATTATCTATCGTGCCGTTTTTGATGGTAACGCTCTTGTACGGGAAATTTTGCAGATCCAGCGCCTTGACCTTGTGGCCCTGCAGGTCCAGCGTAACGTCCATTTTGTTCGCCGGCTCGCTGCCCCCCGCTTTCAAGGTTGCGTTAGTATCCCGCACAAAATAAAAGGTTCCGCCGGAGAACAGAATGAACCCAACCTCAGGGTTATCGCCTTCAAACGTATAGGGGATACCGTTGCGAATAAAGAGCACATCCTTGCTGCACGGTTCGCCGCACTGTTGGCATTTGCCCTCGTTGGTGTATTTTTCATGGGTGCAGGTGTTAAGGGTAACAGGGACAGTGTTTGTATCTAGGGTATAGCCCTGATAGGACAGCTTGCAGTAGACCTGGCCGCTGTACTCCCAGTTCTTGCCCGCCGTTGTGGTCAGGTCGGATGTGGTCAGGGTGATTCTATTACTGCCCCCGCCTGTACCTGTAAATTCTTTTCCGTTCACATACCACTGATAGGTGATATTACCCTCCGAACCGCTTTCCAGTTGGGTCCTTACCCAGACATCCGCCTTAAATTGCCCATCGGTTTTCTTTGAGACCTGCGGCTGCGTTCTTATGGTAATGGGGTTTCTGGGCGCGGCGGCGACGGTGACCGTTGCGGTGGCGGTCGCCTTAGCGGGAGAGACACCATTTTCGCTGTCTGCGGTCAGCTTCAGCTTATAGCGGCCCTCCTTAACGTTGTCGTCGGCGGTAACGGTGATGGTCTGGTTGTCAGCGGATTTTTCCGCCGTCAGACCGGTGGGTTGGCCCACCCATTCCACGTTCAGGGTATCCATCTTGACCCTGCTGCCGGCAACGGAGAAGGTCGCCGTCTGACTGCCTAAGCTTTCCTGTAGGGTTCCCTGCTGCGCGCCGACGATCAGGCTTGCGCGGGGCGCCATCTTGGCGATATAGATGGTCTTGACGTCCCCTTCTCTTGTCGTATCGGCCGCTGTGCCGACCGACATATCGTCTGTGTTTGCATTCTGACTTTCCGAATACAGAATGGTCAGGTTGCTGTCAATGTTTCGGGCGTTTCCATACCAACTATTCGAAATCGCACCAAATTTTCCGGTGGCGTAAAGGGTTCCTCCGTTCATGGTCAGGGATGCAGTGCCAATACCCCAACCGGAATTTAGATGCAGCGTTCCATTCTCAATCACGATGGCTTTAGCGCTCAAGCCTCTCTGACCGCCGTTGGTGGTTATCTTTGCCCCGTCTTTTATGGTAAGCGTCCCGCCGGCGGTCTCGCCCCAATTGCCGTCCGCAATACCATATTTCCTGTCAGGAACAGTGACCGTCAGACTGCCGCTTCCCTGAATGGTCAGATTTTGGTAATACATATCCAGAGCGGCGTCATATGCGGTATCGGTAATCGTAATGGAATTCTCGCCTTTCAGCGTGATTGTTGTTTCGCCCTTCACCGTCACCGGGGTAGTTATGTTTCTGTTCTCCCAGGTAACATTGCCGGAGATGGTTTCATGGTCTGCCGCAGCTGCCATCAGGGGCGTTGCCTGCTCTGTTCCCTTGCAAGCAGAGAGGTCTGCATCTTCCGCAGCGCAGACCGGACAGTCGGGATTGACCGCCTCCTGCTCACAGTGGGTTTCGCAGATGCACTCCGCCGAAGCATTCCCGGACACGGTGGACCCATCAGTTTCCACCGCAGATGCCGGAACTCCCGGCATCGTAAAAATCATTGCCGCCGCCAGTAAACATGCGGCCGGCCGTTTCCATTTCCATTTCCATTTCATTTTATTCATCCTCCTCACGTTGTTCGTTCCTTCTCGTTGCTTTCTGAAGCAGTTGGGATACTGCCTCCCGCAGCTGATATTCCGTCACAGGCTTCACCAAAAAGGTGTCCGTCTGCATCCTGCGGCTTTGGGGTTCAAACTCTGCCTGATCGCTGATCCACAGGAGAGGGACATCCTTGCTGTACCCTCGTATGCTCATGCAGAAATTCATCCCCTTGGCTCCGTCCTCCATGACCACCACAGCGTCATAAGGTCCATCCCGCTGCATGGCATAGGTACAAAATACGCCATTATCAAATCGGTCTACTCTGCCCTGCTTCATCAGCAAAGCGGTTTCTTTTTCTTTCTGGCTATAACTGCATAGCGCAATTCGCATTTTCACACCTCCATTTTATGATGGATTTTATCGCCTCATATAACTCCTGATCGGAGCAGTCTATCGGAAGGAACGCAGAGATCCGCAGGTGATATGCGATCAGGGCAAAGTTTTCATCATCACTCCACCAGACAAGCGGGGTTTCCGGTGCCAGCCGTTTCGCCTGTATGGCTGCCTCCAGTCCCTTTGCTCCGGTCATGGCGATGACAACCGCATGGTAGCGGCTTCGCCGGAGTGCCTGGGCAAGCTGGTTCTCATTCCATAATTCGTCAATCGCAAGCTGCCCATCCCCATCAAAAAGGGAGCGCAGCCTGCTTTCAAACCATTCCACATTTCTCAGCTCCGTACAAAGTGCGATTTTCATGCTGAGCCTCCTTTCCTGAAAAGAAAAATTAAAAAACCAGACCTTCTCATCGGAAAGTCTGGTAGTATAATTAGAGTAGCATCTTGTCAAGAGAAATACAACCGACTTTGTTTAAGACGCAGGTTTCCTGTTTAAGACGCAAGTTTTTTCCTGCGGTTTTATGTTATACTCATATTGGATTATTGTGCAAAGGAGATGGTACGATGCAGATCGCGATTGTGGATGACAGAGCAGAGGACAGAGAAGAACTGTCTGCCTGCTTGGAAAATTATATGAAAAAGCATCAGCTGGACTATACGCTGACAGAATTTGAGGACGGAGAGAATTTTCTGAAAGCTGCCGCCCAGGTCAATTTTCAGCTTGTCTTTATGGACATCTATATGGAGAACATGGATGGAATAGAGGCCGCCAGAAGACTGCGCCAGAAAAACAGGCTCTGTAAGATCGTTTTTCTGACCATTACAGAAGATTATGCCCGGATGGGGTACAGCCTGTCCGCCAGCTATTATCTGCTGAAGCCGCTTTCGCTCCATCAGGCAGAATTTGAAGAAGCGATGGAGCTGTGCCAGCTAAAACCGCCCTATGAAGTGATGACACTTTCGGTTATGGCTGACCGTCAAAAGCTGGAACTTCCCACAGAGAAGATTCTATACATAGATTATCAAAACCGTATGACACGGATTCATATGGCGGAACGCGTGATACCGGTAAGCGGAGGTTTTCAGGAGGTCACTTCCGCATTGCAGAAGGACAAGCGTTTTTTGCCCTGCTACCGGGGCGTTTTAATCAACATGGATTATATCAGCCATGTTGACAGTCAGACCTTCCATTTGATAAACGGCGAGGAACTTCCGATTGCTCTTCGCAATGGAAAACAGCTGCGGGAAGCCTACCGCCAATATATTTTTTCTGGAATGGGGGGTATCGTATGAGAATGAAGCAAATACACAGGCGTATTCTGGGTGGCTGTCTGACCTGCCTCCTCTGCTTCACCGGCAGTATCCACGCATTTGCCGCTGAAACCGCAACCCCAGCCAATGCCGATGAAATAACGGAGATTCTGCCGGATTTAGAAAGCGAGGCTCCGGGGACACTGGATAGCGGAACCACGGAAGCATCAGAAGAAGCATCCCTCGTCCTTGTCACAGAAATACAAAATGAAGGTGAACTGCTCTCCCTTCCGGCTTTTACCCTGCCCCTTAGAACCACACCGTCCGATGATGACCTGGAGGAAATTTATCAGCTGGCCCTTCAGTATCAAACCGTTTGCGCCACTGTATCAGCAGGTGAAGAAATCCGGCAGGAAACATTTCCTGTCTCATGGGATTTTTCGGCCATTGACCAGACCACTCCGGGCGAATATACCGCAGCAGGTCGGATTGAACTGCCGGAGGGGTATGCCTTTGGTGAAACTGTATTGCAGGAGCTTCAGATTTCCGTCCGGGTGGAAGAAATGCCGCCTGCTGTCATTACCTCCATAGAGAAATGGTATCCTTATACGAACGCGTTTGCGGTTCAACAGGGCAGCGAAACCGAAACGCTGGAAAATTTGTTTGCCTTTTCCCCTTACTATCTGGATTGCTATACGGAAAATGGAACCAGCTGCACCGCTGCGGTGGAATGGGATTTTTCCGGTATTGATTTGAATACTGTGGGACTGTACCATGCCATGGGAAAGCTGACCGCACCGGAAAACACTGCGTTTGCAGAGGGAATTGCTTTCCCTGATATCTCAATTCCTGTTTCTGTACAGGCTTCAGGCAGACCGGACATTAACTGCTTTCTGGCTGCCAGAGGAAACCTTCATTTTCCCTGGGTCACACCGCCGGGGAAAATGGATGAGATCAGCGTATGGCTGTCCGAAAACAACGGTTCATGGAACCGTCTGGAAAGTGGCGTTTATGTGGGTCAGGAAATGCTCTCGATTGCCACCCGTCTGCTGACGCCGGGCAGCAGTTACCGCCTTCAGGTCGATTATGACGGCGGACAGACCGGCATCCTGTCCTTTACCTACGCAGATGAAATTGTCCTTGAAGGGTATCACGATGGCGACCGGGATGGAGGTGATGCAGGCGGCAATCCACCTGATACCATCATTCAGCCGCCTCCCGAACATACCGACGATCAGGATGACGGTTTCACAGACAGTCCCCCTACGCAACCTTCAAGATCGCCTGCAACAAATGGCGGTGGGATAGATTCCAACGATTCTGAAAAAGCACCTTCGGTCAGCGGAGAAAATGATTCTGCGGATCATGAACCATCCCACAAGCCTTCCGAGCCATCCCAGGATGGAAAAGATGATTCCGATGAACCGGCCATACCGGAAATCGAAGCGCCAGTTGTATCAGGTCAGCCAGAGAAAGATACCGCTTTACAGCAGCCCCCTAAAGTACAGACGATTGCCGGCGCTCCAGAGCTTACCGCTCCCGATCCTGCCCGGAAGCTTTCAGAAAACAGGAAAGGTTCAGTGCAAAGCGCTATGACCGTTCCCCCGGAAAGTGCGGATTCCAAAAAACCTGTTTTTTCAGAGTTCTTCGATGAAACCACCGACCGGATTTCCGGCACGCGCTTTTTGATGATGCTGCAAACAAGGGAGCAAAGAGCCGTCTTTTCCAAACAGGGAATCACCATCAGCATACCCAAAGACGCCTTGCCGGAGGGTATCCAAAACGAAGATCAGATTGAAGTCATCATCCAAGCGAATACGGACGGCGGTTTTTCTTTTTCGTTTTCCATCAACGGAACTGTGCTCAACTCCCTGCCGGATGTTTCTGTCATGCTGCCCTATCCAAATGACCCGGCAGCCGGCACATTGTTCCTCGGTGATGAAAACGGCGTGGAAATTCCCATGACCGGTTACGACGATGCGGCAAAAGCCGCCTCCTTCCAGATCAGCCATACAGGGACTTACACCATTGTGGGAAAGGAAGATACCGCTTCCCTGGCACATGCCGCCGACACTGAACATAGCCGGTCGCCCATACTCCTTTTGATTCCGGCTTGTCTGCTTCTTCTGTCTGCCGGTGAATTTTTCCTAAGGAGGAGGCGAAAATAAGATGGTATCTTCTGTGGTAAAAAAATATGCCGCTTTATGTATGGTCTGCCTGTGCTCATCCCTGTTTTTTCTTGGCCTGTATCAGTTCAATAATAAATATAGCCAGAACACAATTCAGGCGGCAAATGGGATTCTGGCGCTTTCTGAGGAAGAACTTCAAAAGTCACCGGTGCGCTTTCTGGTATCCGGCTGGGCGTTTTATCCTGACGCGCTTTTGACCCCGGAAGAAATACGGGATGAAAGCCATTATATGCGCTACCTTTCCATTGGAGCGCAGACCAATTTCTCCAGCCCTGCAAACCCTTCTCCCTATGGCTGCGGGACTTACCAGATGACATTCTTCCTGCCGGAACGGAAGGAAGCGTATGCACTGGAAATCCCGGAAGTGTTTTCTGCTTACAACCTTTATCTGGATCATGACCTGATCCTGCAAATGGGGGAACCTGCACAGGGGACACCATTGGTTCAAAACCGCATGGTCACTTTTCATGGCGGAAAACCGTTCACACTCACCATAGCGGTCAGCAACTATGACCACTTTTACGGTGGGATTGTTTATCCGCCTGCTTTCGGAACGATGCTGGCGGTAAATACGACCAGAGGAATCCGGTTTGCATTCTGCCTGTTTGGCTGTACGGTTACCTTTGTCTGTGCGCTGCTGTCCTTTTATTTCAGCCGCCGGATGAAACAGAACAATACATTCCTGTTCGGGCTGATCTGCCTTGCCATGTGCGGCCTGTCATCCTATCCTGTGCTTCATATGCTGGCTGCTGTTCCCATATTCCCCTGGTACACGATGGAACTGTTCTGTATCTATCTGGTTACCTGGCTGATCGTAGTTCTGCAAAACCGGATATGCAGACCGGGCTTCCTGCCTGCGGCCATCAGTAATGGAGTGAGCGCTGCCTTCCTGGTATATGCGTTTGTGTATGGCATGATGGCTTCCCATCTCTCCCTTGGAGCGATTCGTTTCTTCTCTGCATCGGTCTTTTGTTATAAGGTGGCATCTGCACTCTATCTGCTTATCATCGCTGTGCTTGCCATTCACAGAGGAGAAAAACGGAGCAGGCCGATCTTCTATGCTGCGGCAGCCGCAACCTGCGCCTTTATATGGGATCGCCTTCTGCCGGTTTATGAGCCGGTTATCGGCGGTTGGTTTGTGGAATGGGGCAGCTTTTTCATAGCAGCCGCCATCGGTTATTCCCTCTGGCGCGATGTGGTAGAGGGGTATGGAAACAGCCTGATTTTTCAGGAAGAACGCAAGCAGGTCGTCCGGCAGCTTTCTATGCAGATCGAGTACAGCCGTCAGGTTTCTGAAGCAGCGGCAGAAAACAGAAGGCTGATTCACGACATCAAACACCATCTGCGCACCATAGACCGCATGGCCTCTGAACGTGGGCAGACGGAGATCTGCTCCTTCCTGTTACAGGTAGAGGAACAGGTTGCGGCAACATCGGGGCACTCCCCTGCCCAGTTCTGCAAAAATCCCGTTGTAAATGCGCTGATTGAATACTACTACGGCATGGCGCAGACACAAGGGACAGAATTTCAAGTGCGGCTCGATCTTCCCGATCAGATGCCGCTTACCGATGTGGAACTGTGTACGGTGCTGGGCAATCTTTTGGACAATGCCGTTGAGGCGTGCAGCCGCCAAAAGCAAGGGGTGCACCGCATTTTCATTGCAGGCGAAACCAAAGGCAATATGTACTTTTTGAAGATTGAAAACACTTACGACGGTCTGGCCTTGCAGGAGGGAAAAACATTCCTCTCCCGAAAGGGTACATCTGCTGATCATGGAATCGGGCTTTCCTCTGTCCGAAAAATCATTGAAGGCCATGGCGGTGATCTCGATCTTGTTCCCGGTGAGGAATCCTTTCTTGTTGGAATTACAATACAGATGTAAAAACTGTTTTTTGAGGCGCATTCAGATACGCTCGTTGGGGCCACCCCAAACCCCGGCCAGCCCGCTTTTGCTGGTCTGGCGAACACGCCTTACGGCGTGGCTTTTCGCTCCCTTACGGTCGCTGTTCCTGCCACGAAAATATTGTTTTATACCTATAAATCGTCCTCTCACTGACATTGTTCCACTTTGCAATTTCTACCATTGTCATGTTGCATCATTTTTTACAATAGCTTTCATACAATCGAAATACCGCTGTCAACGATGTCACAACATCCACACATCTCTCAAATGCTACATTCTCTTTTGCATGATCATAATATTTCTTTCTTATTTGTCCGCCCTTTCTGTGCTTAAATTGCTTTGGCAGCCAATTATCGTTATCTGCTTTCAACAAATCATACACATATATTTTATTCGGCTTTCCTAATCCCTGATCGCCTTTTCCTCAGTTGATATAAATTGAGGTTCTTTCTTTTCCTTCGGTTCTATCAGTGCTTCCCGTCCAAAATGTTCTATATAATAAGTTGCCGCATCTATAAAGAACTGATTCCTTAACTTGAATATATCCATATCCAGTTCACTTAGAACCTTATTAATATTAACATGCGCAGGATTAACATCACTTTTCTTAATCTTTCCTTCCGGTGCATCTGCCCAGGTGGTTAATCCCATATGCTCTTTTGTGTAATCAGCTCTTTCCACGATCAGTTCAGCCGCCGTATATCCATGAACGGCATAATGCATTTTATTCTGAACGGTCGCATAAAATCTTCTCGTCGTTGCAGAATTTTTATCATAGTCAATGGCTGTCGCATGCTGTCCTGCTGATCACCTACAGAGGCAACATAGGTCGGGTATTCCGCTGCGCTTGAGCGGATGGTTATCTCATCTTTTTTCTTTGCCAAATGAAGTGCCTCCTTTAATCATCAAAATGCGTTTTCGCTATTGTGTTTAGCTGCTCAGCTATTTCCGCAAACGGTTGCATTGATTCCGGAGTCCTTCCGCACGGACGTACTGAAGGAAACACTAGATTCCAAGGGAGTGCTGATTGAAAACTCCGAGGTGGAGCTTGCAGCATTTGCGCTCCTGTTCGAGTTTGATGGCGACCAGAAGCACATTCGTCATGTGCTGTATAACTGCTCCGCTTCCCGTCCCGGCATCGAAGGAAAGACGAATAAGGATTCCAAGGAGGTGCAGACGGAGAAGCTGTCTCTGAAGGCGGTACCGCTTGCTAATGGTATGGTGAAAGCAAAGACCGGAAATACCACGGATGCTACCACCTATGCTGATTGGTGCAAGGCGGTATATGTGCCTGCGGCAGAGAGCGATGTCGCAACGCAGTCGCAGTCTGCAGCGAAGCCTGCGAAGGCAGTAAAGGAGTGATTGGATTATGAGTATGATTCAGAAGATTGAGATTGACGGAAAGCAGGTGCCCTTCAAGGCATCTGCCGCCATTCCGCGTATTTATCGCATCAAGTTCCACCGAGATATCTACAAGGATCTCGATGTGCTGGGAAAAGCTGTCGGAAACGGGGATGAGGGTTCCTCCCACCTCGATATGTTCTCCCTTGAGATGTTTGAGAACATCGCCTACATCATGGCAGAGCATGCAGATCCCACCATCCGGACAGCCCGGAGGAATGGCTTGATGAGTTCAGCACCTTCTCCATCTACCAGGTACTTCCGAAGATTATCGAGCTGTGGGGGCTGAATGTCCAGACGGATGTGGAGTCTAAAAAAACTTCACGCAACAGATCGGCCGATGACCACACCCTTGTTTCTGCTTCGCTGCGTACAGCTCGGCATCTCCATCCGGGATCTTGACTTACTCACAATCGGAATGGTGAACGATATGTACGCAGAAAGCAGCAATGATGAGTACAAAGGCTATGCGCAGATCGCTATGCAGATGGATTTCGATGCATTTTAGCAGAATTTATGTGTCTTATATAATGACAGTGTGTTGACATTAGACGCGCATTTGAGTATACTATACTTGAATGGAGGTGTTCTGTATGGCAACAACTAATTTAAATATTCGTACAGACAAGGCAATCAAGGACCAGGCGGAGGAAATCTTCAATGAGCTTGGTCTGAATATGACAACCGCTATAAATATATTCCTGAGAACCGCTATCCGTGAACATGGTATTCCTTTTGAATTAAAACTGGAAGTACCAAATGATACTACAGCCGCTGCCATTGAGGAAGGCCGAAAAATGATGAAGGATCCTTCTGCTCCGCGTTATTCCAGTATGGATGCGCTTAAGGCAGCTCTCGACGTATGAAATACGACATTCAGTTTACCAATCAGTTTAAAAAGGATTTGAAGCTTGCCAAAAAGCAAAATAAAGATCTTGATAAGCTGTTTGAGGTAATCGATATTCTGGCGAATGGCGGTACGCTGGATGCAAAATACAGGGATCATGACCTTACAGGAAACTATAAAGGCACGCGTGAGTGTCACATCGAACCGGACTGGCTGCTTATTTATGAGATTTGTGGAGATGTTCTTGTTTTGATGCTTTATCGCCTTGGTTCACATTCTGAGCTATTTAAGAAATAATCTCAAAATCGGAAGTTAACAAAGGAGTACGAATAAATGAAAAAAGCAGCTATTTCTTCCATTATTGCTATTATCTTGGGATACCTTGGCACAGTATTTGGAGCCGAAATAATGAATTGGCCTCAGCTCGGTCCAATTCTTTCAATTGTTGTAATGGGGGCTGCAATCATTACCTCTTTGGAAAATGACAAATAATTGCATGGCAGCTTCCAATTTGTAAATCTCAATAGAATAGCAGTTTATTAGCATCGGTCGGAGAAATCTGATCGGTGCTTTCTTTATGCTCGGCAGAAATGCCGGGCAATTTTTATGCCCATTTTGCAGAGAGGAGCTTACACCATGAATAATGATGATTACTTGTTGAACAAGCATTTACTACTCGTTGATGATGAGCAAGAACTTTTAGATATGGTCTTATCAATCCTAAATGAATACGGATTTCATAATATAACGACTGCCAAGAGTATGAAAGATGCCATAGCAGCAGCCCAAAAATTCCGTCCAGAATTAGCAATTCTTGACGTTATGCTTCCAGACGGGAATGGATTTGTTTTAATGGAGCAGTTAAAACGACATGGTGATTATCCTATTTTGTTTCTTACTGCTCGCGGTGAAGATGATGATAAATTTAAGGGGTTTGGGTTAGGTGCTGATGATTACATAGTAAAGCCATTTCTTCCAAAAGAACTATTGTTTCGAATCATGGCAATCTTAAGAAGAAGCTATAAGAGTGAAAACCCTATTGTGAAACTGAAAAACAGTCAGATTGATTTTTCATGTGCCGAAGTAATAAAAAATAACGAACATATTCCTCTGACAGCAAAGGAGCATGATCTACTTTCTGCCCTGTACAGAAATGCCGGACGTATTATAACGATTGACGCATTATGTGAAGCTGCATGGGGCGATAATCCTTTTGGATATGAAAATTCTTTAATGGCGCATATACGCCGTATCAGAGAAAAAATAGAACTAAATCCCTCACAGCCTGTTTCGTTGATAACATTCAGGGGATTAGGCTACAAATTGATTGTGGAGGACAAGTAACATGAAAAGCGTACCAAAACTTATACGGCGTTTTGTAGGTATTTTGCTGCTAAGTTCTATCCTTATAGTGTTAATAAATTTTATTGTGTTTGTCGTACTTATGGCAAGCTACGTTCCCGATAAAGATGCGTCTCCCTACAATATAGCCAGAGAAACAGGAAAAGCGTTACAATTGTCCACAGGTGGAAATTATGTTTTATCAGAAAATATGTCTGCTAAATTGACAGATTGTGGAGCATGGGCGATTTTGGTTGATAATAATACATTGAACGTCATATGGAAAACCGAAAATGTTCCTTCTACTATTCCGAATGATTATACTTTGTCCGAATTCTAAAAAGATGTTTATATCCTCCCATAAGAGGAAAATATCCTATTTGGCGTAACATCTCTTCCGCATATTCTCTGTCTTTTATTTTTATTCCCTTTTCATCACTGATCCAGGAAACCTGGTCACTAAAAGAAGAGAATTTTTTCGGTGTCTGCATCTCATTTCTCCTTAAAACAAAAGAGGGAGAGACCCGCAGGCTCTCCCCCGCCTGTAGGCTTCTCAAGTTTCTACAGAACGATCACTGAGCTTAGTATACGTCATTTTAAATGTCCTGTCAATACGCCAAAACATTCTTAGCCATACCCGCTCAGAAGTATTCTATGCTGTTTTTTCTTCCTTATTCTGTTTTTCTTCCTCCAACTCCCGGAGGACTTCTTCGCCGTACTTATCAATCATCCGTACCAGAAAATCAATGCACCGCTCAAATTCAATATTCTGTTGCATAAGCTCCTCCCGTTATTGTTTGATCTGAGCTTATTTTACAGAACCTGCCTGAAAACCACATTGAATAGAAATTGATTGTAAATTGACACAATCACTTTAAAAATATCCGCATTTTCTTGAATCGAATATACGTTCGTGTATATGATGGATATACTTAATCTTAACTATGAAAGGGGAATTTCTATTGAATCGATGCGATTTTTCTTCTATTAGCACTTGCTTAAAAAATCATATCAGCGAAAGTAATCAAATGAGTCAGCCTGATTTTTTATACGAATTATTTGAAGATTTTATGGATGATCCGACAAATCAGGATTTTTCAATGGACAACGGTCTGGTTTGCCGCTGGATGACTGGTCAGGCTAAAATCAGTCCTAAAATATCCGCTTACTATTCCAAGCCATCCAATCAGGAAAAATTAGCTCATACTATCCACCAGAATCTTCTTCCACTGATGTCTGACTGTAATATGGCTATACAAGATATTTACACTTTATTCATTCAGGATGACAGCATCTCAGATGCGAAAAAGAAAAATCTGACTCCCTTATATAAACCAGCCAGTTCAAGACTGCTGTTTCTTGCAAAACTGATTTCTTTTGGCATGGAACGCCAATTCATCAAACGTAATACCAAAAATCAGAAGCTGCTCGCCGGAGGCGCTTTATCCCCCATTGTGCTGGATTATATTATGGACAGTGAGGTTCCGAAACCATGCCGTCATTTTATCGGAAGAGATAAAGAACTGGAAGAATTATATACCGTGCTTGAGGAAAACCGTCATGTTTTTCTTTGCGGAATTGCCGGTATTGGTAAAAGCGAACTTGCCAAAGCCTACGCAAAACATTACAAAAAGCATTACGCTAACATTCTATATGTAGAATATACAGGTGATCTTCATCAGGACATTACTGACATGGATTTTATTGATGATCCACCAGAAATCAGCGAACAGGAACGGTTTCAAAGACATAACCGTTTTCTGCGTTCCCTGAAATCCGATACTCTGCTTATCATAGATAATTTTAATGTCACAGCTACACAGGACAGTTTTCTGTCAGTAGTATTAAAATACCGCTGTCAGATTTTATTTACGACCAGAAGTAATCTGAATGAATACTGTACTTTTCAATTAAAAGAAATAAAGGATATAAACATTCTTTTCCAACTGACATCTGCATTTTATTCAGAAGCAGACAAGTATCGTTCGACCGTCGAAAAAATCATAGAGACCGTACACTATCATACTTTTGCTGTAGAACTGGCTGCAAAACTTTTGGAAAATGGAATTTCAACTCCAGGTCAGTTATTAGCAAAACTTCAGGAAGAAAGAGCATCTCTCGATAATGAAGATAAAATTAAGATAATCAAGGATGGTCAAAGCAGTAAAGCCACTTATTATAGTCATATCCATACTCTATTTTCACTATATGCTTTATCCCGAAAACAGCAGGATATCATGTGCAATTTGTGTTTTCTTCCTTACACTGGTATTTCTGCCCGCATATTCGCCAAATGGCTGGAACTGCCTACCTTAAATGAAATTAACGACTTGATTGAAACTGGTTTTGTGCAGACAACTACACGTCACACAATCTCCCTGCATCCTATGATTAAGGAAATTGCCCTTTCAGAGACAAAACCATCTGTAAGTAGCTGTCACATATTACTGGATTCTTTACAGAAAATATGTTTAATGCATGGAATTGAAGTCGATTATTACAAGAAGCTGTTTCAGACAGCAGGAAACATCATAGAATTGATTGAAAAAGATGATATACCAAAATATCTACTTTTTCTGGAAAATGTTTTTCCATATATGGATAATTATAATTACCAGAAAGGTATGAAAGAAATCATTCAGGAATTAAAAAATTTTTTGAAGCCTAAAGACATTGGCACCGATTCTGACCGGGCATTGTTACTGGATTTTCAGGCTACTCTTGAAATCAAGCCAGAAAAAGCAATAAAACTGGAAAAGGATGCACTTGCCCAGATAGAAAATATCACTGCTGACAATGCTCGCCTTGTTTCCAACCTTCATGCCAATCTCGGTGGACTTTACCGCATGAACGGTCATCCCGATCTTGCAAGAGAACACATGGAAAAAAGTATCTCACTGCTTGACCAATTTAACCTGCTTCATATAAATGACAGCATACCTCAGATTGCCAATTATGCAATGTTCCTGACAGAACAGCAGGAACCCGAAAGAGGAATCTCCGAATTGCAAAAATTATCCGGCATCATCAAGGAATACCATTCCGATCACTGTCTGGATTATGCCAAAGTACAGGAAACCCTTGGAACCATTTATCTGATGACTGCCAATCTTCCGCAAGCCAAAACACATTTTAAAAGAGCTTTCAAAATATATGAAAAGATCTGGGCTGATGAACCAGAAATGATTGAAGCATAATATCAGGAAATTCAGGAGTTATATCCACAGATTGGATTTTGCATTGGAAAAAATCTATCCGGTCTTTTAACAAAATAAGCATAATTTACGGCGGGCAACTTGCCCGCCGTTATATTCAACTATTCGTCAAATAAATATATGCATCTTCCAAAGTGATATCCTTATCCAGGACACAATTCTCATTTGGCTTTCCTTTGCTTAATACTTTCATATGAATTCCATTTTCTACATACTGCTTAGATGATATAGAATAATTGGCTTCTAACAAACGGGCTTCTTCTGCATTTTGTACCGTACAATTCCAAACACAGCCATTTGCATTTTCCAGCAACCCACTCACGCTTCCAGAATATAAAAAACTTCCCTTTTTCATAATGGCAAGCTGTGTACAGGTTGCTGCTAAATCTTCTACTACATGAGTGGAAAACAGCACAGTTCTATCCTTTGAAAAATCAACCAGAAGATTGCGGATCCTGATTCTTTCTTCCGGATCTAACCCAGTTGTTGGTTCATCAATAATCAAAAAATCCGGATTATTAAGAAGTGCCTGTATGAGTCCGACACGTCTCTTCATACCACCAGATAATTGCCGCATTTTTTTATTCTGATGCTCTGTAAGAGAAGTCTTTTCCAGATAATAGGTAATTCTTTGTTCGAGGTCATTTCTGGCTACTCCTGACAGTCCCCCCATATATACAAGACATTCTTTCACCGTAAGATTCGGATATAAGTCGATTTCCTGTGGAAGATAACCAATCTTTTTCTGTATTTTCTCATAATTTCCCTCGTTATACAGAATTCCATCAAGGGAAACCATTCCTTCCGTTTGTTTTAAAACAGTTGTAAGAACCCTCATCAAAGTGGTTTTTCCAGCACCATTCTCACCCAAAAGTCCGTAAATTCCCTTAGGTATTTCAAGAGATGCCTTATTTACTGCAACTACACCATTTTTAAATCTAACTGTTAAATCATTTATTCTAATACTCATAATCTATCCTCTTTTCTTTAAAGCCATTGGTAATACTGCAAATAAAAACAGCCCCGCTATAAAAGACACAAGCGTTCCATAAATCCAACTCTCGGACATTAATTGAGTAGGTTCACAAAAGCTGAAAGAAAACAATCCCAGATTTCCGAAAAATGAACTTCCCGCTTTTGATATAAGTCCAATGACAATTCCAAATAAACATCCAATACCTGCCCACATATTTCGAAGCAATGTACACAAAATCACAGAGCATATACTCCAAAGCCAGATAGTTCCAAACATTGCAGTGAAATATAAAAGAAATATCTGAATACCCGAAATGCCTTCGTTTACACTGCCCGGTTTTTGCCAGTAAAACAAAACATATCCAACACAGGAAAGTATTAATAAATATAATATTTGAACGCCCACTCTCTGCGATATTACTTTTAACTGCTTTTTTTGATCATACAAATGAAATACATCGGCACGCTTACTTTTTACTTCCATCAAATATGTGTCACTACAAAAAATAATTGTTAAAAATGCTATTGGAGACTGAATTGCTGAACCGATTTCTTCATAGTATATAATCGGATGAATAGCACACAATATCAGTATAAATGCACATGAATAAAAAATCTTATATAACGACAGGCAGTTTTTTAGTTCCGTTTTCAATGAACCCTCCTCCTTTTCCAGATTGTAACAGAAATACATACTAATATAACTGATGAAATTACAAGAATAATCTGATTTATGTTTGACATTTTGGCTGCATGTGTTTCAAAAAATCTGCCAGGGAATCGCACCATAATAGAGAACGGTCTCATATAATAAATATCATTCTTCATGGTCAGCATATTTGAATATATAATGTGTAAAAACAAGATTGGTGCTGCCGGAAGCGGATTTTTAAATATTAATGCTGTAATTGTATAGACACAACATATCATCAAAAGATTCGGCACAATATAGATCAGAGAATTCACGCAAAAATCAATTGGTGTTACTGGAAAGCCCGATTCTAAAGACGTTTTCAAACACAGCATAAAGAATATAACATTCAAAATCACTAATACTCCCAGCATACTAATGAATCCGCTTATTACTTTCCCACATATATATTGGATTGCCGTAACAGGCTTTGTATGTAATAATTCATAGGTACTTTTTCGTGTATCCTGAATAAATAAAAATGATAGCAAGACTGTTGCAAAAAAGGCCATATGCAATCCTGCAAAATCCGTAAATTTTTTGGCAAAGTACCAGGAAAAAGAATGTTCGGATAATTTCCGCTCGATATAATGATTGATTTCTTCTGCTGTCCCCTTATGAATTTCAAGGTCCTCATAAGCATATATTGCATTATAATAGCCATATTGGGATTCCAAAAACTCAGAAGCAGTCTTTACATCCATATTCTGAATTTCTTTCATTACATGATCTGCTTCCTGCCTGCTAAATCCAAAACCATTTTGGGAGGTGTCCATTAACGTCTCTTTGATCGTATCTTCCCACTCCCTTCTTCTTTCTTTATCATCAGATGTGGGAATGTACCCATCCATGACATCAGCATCTTCCAATGCTACGTCATTTTGTATGATCTGTTCATTCTGTTTGACATAATGAATTTGCAAATACGATGACAGACATTGATACATACTGGCAACTATAATAATCAAGCCAATCCACAAAACAGGGTTCTTTAAATAATCAAGTATACTTCTTTTTATGATTGTTTTCATTGTATCTCTTCCTTTCTTTATTTCTTTAACAACATCATACAAATCAATTCTCAATAAATTCACAACAAAAAAGACTAAAACCACTTTATTTGTGATTTCAGCCTTATAACGTATTTTTATTCAGCTTTGAAAAGAGCTTCTACATGAGCACCGCCTTGTCTGGCATTATATATTTTCAAATTTCCTCCATGCTTTTCACAGAAAATACGAGAAATATACATGCCAAGACCAAAATGCTTTAAATCATCTTGTGGATTCTTATGATAAAATGGTTCTGTTACTTTTTCCTCAGTATCCACAAATCCTATTCCATCATCTTCAACAGAAATTATAAGAAAACCCTCCTTTTTCTTTATCTGCAAAGCAATACTTTTTTGTGCATATCGAATCGCATTTTCCAGTAAGTTGTCTGTCACTTCCATGACAAGTTCCTCATCCACTTTCACAATATTTTGTTCCTGCACTCTTTCTACCTTACATAATTTACTTTCCTTCTTGGACAGCATGGCAGCTTCTGCCTCAATCTTTTTTACCAGTTCCGATAATTCTATCTCTGAGCATTGCAGTTCCCTCTGTTCTAAATGGGACATTTTTCTCATGTTTTCCGTGAAATGCTCTATACGGTCAATCTGATACATGCCTGTTTGTAAGATATCAATAACATCCTCTGTTTTTATACTCTCAGCAGAAACAAACTCTAAGAGCATTTCCTGATACCCACGCAATATAGAAAGTGGAGAACGTATATCATGTGCAATTGCATTCCGCAAAGCCTTCTCGTCATCAATCATTCGCCACATCTTTCTGTTGTTATCTGCTAAAGCACTTCGCATCATTTCAAATTCTTTACACAAAGTTCCCATCTCATCTTTATTTTCATAGGACACATGAAAATCCAGTTCATTATCTGCAATCATTTGTGAGGCATCTTTTAGTTCCTGTAGAGGTGTCTTTAACTTATTTTTATAAAAAAAGAATACCGCAGCTACACTCCCAACAATCGAAAAAATCAGTACCGAATATGTTTCCATAAAGTCACACATTTCCGAAAGATGATAGTCCAAACGATTCATCTGCGATTGATTAGGTCTTGATATCTCAATCTCGTATTTCTTTCCATATTGCTGAAACACATCCGTATAATCTGCACAATCAATATATTTTTCCCATATTTTATTCTGCATATTTCCTGCAAAATGAACTGTAAATCCAGATAACAGAAATGCTGCCGTTAAGCTGATCACAAAATAAAGCAGAATTGTTTTTTTCAGTGACAAGTTTCTTATTTTTTCCATCGGTATCCAATCCCCCATACAGTTTCTATGTATTCTTTTTCTGAATAATCCGCTATTTTTTTCCTTATACGCCGTACTAATTCCGTTATCGTTCTACTGTCCCCTTCCGCATCATATCCACAGACTTGTGCATATATACGTTCTTTATCAAACACCTGCCCTGGATGCATGGATAAGAATTCAATAATCTGATATTCAATTTTTGTGAACTCCATCCTGTGTCCAGCTATAGCTACTATTTTTTCAGAATAATCAATCAGCATTTCATCCATGAAACGGTATTCCGTTTTTTGTTGATGCCTTTCTTCTCTCCTTATGTTTGTGACAATCCTTGCTTCCAACTCCCGAAGACTAAATGGTTTCGTAATATAATCATCCCCACCTGAAAGCAACCCATTAATTTTATCATCTTCGTCAACTCTTGCTGTCAGAAATAAAATTGGACATAACACTTTACTGCGTATCAGACGACATACTTCAATCCCATCCATGCGTGGCATGTTGATATCCAATAAAATAATATCCGGTTTCATTTTTATTTTATTTAATGCTTCCATTCCATCTGTAGCCGTAATGGTTTCATATTGTTTCATATTAAAATAGCTACAAAGCATTTTCACCAATTCTTTATCATCATCGACAACTAAAATCTTGTATTTCATCCAAACCACCTCCAGTATCCATATTATACGATAAAAAACAATGAAATCACAACAAGAGTACATGAAGAATGTAAGCACAATATATCTTTTTTCTCAATTCCAGCTCAATTTCCACTCAATCCCTTTCCTCTTTGCTTTTTATATACTTATCTCACAGCAAAACAGTACCACACCGGTACGATCTGCTGAATCAATCAATGCGAAAATAGAGGTGTTTTTTATGCAGGTGGGAGAGCAAAGACCTCCTGTGGCTGATTGCTTTCACAGAAGGTCTTATTTGTTTATGCTGTCACATTTTCAAATTTCAGATATGGTTGTCTTTCTCACACACCAGCCTTTCATAATCCAGAAATCCACGGATATACATTTCTTTTGCCGCAATACCTTCCATGGCATTTTTCGCTGAAATAATTCTGTCCAATGCCTGCCACATCTTCTGTCCGTCATCTCTGAGGACTGGTTCCAGTATTTCTATGTAATGATGAATTTCTGCTTCCAGAGAAAACATCTCTGGATCGGATTCAAGAAATCTTTCCAGTTCCCGCTAGTATTCTTCATAATAACTTTCAATCAATTCTCTTCTCATATCTGGAATCCCCCTTATACATAAATCAGTTCCTGTTTGATGATTTCAGCAGCCCGGTTGCGGATATTGTTGCAGTGGCGTACCCATTCCATAGGATTCTGTCTCTTCAGTTTCTCAGTAACTCCCTCCGCACTTCGCATTTGAGCTTCAATCAGCTCAAAGTGTTCCTGTGACTGTTCATTCAGATCTGCCAGATAGCTGTCCAGTCTGGCGGTCAGAAGAAGATATGTATAAGTTCCAGATTTATGTGCTTTCAGATATTCCTTCCGAAGCATTCCCCAACAGCCAATCGGTCTGGCTTCCTCCGGATAGTCAAGATTCGGTAAATAATAGTCTCCCACTTTTGTGTATTCGATTTTCATGGTGTCTCCTTTCGCTTTGCATGAAATTGTCATGTTATCTACGTAGGATGTGCATTTTTCCTTTAAAATCTTTTCACATAGAAGACACTAAGTGTTTGATACCCTGTGATTTTGCTAATGTGTGATAAAGAAGCAATAGAAATGTAAAAAATTTTGCCGTTCCTATCCGGCACTTAGCTCTTGTGTCGGATAGGTCGGGCGGTTATTCGGGCAAGTCCACCTTGCCAACAAAAGAATAATAAATCTCAATGTCCTGTCTGCGGGTCTTGTTCTCGTCATAGCTGCACTCATGCACAACGATTTTCTCTACAAACTCCCGCAGCAGAGTAGGGGTAAGTTCTTCAAAGCTGGTATGCCGCCGGACAACATTCATAAACTTTTCTGCGTTCACGGTGGCTTCCTGTGCTTTGGAAAGCTCCGCTTGGATAGCAGCGGATCTTTCTTTCAGCTCCCGTTGTTCTGCTTCATAGTCTGCCGACAGCTCTGTGAAACGCTCGTCTGATATGCGCCCGGTCACGCTGTCCTCATACAGCCGCTTGAAGATAGCGGATAACTCGGCTATGCGTTTCTCGGTGGCTTCCAGCTCCTTTTTCTTGGCGGCGTTCCTGCGCTTGCCCCCGTCCTCGTTCTGCTCAATCAAGAGCTTCATAAACCGGGCTTCATGCTTTGCCGCATAGCTGGTCACTTTCCGCAGATTGGAGAGTACACCAGCGGTCAAGAGGTCGGTGCGGATAAAGTGCGCCGTACAGTCATGGGTGCGTTTCTTGTAGTTGCCGCAGATATAACAGTCCTGCTTGCGCTTGTCCGTCTGGTATCGCTGCTGATACATCACGCTGCCGCAGTCCGCACAGAACAGTATGCCGGAGAACAAGCCCACTTCATCATAGCGGTTGGGGCGTTTGCGCTGCTTGCGAAGCTCCTGCACCCGTTCCCATGTTTGGGTGTCTATGATAGGCTCGTGGTGGTTCTCGAAAATCACTTGCTTTTCCGGGGGATTTTCTACACTGTGCTTGACTTTGTAAGAGAGTTTTTCCGTCTTGAAGTTTACCAGACAGCCTGTGTATTCCCGGTTTTCAAGGATATGCACAACGGTATTGGTCGCCCACTTGCACTCATAGCCGGGGTGGTAGCGGCGAGTGCTGCCCGTCCTGCGGTATTCCAGCGTCCCCGGCGTGGGGATCTGCTGCCCTGTGAGCATACGGGCTATCTTGGTCGGACCGTTCCCGGCAAGGCAGAGGTTGTATATCTGCTTGACTACGGGTGCAGCTTCCTCGTCAATAATGAAAT
>ERZ1027042.26-NODE-26-length-101984-cov-8.732706_pt1 | contig 101984 bp, 77 predicted proteins | sample MGYA00519435_ERZ1027042 | MGnify/ENA primary metagenome ERZ1027042 (study PRJEB26926, sample SAMN06164586) | human gut metagenome | biome: ENVO:00009003; feature: ENVO:2100002; material: ENVO:00002003 | host: Homo sapiens | place: USA | collected 2012 ...
TAAGAAGGTTGAAATTGAGTTCGGCCTGCTGGCCATTGCACATAATCTTGCAAAAATAGCCTCTTAGGAGGCTTATACCAATAAAAAACAGTTTGAATGGAAAAAGTAAGTTTGTAAGCTTCTTTTTTTGAGAAAAATCCAAATGACTTCAATTTGAAATAAAACAAAAGAGGCCATCTCAACTCTATTTTGAGACAGCCTCTTTCCTGTCTTTTCCAGTTATCTACTTCTTCAACTCCGGATAACTGATACGAGTATGATACATTGTTTTCAACTTTTCCTTAAATACGGCTTTCACGGTAGCAATGTCTTTAAATGTAATCGGACATTCCTTGAAATAACCGTCCTGTACCTGACTGTCAATAATCTTTTCTACCAAAGCTGAGATGCTTTCTTCTGTGTACTCAGCCAGACTTCGTGAAGCTGCTTCTACAGAATCTGCCATCATCAGAATAGCCTGTTCCTTCGTAAAAGGATTGGGACCCGGATACCGGAAAGCTTCCTTGTCAACTTCTTCACCGGGGTGTTCGTTCTGATATGAAATATAGAAATACTTGGTCAAACCTTTTCCATGGTGAGTACAGATAAAATCTTTTATTACCTGTGGTAGATCGTGCTTGTCGGCCAGTCTCATGCCATCGGTCACGTGACTGATTACAATCTGTGCGCTCTGCTTGTAGCTCAACTGGTCATGAGGATTCACACCCGACTGATTTTCGGTAAAGAAAGCAGGGTTCAGCATTTTCCCAATGTCGTGATACATAGCCCCCGTACGTACCAGCTGGCTGTTGGCTCCAATCCGGTTGGCAGCCGCAGCAGTCAGATTCGCCAACTGAAGGGAATGCTGGAACGTGCCAGGTGCCACTTCCGACATCTCACGCATCAATTTATTATTGATATTGGATAACTCTACCAACGTAACATTCGAGGTAAAACCGAACATCTTTTCCAAAATAAATAATAAGGGATAAGTAAACAGCAACAACATGCCGTTAATGATAAAATTGACATACATGTGTGTACTCAGCTGCGCCACATCGCTGACGTGTATCAAATCGAGTGCCAGATACATCAATGCATACGTACAAGCCACAATCAGCGCACTGCGCAGCAATTGTGAACGCTGAGAGAGCTCCCTCAGACTATAGATACCGGCCATACCAGCTGCTGTTTGCAACAATATAAACTCGTGAGGTGTACGAAGGCAAATCGAACAAAGCAGAATCGTTATGATATGGGCCACAAACGCCGTTCGTGAATCCAGAAAGATACGAATAATCAGAGGTATCATGGCAAACGGCACAATGTAAACACTCATAAATGCATGCTCTACCATCACAGAAGACAACACCGGGAAAGCTACAATGATGACAAAAAGCAGGGCCAATGTCCGGTGCTTCTTATAATAGTCATTCCGGAACAAATCCAGATAAATCATGAAGCAACCTATCAGTAACGCCACAAAAAGTGTTTGCCCGAGCAAAGTAAGACGCTTTTCTGTTACCGTTTCACTACGTTTGTTCCACTCTTTCTCCAATGATTTCAGGATATTATACGTATGGCTGTCGATAATTTCTCCACGGTCTATGATTTTCTGTCCGTTCATTACAAAACCGTTAGCCCATGACAAATCGGAAAGCAAATCCTGCTTTGCAGCCTCTGATTTAGAAGCATCATACGAAAGGTTAGGCGCAATATATTCATTCAGATTGCACCGCTGTAGTAACAGTCGATGATAATGTACCGTATCTGAATAAATCAATGTTTCGTATGCCGTTTTAAAACTATAAAGGTCGCTCACATCCACTTGGTTTGCCGTATTCTTGTCTACCAATTGGATGGAACGTACACTGTCTTTACGCAACTTTTCCCAATCATTTGGTGCAAAGACTCCTTTCTCGTACACTAACTTCAGCAATCGTTCAATATGATGCTGATATGCTGGAGCGGGGATAATACGATGTAAACTGTCGGTATACGCTTTCTTGAACTGCTGAATCATCCGGTCGGCCACCGTCTTGTCCATCTGATAATACGGACTATACAAGCGCATGATACTATCCTGTTCCCGCTGCACTTCCGCATCATCCTTGTAGATAGGAAAATCGAACGAAGCCTGAAGCAGCCCATACTTCCAGGGTTTATTAATGTCAAATTGATAATTAAAACGTCCTTCTCGTGGCAGGAAATACACAATTACACACACTGTTACCACGAAAATGGCCAGTTTATATAACAGTCCTTTATAAGAAAACTGTTTCTCAGTTTGTAAACTTTTCATGTTAAAAAGATATTTTGCGTGCAAAATAAGAAAAAAACGGGAAAATTAGATTAATTTTGCGGCGTATTTTTAGATAAAAACCACAATGTCAGAAAGAAAAGTAAGAGTCCGTTTTGCACCAAGTCCCACTGGTGCATTGCATATCGGCGGCGTACGTACCGCTTTGTACAATTATCTGTTTGCTCGTCAGCATGGCGGGGAACTGATTTTCCGTATTGAAGATACTGACTCACACCGTTTCGTTCCGGGTGCTGAGGAATACATTATCGAGTCATTCAAATGGTTAGGCATCCAGTTTGACGAGGGTGTCAGCTTTGGAGGAAACTATGGTCCGTACCGCCAGTCGGAACGCCGTGACATTTACAAGAAATATGTACAGGTGTTGCTCGATAACGGAAAGGCTTACATCGCTTTTGATACACCGGAAGAACTGGAAGCTAAACGTCAGGAAATTCCGAATTTCCAGTATGATGCTTCTACACGTACTTCCATGCGCAACTCTTTGACTCTTCCGAAAGAAGAAGTGGACAAGTTGATTGCAGAAGGCAAACAATATGTAGTTCGTTTCAAGATTGAGCCGAACGAAGACGTACATGTACACGACCTGATTCGTGGAGAGGTAGTTATCAACTCTTCTATCCTCGATGATAAAGTGTTATACAAATCAGCTGATGAACTGCCTACTTACCACTTGGCGAACATCGTTGACGACCACCTGATGGAGGTATCACATGTGATTCGTGGGGAAGAATGGTTACCTTCAGCTCCGTTGCACGTATTGCTGTACCGTGCTTTCGGTTGGGAAGATACAATGCCTGAATTCGCTCACCTACCCTTGCTGTTGAAACCGGACGGAAACGGTAAACTGAGCAAGCGCGACGGTGACCGTTTGGGATTTCCTGTATTCCCATTGGAATGGCACGACCCGAAAACAGGAGAAGTCTCTTCTGGATACCGTGAATCAGGCTATCTGCCGGAAGCGGTTATCAACTTCCTGGCTTTGCTGGGATGGAATCCAGGTAACGACCAGGAAATTATGTCAATGGATGAACTCATCAAATTGTTCGACTTGCATCGTTGCAGCAAAGCTGGTGCGAAATTCGACTATGAAAAAGGGAAATGGTTCAACCATGAATATATCCTGATGAAGAGTGACGAAGAAATCGCACAGTTGTTTATGCCGATTCTGAAGGAACATGGCATCGAAGCTCCGATGGACAAGGTAGTTACTGTAGTCGGACTGATGAAAGGCCGTGTAAGCTTTATCAAGGAATTGTGGGATACTTGCAAGTTCTTCTTCGTAGCTCCGACAGAATATGATGAAAAGACAGTGAAAAAACGCTGGAAAGAAGATTCTGCCGAACGCATGACCGAACTGGCTGCACTACTGGAATCATTGGACGATTTCTCACTGGCTCACCAGGAAGAAGTAGTTATGAAATGGATTGAAGATAAAGGTTACCACTTGGGTAATATCATGAATGCTTTCCGACTGACACTGGTTGGAGAAGGCAAAGGTCCTCACATGTTTGACATCTCGGCTGTATTAGGAAAAGAAGAAACAGTGGCTCGCATGCGCCGTGCAGTAGAGGTTCTCAAATAAGCTAAGACATGATTTATAATCTTATCATCGCTCTTTATACAAGTGCAGTCAGACTGGCTGCACTTTTTAATAAGAAAGTAGCCCTGATGGTCAAAGGAGAAAAAGAATCTTTTGATATTCTGCAAAAACAGATTATCCGCGGAGAAAAATACCTGTGGTTTCACGCAGCTTCTTTAGGGGAGTTTGAACAAGGACGCCCGCTGATAGAAGAAATTCGGAAAACCTATCCGCAGTACAAGATTCTCCAGACATTTTTTTCTCCTTCCGGATATGAAGTGCGAAAGAACTATAAAGGGGCTGACATTGTCTGCTATCTTCCGCTGGACACACCGGACAACGTAAAGCGTTTTCTGGATCTGGCTCAGCCTTATATGGCCTTCTTCATCAAGTATGAATTCTGGCAGAACTACTTGAATGAACTTCAACGGCGAAATATTCCGGTTTACAGCGTATCTTCCATCTTCCGGAAAGAACAGATTTTCTTCCGCTGGTATGGTCAAAGTTACCGAAAGGTACTGAACACATTTACTCATCTGTTCGTACAAGATGAAGCCTCCGTACAATTACTTCGTACCATCGGTATTACCAACACCACTGTAGTAGGTGATACACGTTTTGACCGGGTGTTGGAAATCTGCCGTCAGGCTAAAGAACTTCCATTAGTAGAGAAATTCAAAGGAAACCATACTGCTTTTGTAGCCGGAAGTTCCTGGGGACCGGACGAGGATATTTTCATTCCATATCTCAATGCGCATCCGGAGGTAAAGCTAATCATTGCACCGCACGTGATTGATGAAAGCCATTTGAAGGAAATTACCGGTAAACTGAACCGTACCGTAGTGCGTTATACGCAGGCTACGGAAGAAAAGGTGAAAGAAGCCGATTGCCTGCTGATTGACTGTTTCGGTCTGTTGTCTTCCATTTATCGCTATGGAGAAATTGCCTATATCGGAGGTGGATTCGGGGTAGGTATCCACAATGTGCTGGAAGCTGCCGTATATGGTATGCCGGTTATTTTCGGTCCTAACAACAAGCGGTTCCGTGAAGCTCAAGGCTTGCTTCAATGCAAGGGTGGCTTTGAAATACAAGGAGTGGAGGATTTCAAGAAGATTATGGACAACTTCCTGAACAACTATGAAGCTTTGGATAAAGCAGGAAAGAAAGCCGGAAACTATGTACGAGACAATGCCGGTGCATTGGAAAAGATTATGCATACAGTGACTTTATAAGTCACCGAATCATACAATAAAACGGAGCTGAAGCAAAGAGAATCTATCTCTCTTACTTCAGCTCCGTTTTCATTATTAGCTTCTATTGTTTATTCCTGAGACTTCATCCGTTCTTTCTTATAGTTCTCAAACAATTCAGATAAAGTTTCCATCGGAATATGCAGCAGATACATTTCTTTGAATACATCGGGTAATACTTGCTGGAGGAAAGTAGCCTTTCGAAGCTCAATGATTTTCTGAGCAGCTCCAGCTGCCACAAAATATCCCAAACCTCGCTTATTGTAAATAATACCCTGAGTCTGCAGATAATCATACGTACGAACTACCGTATTCGCATTCACCTCCACTATTCCTGCATATTCCCGTACCGACAGGATACGTCCTTCTTCTTCATACACTTCCTGAAGAATCTCATCCATGATACGGTCGGCTATCTGCAAATAAATCGGTTTATTCTCTTTAAAAGTCATAGGCGCCACAGTTTTCGTTTAATAACTTCCGAACGAGTAAACAGCCGATATGACAGCCACCAGTTGAACACAGTAAACAGAAGAAAGACAACTGAAATAATGGTCAGCAATCCATTTACAGTCTGGGGAGAATGTGGATAATTTTCATCTACTTCCCGAGTAAGAAAAGACCATATTCCACTATCTACTGAGCTCGCAAACAAAATTCCTCCTAAGATAGTTACAGCCAAACAAGCCCCTATTGTTTTCAGGAAAGGATGTTTGTACCAGAAACTACCTCCCAAGATAAAAAGTGAATGATTCCATAAGCAGAATATCCACACAAGTAGCTGCATCAGCCACCAGGAATAAACTGCTTCTCCTGCTGCATCTACCGAAGCATGAGCCCATCTCATGGAGAATATTTCCACTAACATCAGCTGGCTATACACAGCCGGTAAATCAAACAAAGGCAACAACAGATAATGGGTAAGTTCCAAAGCCAGCAAGGCAACCAGAATCATCAATACAGTGCCTACTGTCACGAACAGGGCACGAGAGAAGAACTTCTCCAATTTCGTAGCCGGCAGCAATAAATAAGAAATACGTTTTTCCTTATTGTCCATACATTTCATGATGCGGGAAGCATAATATATCATTGCCACACTAACCACCATACCAATTATCCCCAACATATTGCCGCAAAATCGTTCAAAAGAATAAACTTCAGGATAGCCTTCTTCCGTCCAGCGTTCTGCTGACCATAAAAAGCCTAACATCGGGAAAAAGCAGGCTGCAAAAATACCCAGCAAACCATAAAGGTTACTTTTCCAGTTTTCTATCAAATCGCGTCGCATGATATGCTGTACGCGTGTCATACTAAAAGTTGTCTCCATCATGTCGTGTCATTTATTTTTCATTAAAAATCGCTTGTATTTTCTCACGTTCCGTCAGCAGAGCATTAAACAGAAGTTCCAGGTTCAACGGGCTCTCTTCTCCTGCAAGATTGGGCCATATCACACTATTTCCATGCACAGAGGGCTGCACGAAAAGAGCGTCATCTGTCGGTTCATTCATGCCCTGCTCCGCAAACAACAGTTTATCTGTAATGTCTACTACCGAGCGGTTCAATAGCACTTCATTTCCGTCAATCACTACCACCTGATCCAGCAAACGGTCAATATCCCGTACCTGATGAGTAGATACCACTACCGACTTCTCTTCCGTCATACCTGAAGCTATTACTTTCCGGAATTGACTTTTGGAAGGGATATCCAATCCATTGGTCGGTTCATCCATCAGAAGCAAGGAGGTATTGGCTGCCAGTGCGAAACACATATAAGCCTTTTTCTTCTGTCCCATGGACAACTCTCCTAGATGAATATCTTCATTCAAATCAAAATCGGCCAAGCATGTCCGCAACAACTCCTGACTGAAACGGGGATAAAATGGTGCATTCACTTTCACAAACTGTTTCAGACTCAAATTAGGTAAAGTAAATTCTTCCGGAACCAAATACATATCCTCTAAAGTTACCGGCAGGCGTTTTTGCACGTCTATCCCTTTCATCCAGACAGAACCGTTTTGTGGACGTAACAAGCCACTCATCAAATAAAGTAAAGTAGATTTACCGGTCCCATTCTTTCCCAAGAGACCAATTACCTTTCCAGCCTCCATTTCCAATGAGAAATCTCGAAAAACGGAGGCTTTCTTTCCATAACTGAAGGTTAACCCTTCGATTTTTATCATAGACGTGTTCATGTTGTAAATAGATTATATTAGTATATTAGCTTATTAGTACACTGCAAATGTAATTCTTTTTCTTTAATCTACAAGCATCAACAAAACTTTTAACAGATAAAATGAATTATCTCCAATCGATTTAATTCTTAAAATTACAAGAACATTAGTGTCCCGTTAAAATGGGACGAGTTAAACAATTAATCAAAAAGCCCCGGAATCAGGGGATCATTTAGATCTTTGACATCATTGAAATTAGTCTTGTCGAACAGGTCACGCAAGTGGGTTTTGTCAGTCAATGATATGCTGAGAATTTGCAAAACTTCATAGGTTGAACGTTTCAACTTCATATCATGTTGTACAATAGCCACAAGACAGTACGTGATAATAGCCACACTGATTTGTATGCGAACAGCGTTCTCTGTTGTGCCCCAGAATTTCTTTATCTTGAGATGCTGCTTGAGCCATTTGAAGAACAGTTCGATTAACCATCTTTTCTTATAAAGATTGGCGGCGTCCAGTGCAGAAAGTTGTTTTGCATTCGTCAAGAAAGTGAACTCACGGTCATCCTCTTCGTCGTAATATCGGACGAGTCTGAATGACTCAGGATATTTTTTCTCGGAGAGATATCCGGTCAGTTTCACTTCCGCATCTGTCATTATGTTCTTTGGCATTCTTCGCTTCCATTTGACTGTCTTATACTTTAAGTTCGTCTTGGCTCTGACAACAAAGAAAGAGTCTGTAAGATGTATCCTATAGAGTTCTTTAAAGAAGTCATAAGCCCTGTCGAATATATAATAAGCATTTGGTTCATAATGGATTGAAGACATTGCTGTGGAATCATGCTTTGATGCAGTGGTTACAGTATAGAAGGCAGGAACTTGTGCTTCAATGTCGTATAAGACATGAGCTTTCACCCCTCCTTTCTTGCTTCGGAACTTTGCCCATGGGAATGTTGCAAGACACAACGGAATCGTTGTTGAATCAAACGCATATTTCTTTCCGGAAATGTCAAGGATGTTGGTCGTCCGCTTCTCGCAGGCTTCCTTCATCATATAGAATGCAAAGTCTTCGAAGATTCTGTAATCACGGTTCTGGTTCGCTGTCGCAAGAGTTGTCTTGGCTATCGGTTCACGACCTAAACCAAGATGATATTGCTTGGCCCTGTGCGCCTCGAAAGCAACGATTAAGTCTCGCAGGCTCTCACGGTTACTCAGTTGTCCAAACATCATCGCGAGCATCTGATTCCAGCAAGTGAAATGTTTCACATATCTGTTGCCATCATACTTGCGAACATAGTTGTTGAACTGAGTCCTGTTCAGAAAAGCAGCTAATTGAGAGAATACGTATTTGTCCTGGAACATAGCAGCCATTTGTATTAGACTGCAAAGTTGCAAAATCAAGTCCGTTTCATTTCAAAAAACCGTGTAATTGACTATATTTCAATAATTTCAAAGAACTATTTATCCACTTTTACGGGACAGTAGTGTATCTGATTATCTATATTTTCGGTACAAACGTCAGTAATCCGTCAGTAAAATAAAGTAGATAAATAATTGGTAATCTGACTGCTATAGACCAATATCTTTTTAGAAAAAGTAAAATGTCAGTAATTCGTGTCACTTATGAAATATGCTTCATTTAAGATGTGGATAGCCGATAAATATCACTATAAAGAAGGATATGCTATTTGGTTGGTTGTTCGCAAGAATAATAAACGGAAGGTGATGGCGTTAGGCATTTATGCAGAACCGCATCAATGGAATGATAAACTTGAAATGTTTGTCACAGATAAGCGTGTTCCCAAATTACATCCAGACCGAATATACCTCAACGAATGGTTAACGCAAAAGAAATCGGAAATACTTCGCATTATAGCAGATTTCGATTCCAATAAAATTGATTGGACACTAAATCAATTCGAACAAGAATTCTTTCACTACTCAAACAAAGGGAATGTAAAGGAATTCTTTGAAAATCTAATTCAAACTTATAAAGATACCAATCATATTGGCAATGCCAACTGCTATAGCAGAACACTTCATGTATTAGAACTCTTTGACGAGAAACTGTCTGAACGTGTTTTCCCTGAAATAGATATTAAATATGTAAAATCTTTTGATGTGTTTTTACAAAAACGTGAATGTAAAGGGAATACTCGGAAGTTCTATTTTAAGACTTTACGTGCTGTATTAAACAAGGCTATCCAAGATGGTGAAGCCTCAGAAACGACTTACCCATTTGGTAAGGGCGGTTTTAGCATTTCATCATTGGAAGAAGAAACGACTAAACGTTATTTACCGCATGACTCCATGTTTAAACTAAAAACAACAGTGATGGATAATGCTGTACTTGAACGGACACGAAGATTATTTCTCTTTTCATATTACTGTTATGGTATATCGTTTATAGATGCAGCATTGCTAACTAAAAAGAATATTATCCGTTATAACGGTGGAAATTATATTGTTTATAAACGGAATAAAACAAAAGAAGCTAAGAAAGTCAAACCTATTCAGATTAAGATAACTCCTGAAATCCAAGAGTTAATGAATTGGTTTTCAGCTAATACATTATTAGTAGAAGATTACTTGTTACCAATAGTTTCTATTGCAGGATATAAAGGAGAACAACTTTATAATCATATTCGTAACCGATTTGGGCGCAATAACAAGAATTTGGCTAACTTAGCGAAAGTTTTGGAGATTACGGATATGAAACTAACAAGCTATGTAAGTCGTCATACAATGGCTATGACTTTGCAGGACAATCAAGTACCACGTGAGGTTATCTCACAGATATTAGGTCATAGTGATTTGGCAACAACTAATACTTATTTGGATAGTTTTAATAGATGAAGCAGTAAAAGTCTTATAAAAGAAACAGTATGTTATCAACAGATAAAATAAAGGACTTGCTTTCGCATGGCGAGAATAGACAAGTAGAATTTAAGAAATGCACGGATAAGGTTTCGGCTTCCGTGTATGAAACGGTATGTTCTTTTCTGAATGCAGAGGGAGGATATATCTTTTTAGGAGTGGATGATGATGGGGCTATATTAGGAATTAACCCTAAATGCGTAACAGATATGACCAAAAGTATTATCAATACACTGAATAATCCTGAACTGTTTCTTCCTCCAATGCCAATCACGCCGGAGCAGACAGAGGTTGACGGTAAGATTATCCTTTTATTGAATGTGCCGGAGAGTGAACAGGTACATAGATATAAGAACCGTTTTTACGACCGTTGGGGTGATGCAGATAATGATGTATCCAAGCATACCTATCTGGTTAAGAACATGTTCATGCGAAAAGAAAAGTAATCTTCTGAGAATGAAGTATTTCCAGATGTAACATTGGAAGATATGGACGAAGAATCGTTTAAGATTATGCGTAGCCACATTTCTATCCATAACTCCAATCATCCGTGGTTGAGCATGACAAATGAAGAATTCTTGAAAAGTCTGTTCTGGGGTAAACAACGGGAAACGAACAAGGAGGGATATAAGTTGGCTGCCATTCTTCTATTTGGCAAGGAACAGACTATTCTGAATTGTTGTCCGTGGCATCGTACGGATGCCATTTACCGTAGCATGTCTTACGAGCGTTTCTTGCATCCGCTTCCTACTGACCCTGATATTCGTTATAATGACCGGGATATGATATGCGTAAATCTGATTCAGTCATATATCCGTTTGCTGAATTTCGTGCAACGCAACATGCCTGATAAGTTCCGTTTGGCGGATAATGGTGTAGACCGTTTGGATTTGCGGGTAATGATATTCAGAGAAGTCATTTCGAATACTCTTCTGCACCGTGAGTATATCAGTTCATATACCAATAAGTTTCTCATATTCCGTGACCGGGTTATAACAGAGAATTGGACGAAACCATTCCAAACGGGGGATATAGATATAAATGACTGGCGTACCCGTACAAAAAATCCGCTAATAACAAAGGTATTTCGTGAAATGAAATGGGCTGAGGAGCTTGGATCCGGACAGAAAAATATTCGGAAATATGCTCCGTTGTACTTTGAAAACTCTGAGATAGAGATTCATAGTGGAGAGGAGTTTGTCTTTTCTATTACTTATCGCGACCCTAAAGAGTTTGAGTTTACGGAAAATATACCGACAAGTCACCAACAAGTCGGCACTAAGTCGGCACTAAGTTGGCAGCAAGTCGGCACTAAGTTAGCATTAAGTCAAAAGGAGATAAAAACTATATTGGAAACATGCTTGCTCGAAAATTCTTTAACTCAGATTATTGCTTTATTCAATTTTAGTGATAGAACAAAATTCAAGAGGAAATATATAAACCCTCTGATTGCAGAAGAATTGTTGGCAATGACTGTTCCTGATAAGCCTAACAGCCGTTTGCAGAAATACTATACCACTGAAAAAGGGAAATCACTACTATGCCAAGACGAAAGCAATTAACATTCCATATTCAAGATTTGCGATGTGCTGGTCATATCATCGAAGAGTTATCCCAACTACCACAGTTGGCTAACTTCGACATGAATTCTATTGAACTGACCATCAAAGAAAACAGACCAGCACCCAAAATTGTCAAAAAAGACATCGATATACTGATAGACCGTTTGCAGCGTGGCTTTTCAGCAAACAAACATACTGTTACGCAATTAAACGGATGCTACCTGATTACAAATGTTCATTTAGCCAAATGGATGAGGACAACTCAAGCATCGGTCAATAAATGGATAAAGGACGGATTAATAAAACCCAGTAAGAACTCTTTCACTAATCTTAAATTTTTCGATATAGACGAGGTCGTAGACCAGCTTCGCAAACAAAAACAATAAAATCGCATTTTCTTCTATCATCTATACCAACTGTGTCACTAAGTGCCACTTCAAAGCCATTTAGTGCCAAACCTTGAAATATTACCGGGTAAATGTCATCATATGGCATCAAATGTCCGCAGTTGGCATAGTTAATATAGATATTTGCCTGTTTTATAAGCTCTTATTTTTATATTTCCTTTGCCGTATCAACGTTGAGATAGCTGTGACGACAGCTTATTGTTTAACCCCTAAAATGTTTGATTATGGCAAATATTATTGTCGCAACAGAGGAACAAATTCAAGAAGCTGTATTCAATGCGGTTTCAAAATTCTTTTCAGGAAATCAACAGGTAGCACCCAGTTCTGATTTACCTGATACATTGAGTATGCCCAATGCTTTGAAAGTGTTGGAAGATAACGGTTTTCCTACTTCAAAGGCAAAGTTGTATAAAATGACTTCGCAGGAACAGATTCCCTTTATGAAGTATGGGAATAAACTTGTCTTTTCCCGTAAGGCTCTTATTGAATGGGCGCACAAGCAATTAATTTCAAACCGTAGCGAAGATTGTAATTCCGCAATCAACATTCAGAAATGTTTCAAACGTAAACGCTAAAATATATGAGTACGAAAGAAACATTAAAGAATGAAAATCCGTTTGTCCGAGTAGGCACAACACTTTACAAGATAGTTAGCCAGCCCCGACTGAACGGAGGACACGTCAAGAAACGCATTGTCTGGAACAACGAGACGCTCCGCCAAGATTACGGCAAGGACTATCTGGCTGGTGTTCCCAAGTATGACGGTTTCTGCACAGTTCCCGACCATGTGAACTACTGTCAGGTAATAGACAACTTCCTGAACCTGTACGAGCCGATAGGACATGAGCCAAAAGAAGGAGATTTCTCCCACATTCAAGCTTTGGTACGCCACATCTTCGGTGAACAGTACGAGTTGGGTATGGATTACCTACAACTCCTTTATTTGCAGCCTGTGCAGAAACTTCCTATTCTATTGTTGGTATCGGAAGAGTGCAACACCGGAAAAAGTACGTTCCTGAATTTTCTGAAAGCCGTGTTCCGCAATAATGTTAACGAGGATTTCCGCAGCCAATTCAATGCAGACTGGGCAGGAAAGCTCGTTATCGTGGTGGACGAGGTATTGCTGAACCGCAGGGAGGATTCTGAGCGTTTGAAGAATCTAAGTACCACACTTTCCTACAAAGTGGAAGCCAAAGGCAAAGACCGTGACGAGATTGCTTTCTTCGCCAAGTTCGTGCTTTGTTCCAATAACGAAAGCCTGCCCGTCATCATTGACCCGGGCGAGACACGTTACTGGGTACGGAAAATTCATCGCCTTGAAAGTGACGATACAAACTTTCTGCAAAAGCTGACAGCGGAAATACCGGCTTTCCTTTATTTTCTCCAGCACCGAAAACTGACTACCCGGCAGGAAAGCCGTATGTGGTTTTCCCCGAAGCTGACGGAAACTCCAGCTTTGCTAAGGATTATCCGATGTAATCGTGGCAAGTACGAAGTAGAGGCGATGGAGCTAATAAGGGAGATAATGGACAATGTAGGGATTGACAGTCTTTCCTTCTGCTTGAACGACCTGCTTAACCTGCTGAATCTTTCGGGTATTAAAATCGAAAAGCACCACCTGCGCAGAATCGTTACGGAAAGCTGGAAACTGACACCTGCCCCCAATGGACTGACCTATACAACTTACCAGTTCGACTATAATAGGGATTGCAGGTTTGCACCTATCAGGAGGGTTGGACGCTTTTACACCATCAGCAGGTCATTGCTGGACGAACTCTGATTATTTTGTTGAATTGTTGAAATAAGCAAGTAATTTATTGATACTTAGTTTAAAATTTTCTCAACAAACACTCAACACTCAAAATGTGCTGTTGAAAAGAAAAATAATAGTTTCTTTTTTCGCAGGCATTTGTTGAGCCGTTGTTGAGTGGATACCGCTTTGTCTTTCAACTTGATACAAGATATTCTCAACAATTCAACGCTTTTTACTCACAATCAAATCCGTATAGAAAATGACTATCGAAGAAGCAAAAAACATAAGGCTGGTAGACTATCTACAGAGCTTGGGTTATACCCCTGTCAGGCAACAGGGAGCAAACCTTTGGTATAAATCACCGTTTCGGGAGGAAACCAAAGCGTCTTTCAAGGTGAATACTGAAATCAATAAATGGTATGACTTCGGGTTGGGACAGGGTGGCAATATTATCGCACTGGTTTCGGAACTTTACAGTTCCGTCCACGTGCCGTATCTACTGCAACGGATTGCGGAGCAGACACCGCACATTAGACCCGTGTCCTTTTCTTTTCGGAAGCAGTCCTCCACAGAGCCTAATTTTCAGCGTATGGAAGTAAGGAAACTTGATTCTCCCGTCCTGCTTTCTTATCTGCAAGGCAGGGGAATAAACTTGGAACTGGCGAAAAGAGAATGCAATGAGGTACACTTCGAGAACAACAGCAAGCGTTATTTTGCCATCGGTTTTCGGAACATGGCTGGCGGTTACGAGATACGCAACCGATACTTCAAGGGCTGCATCGCGCCGAAAGACATCACCCATATCCGGCATGAAGGCAGAAGGAATGACACCTGTTTCGTGTTCGAGGGATTTATAGACTATCTCTCATTTCTGACCATACGGACGGAGAAGTGTTCCAAGATGCCGTGTCTGGACTGGCAGAACTATATCATATTGAACTCGGTTTCCAATCTCCACAAGGCGATTGACGGATTGGCGGTCTATGAGCGCATCCATTGTTTTTTCGACAATGACCGTGCCGGAACGGAAGCTTTCCAAAGACTTGCAAATGAGTATTCCTACCGTGTCCGTGACGCATCGCACACTTACAAGGACTGTAAGGACTTGAACGAGTATCTCGTCCGGCAACGCTCTGTGCAGGAGCAGAAAACCGAACAGATTGTACCACCCAAAAGGTCGAAAGGGCGGAGCCTGTAACATCAATCATGTATCATCGCTGTACTGGCGGAAGCCGTATTGTCTGAAGGAGCAAGGTTATGGAAATGTATACATTTCCGACCTTGCTTGCCGGAAGGCAAAGACAGTCCGCTCCCGTTGGTCGCAGTCCAAAACGAATTTCAGAATGGAAAAAGATAAACAACAATCACGGCAGACCAGGCGCAACAAGGTGCGTGTGGTCAGCGCAAGATTTACAGATATTGAGTACCAAGCGGTAGAGAAACGCAGGAAAGATGCAGGCGTTTCACTCAGTAGGTTCGTTCACTCCGTATTGCTTACGGGTAAAGTAGTACAGCGCATCAGCAAGGCGGATGCGGACGTGTTGCGGAAACTTGCCGGAGAAGCCAACAACATCAACCAGCTTGCCCATAAAGCCAATGCCGGAGGATTCGCAGGAGTAGCAGCCGAACTGATGATGTTGAAGAAAAAGATAGTCCAAATCATAAAACAGTTGTCCGATGATTGGAAAAATAAGTAAGGGAGCAGGATTCAGAGGCTGTGTCAATTATGTATTGGGCAAGCCCGATGCAAAACTGCTGGCGGCAGAAGGAGTGCTGACAGACAGCATTCAGACAATAACGGATTGTTTTCAATCCCAAAGAATGATGAAACCACATATCCGCCAACCTGTGGGACATATATCACTCAGCTATGCACCCGAAGACGCTTCAAGAATGACAGATGAAATACTGGTAAGTCTGGCAAAGGAGTATATGCAGAAAATGGGAATCAAAGAGACCCAATATATCATTGCCCGGCATAAAGACCAAAAGCATCCACATGTTCACATTGTTTTCAATCGTGTAGATAACAATAGACGCACCATCAGCGACAGGAACGACTGTTATCGGAATATCAAGGTTTGCAAGGAACTGAAAGAAAAGTACGGACTTTATTTTGGTAAAGGCAAGGACAGGGTAAGAACACATCGTCTGAAAGGAAGCGATAAGACGAAGTACGAGATTTACCATGCCGTCAAGAACTCGTTAGGCAAATCCAATAGCTGGAAACAATTCATTTCCGAATTATCCAAGCAGGGAATAAAAACGGAGTTCAAGTATAGGGGCAGGAGCAATGTCATACAAGGCTTGTCCTTTACCAAAGACGGCATTACATTTAAGGCTTCGGATATTGACAGGAGTTTCAGCTATTCAAAATTAGACAGACAGCTGAAAGAAACCAACAGCCACTCCCAACGGAGTATCAGAATGGCAACCAACGGCAGCCACCAACCTGCAATGCAACATGAAAATACCTATAATTCAGGTAATGATGTAGTGGAAAGCATTGCCGGAGCGTTTGGCGGACTGTTCAATCCTGCACCCAACTATGGTGACGAGAATGCGGAAGCAGCTTTTCAACGGAAGTTGAAAAAGAAGAAAAAGAGAAGAATCAACTGGTAATCATTCAAAAACAGACACGAAAATGAAAGAAATGGAGAACAACGATTTCATCCACACGCTGGATGCGGTATATAACCTCTGTTCCGAAATTAAGGAACGGATAGTTTCGGTTGAAATAACTGATGAAGAAGAAAGCAATGATGGAATTATCCTGCTTTCCGATAATCTGCAACGGCTTCAATCTGAAATAGCGGAAATGAAAGTCGGACTGTCTTCCGACAAGGATGGACGGGATAAACTTCGCGCTGCCATAAATTTGCGGTTGAAAGAAATCAATGAAGTGTATTCGGCATTGAGTACAACTAACGAAAGAATCTTTGCCGGGCAGGAACGAATCAGCAAGGAATTGCAACGGATTCAAAGTCTGAAGATTCAGAATGACCATACACACGTTATTGACTTCAAAACTTCCCGACCGTTTCTATGGCAGGTTGTCATGGCTATGATAATATTGCTTCTTTTGGTCGGCAATGTCTATCAGTTCAAGCGGAACATGGATTTGTCTGACAATGACTTGAAGTACCGTCTTATAAAAATGTACGGTGGTGTTTCTAGCAATCAATTGGATACGCTGGAAGTGGTATTCCATCGTGACAGGGATAAAACCGTCATCAGAAACATTCGTAATGAGGTGGAGGATTTTGAGTATCGCACACGAGTAAGAGCTGAGAAATTGGAAAAAGCAAGGCTGTTGCAGCAGGAGGCAGAAGAATTACGATAATAAAAAACATATTAGTGCCTTAATTTAGTTGGGGCACTAATTATTTTGTTTGCATTCCCTTTAAACTTATTGTCTTTATGAATTAGAATCATTATCTTTGCTTCAAAGGAAATTAATATAAAACAAATGAATGATTTGAATCAACTTAAAATAGTTTTGGTAAAGAAAAAGCGTACTAATAAATGGTTAGCAGAACAACTTGGAGTAAACCAAACGACAGTATCCAAATGGTGTACAAATACAACACAACCAGATTTACACACATTGAAGCGTATAACAGAACTGTTAGAAGTGAACATTCAAGATTTAATAAACTTCTCGTGAAATAAAACATAGTGCAATGAATGAAATAACAATATCATCAATGTTGCCTGCGGTTAGGAATGCAGCACTTATGCGTGGCAAAACGTACATCGGGATTGATTTTGGCACCTCAACAACGGTGGTATCCATTGCTTCCTACGATGAATCCAATCATAAAATCCATACGAAGTCTTTACGATTGCCACAAATGCTTCCTGACGGTGCTTTATATAGGTCAGAGATTGTGCCTACGGTAATAGCATGGCTGAATGGACGCATCCTTGTTGGAGAAGGCGCATCACAGATGAAATATCAACTGAAAAAGGGGAAAAACATTTGGTATTCGTTCAAAATGGAGTTGGGCGAGGATTTAGGAGCAAAGTATTATGATAGTGAATTGCGTGAGATTGAACCTTTTAGAATAAAGAATCCTGTGGATGCCGCACGGGTATTCTTTGCTTATCTGAAATACCTCATCATTAAATACTGCACCGAAAATAATATCAGTACAGATATTTTGTATGCAGTAAGCATCCCAGCATCATTTGAAGCCAATCAACGTAAAGATTTACTTGACGCTTTAATGGCGAATGACATGAAAGTGTCAAAGCAAGCCCTTATAGACGAGCCGAATGCGGCTTTTATCAGCTATGCCGTGTCACGGGCAGCAGAAGACCGTCCTATGTTCATAAGTCCGGATTATAACTCGAAAGTTTTGGTCTTTGATTTCGGCGGAGGTACGTGTGATATATCAATACTTGAGATAGGACAGAGTGCCAATGGATTCTTTTCTAAGAACATTGCCATTTCAAAATTTACGAAGTTAGGTGGTGACGACATAGACAGGTACATAACATACCATTACCTGATGCCACGTTTTTTGGAAGCTAATGGAAAGAAAAAAGAACAGTTTCGGACGAATGAGCGTAAACAAATAGCTTCTGCACTTTATAAAGTTGCAGAACGACTAAAAATATTAGCGAATAAAACATTGGCTACGCTTACTTCTGATTTTGTAATACCTGAGGTAAAATCAAGCGATTCAAAGACAGAAATAGAGTCTAATGTTGAAGTCATTACGAATAAAGGTACGCTTAAACAGAACAAATTCTACCTAACAAACAAGGAACTTACAGAAACAATGGCTGTGTTCTTAAAACAAGGATTCGGTAAAACTACTCGCATAAAAGGAGAAGATGAATACAATAGTATATTTTCTCCTATAGAAAGTGCCATTAAGAAGTCCAAAGTTCCCAAAGAAGAGATTGATTATGTCTTGCTTATTGGAGGAAGTAGCAAAAGCCCATACATTCAAGAAGCCTTGCATTCCTATTTTGAGGATTCGGAGATATTGGTTCCGATGGACTTGCAAACTCACGTTTCACAGGGAGCAGCCATTCACAGCTTATTGTTCAATGGCATGAATAAATGCTTGATACAACCTATCACGAGTGAACCGATTTTAATCATAACCAAGGACGACCGCCCTAAAATCATTCTCCCAGCAGGAACAGAGATACCCTGTAATACTATAGAGATTGATGATTTGGTAACAAGTCGGGATGGGCAAAAAATTGTCGAGTTACCTATTTGTGTTGGTAATACAACAAAAATGCTTTTCAATTTGAAGATAGAATCTTCCATGCCCAATGGCTTTCTTATCAATACTCCAATCCAATTGATAATTGAAGTCAATGCGGATAAGATGCTGACTATCCATGCTACTTGCATGGGAACAATATGCCATGTAGAACCTCTTAGTCCATTTGCAAATAAAGAATTGACAACCGAAGAAAGGGCAGCCTTAAAAGCAGAAAGACAAGCTAACCTTGAAGCCGAACAAAATGGCGGTGTACCTTCGAAAGAAACCCTGATTACACTCAAACAGGCTTATCTGAAGATTGGAAATGATTTCAAGGCAGCAGAAACACTTGAACTACAAAACGAATTATATCCAGCTTCTACCAATTATAATAGCATAGGTGTCCTTTACAGCAATGCTGGGGCTACAGACAAAGCAATTGAATTTTATGAAAAAGCAATTGAAGAAAATCCTCATGATAAACATGCTTATGCAAACTTAGGTTCTACCTTGCTTTATAGAGATACCAAACGAGCTAAAGAATATCTACAAAAGGCATTTAATATAGATCCGGAACATGATATTGCTTTGATTGAATTAGGGAAAATAGATGAAAGCGAAGGGAACACGGTTGCCGCACAAGTAAAATTCAGGAAAGCATATGACTTGTATTTGAAACAATGGAAAACAAATTCTTTGCCCAAATATGCTTACGGATGGTTTGCGACTGTGGCGGAAAAATTAGGAGAGAATAACTTCGCCAAAGAAATTAGAGCATCTGCTCCCAAAACAGAAAGTGAAGCTTATTACAATAAAGAAAATTTGTCAATGACAAAGACTAAAGCATTAACGAACAATAATTAAATAGTAATACTATGGCATGGATAATAGAAGAGAATAAACTCGATGCTCAGCAACGTGATTTTCTTGATAATGTGGACATAAACCGCAAGAATGTTTGGATTAAAGGATTTGCAGGTTCTGGAAAATCTATTTTACTTGCATATACAGCAAAAAAAGTCCGTGCAAAATCGCCCTCTGCAAGCATTTTATTGATTGTGTTCACACAATCATTGGTTGAAATGTTTAAATCCGCATTTAGGGAAATCGGATTGAATGTTACCGTAGAAACTTACTTCAGATTCATGAGGGGGAATAGCCATTATGACTATATCCTGTGCGATGAGGTTCAAGATTTAACACCACGTATTCTTTCAGAAATGAAAAGCCGTGGTACGCACGTTGTTGTTGCAGGTGATTCTAATCAATCGATTTTTGACCGTGACCCTCAATGGCAAGAAGAGACCGTAACACCGTCAGAAATAGGACGACTAATCAATGGAGAGGCTTTTGAATTAGGCATCATCCATCGCCTATCACGGTCTATCATTGATGCCGTACAACGCTTCCTACCACGAATGAACATATTTTCTGCAAAAAGAGATATGACAAAAAGCGATACACAAATACGTTTGTGCGAAGCTACTTCCGAAGAAAAAGAAGTAGCTTACGTAATAGAACAGGCAACGAAAGCTGTGAATGTAGGTGATACAGCCGCTATCTTGATTCCATCTGCTCAAAAAATTATCCATTTCGTAAATTTAGCTCTTAGTCATGCCGGAAAGCCAGCGTGGGTAGGAGCAACCAACCAGTATGGGAAAACAGATTTTGGTGTAATGAATGCATTTCTCAAAGCGAATGGTATGAAAATGCAATATGTGGGTAATGGTTATGGCAATTTTTCTGAAAATGACCGTCGCATTATTCTCATGACATATCACAGCGCAAAGGGATTGGACTTTGATAATGTTTTCATTCCATTTGCTAATAACAATTTGTATATCAGCCCAGATGAAAGCATGGCTAAAACTTTGTTTATGGTGGCAATGACCAGAGCGAGAAAGAATTTGTATATTTCCTATTATGGCTATCCAAGTGATTATCTGGAGGCTTTCAAGTCAAATTGTTCGCACATAGATATTTCTACATCGGTGGCAAGCCAATCAACAACCAACAACAATAACAACACCCCTTGGGGCTTCTAAATTTTAAATACAATGGATTATTTAGCAATTATACGTAAAGCAGATTTCGTTGATTTATTCAAATATGGTAAATTGAATGTTTATTCGGCAATTGATTTTGATGGAAATATCAAGGCTCATGCAAATGATAATGATTTGTTTGAAAAGCTGACAAGGAACATGAACCTATTCGAATACTCTTTTGAGTATATGGTAATACACTTTATTAGCGATAATGGGAATGAACAACCTTGTCTCGTAAGTATTGAAAATATAAAGGGACTTTATACTTTCAATGAGGAAGCCAAAAAAGAAATGAGCATATCGTTTGATTCTCGAATTAGACTTCATGTGTCACCTTGGAGTGAGAAATTCAAGGCATTACACAACCATCGGCTAATAGCGCAATCAAAACGAGGTATAGATAATTTATGGGCGATATTTGATTTGTCGGAAACTGACAGAAAGATGTGTGAATCTATTATTACCGATGATATTGTTTCCGAAGTATTTGATGAATTATTTTCATATAAGCGTCCTATAGGAGAACAATCTATATGGACGTATCTTCTACGATATGAACGCCACAGTTTTTATCCTAAAAATACAAAAGGGTATTTTTGTGACTATATTCATGTAGCTTGCAATTGGATGGCAAAAAAAGAAATACAGAACGATGTTGCCATCGAAACAACATTGTATAATTTGATAAAAGAAAGCCCAGCAACGGACTTCAAGCCACTTTCACAAATAGCAATAAATTCAAATTTACCTTCTCGAACGGACGAAGTTGCCAAATGTCAATTTGCAGTAGCTGCTCCATTATTCTTACTACTGAAAGACAAATTTAGTAGTGGATTTTACATCGATTCCAAAACTATTGATTATGCAAAAACATTTGGTTTTGAATGTTCCGTAGCGATATATCTTTTGGGATTAACACTTGGATGTGATAAAACTTATGATGCTTACTATGATTATATAAAGTTACCTATATTTAAAGAAAAGGTACAATCTGAATATGAAAAAACAGAGAAATTTACTGAAGATTTACCTTCAATGAAAAGTAAAAAAGAGTTTAATCTTTGCGATATGCTAAAAAATAATCAAGAACAACTTGATATAGTAGCAAATGATTTATCTGTTCCGCAAAACCAGTTATTTGAAGTTGAAAATAAAGTTGCAAAGGGCTGGATGAGATATTCACGTAATAAAAAATACGATATAAAACCTGTTTTTACTGATACGGATATTCAGATTTTAGAAAACAAAGGCTATATTATGGTAAAAAAATTAACCCCAAGAGATAAAGAAACTATTAAAAATCAAGGTTATGAGATATTCTAATATGTCTATACTAATAAGTAAAAAATTAGGCGGACTATGACAGCACAATGTAGAGAACGGTTAATTTATAATGGTGAAGAATATTATCTTGCTACAGAACCATTAGCTCCTTACCTTGTATCGCATAAGATAAGATTTACAGCTCCTCACACGGCATGTTGGAGAGGGTATATAGGCTCTTGGCTCATTGAAGATAACAAATTATATCTTGTGGATTTGGAAGCCAATATATCTGATGGCGATAGAAAATTTGGTGAAGATAAAGAAGTAGGATTAGATTATTTATTTCCCGGAAAAACAAAAGTCTTTGCCGATTGGTACTCGGGTGTTATGCGTATTCCGCATGGTAAAATGATGAAATATGTACATCAAGGATATGCTTCGCTGTATGAAAAAGAACTTTTCTTAAGATTTGAATCAGGAGTTCTTGTAAGTTATCGTGAAGAAGATAATGCTCATTTCTATGCTGATAAAAAAGAAATGGAAGAAAGAAATATGAGTGATTTGTGGGAAGCTATATTTGGTGTAAAACTTCAGAAAAAGGAAAGTTGGTTACATAAATTATTCAAACGTTTACGTAAATGATATAGAAAACGAATATGGATAATTGCAATAAAAACATACCATCTGAATTACATAATAAAATTTGTGGAGTGATTTTTGGTCAGGCAATTGGAGATGCCTTAGGGCTTGGCGCAGAATTTATGTCGCATAAAGAAGTTTTAAAGTATTATCCGCAAGGATTGACGTTATATAATCAGATTATTCAAGACTATCATCGTAAAAGATGGAAACAAGGAGATTGGACAGATGATACAGATATGATGTTATGCATTGCCAATGCGATAATTGCAGATAAGGATATTTATTTAAACTCTATTGCTCAAAATTTTAAGAAATGGTTTAATGGCTCCCCTATGGGTATTGGACGACATACATATAATGTATTAGCCATTTCTGATTATACAGATAATCCAACGAAAGCGGCAGAAATAGTTTGGAAATTATCAGGTAAGAAAAGTGCAGCAAATGGTGGCATTATGAGGACATCTGTAGTGGGACTTTGGAAACAGAATGTATCATTTTATGCAGAAGAAGTTTGTAGGCTTACTCATACAGACTCCAGATGTATAGGTTCTTGTGTTATTTTATCAGAGTTAATACATCATTTTGTGTGGAATGGATATGAACTGAATTTTGAAACCATTCAAGAAATAGCAAGAAAGTTTGATGAACGAATAGTGCCTTATTTGTTATTGGCAAAAAGGTCTGATGATATACAAGGTTTAGCTTTAGATGATGAAATGACTATGGGATATACTTTAAAAACATTATCTGCTGCTATCTGGTGTTTATATCATACGGAAAGTTTTCAAGAGGGTTTGTTGGCAGTAGTTAATGCTGGAGGAGATGCAGACACTAATGCAGCCGTTGCTTGTAGCTTGTTAGGTGCAAAGTACGGATTTAATTCCATTTCTCCCTATTATGTGGATAATTTAAGACGAAAAAGTTTACTGGATAAAGTAACGGATGATTTATTGGATATCTTATGCCAAGATATTCAGATTGTTTGCTAAAATAGCAAACAGAAACAACTCAAAACAAACTAACGAAATAAGAGTTTTATGTTTGATAGCATTTATTTTCGTCCATAACCGTCAGTAATCCGTCAGTATACAAAAGGAAAAGGAGTTAAGTTTAATGCTTAACTCCTTCATTTCCATCAGTCGGGGTGACTGGATTCGAACCAGCGACCACACGCCCCCCAGACGCGTACTCTAACCGGGCTGAGCTACACCCCGAATTGCGGATGCAAAGGTACTGCTTTATTCGGAATAACCAAATATTTTCCGCAATAATTTCTTAGTATTTTTAGATTACGTTTAAACGCTGTTTGAACACGACAAAACTTATCCCATGGTTTCGCGGTAGAAATCAAGCAGTTCGTAGATTTCCTCTTGTGAGGCGGTCTGGTTGATACGAATGTCACCGATTCCTCCTAAAAGAGTGAAATTGATGACGCCACATGAGGCATTCTTTTTGTCATGCTTCATGAAGTCGTACAGACATTCATAGTCATCGCAGGTGAAATAAAGGCTGCCATAGTTTTCCTTGATGAACTGAATGGTGGTGCGCAACGCTTCTTTCGGGAAACCGCAGCGGATGTGTGACAGATAAAGTTCGCAGACCATACCCCAGGCTACAGCATATCCATGAAGCACCGGATGGTTAGTCTTTAGGGCGAAACTTTCAAAGGCATGTCCGATGGTATGTCCGAAATTCAACGCTTTCCGGATGCTTTGCTCATAGGGGTCTTTTTCTACGATGTCTTCCTTGACTTGCACGGACTGGCCGATAAGTTTCTGCAGCAATGCGTAGTCTATGTGAGCAAAGTCAAATGTCAGCAGTTCGCTCCAGTGTGACGGCTGACTGATTAGACCGTGCTTCAGCATTTCTCCGTAACCGGACAGCAGGTTGGGCATATCGAGGGTTTTCAGAAACTGGCTGTCAATCATTACCTGATCGGCAGGATAGAAGGAGCCGATTTCATTCTTGAGTCCGTTGAAGTTGATACCGGTTTTTCCACCCACGGCGGCATCAATCATGGAAAGCAGGGTGGTGGGGATGTTGATACAAGCGATACCTCGTTTGAAGGTGGCTGCGGCAAATCCTCCCAAGTCGGTCACCATGCCTCCTCCTAAGTTTATGAGCAGCGAGTGGCGGGTGGCTCCCCGGTTGCTGAGCTGGTTCCATACATAGGCCAGTGTCTCCAAGTTTTTATGCACATCTTCCGGACCAATGACAATTTGTTCTGCATCCTTCAGCAAGGCGATGTCTTGCAGCAGAGGGAGGCAAAGACGAAAAGTATGTTCGTCGGTCAGGATAAAAATCTTGTCGTATGAATGTGCAGATAACTTCTGGCTGAGTTCCGTATTGAAATTTTGGCAAATAATGACTTCTTGTTTACTCATAAGTGTATTTGTTTTGGTCGCAAATTTAGAAAAAAAGTTAGAAGAAGTCGGATGTTGGCTTACAATTAAGTATTTTTGTGCGAATAAAAAATAATCAAGTTATGAAAGGAATTTTTCCGGCTTCGTGCCGTTTGTTGGGGTATGTGTTACTGTTATTGTCAGTATTTGTTCCGTTATTGATGTATATGTTCGGACAAGTGAATGACGGTAATCTGCTGTATGTGAAACTGGGAATGAAACTGGTCATCTGGATTTCATTGTTCATGGTTTTTCTGGCTAAAATGAAGGATGAAAATGAGGAAGCTTTTGCCATTCGGCGGAAAGCAATGGTGATTTCACTCTATTTGTGGGGAATTTATTATGTAGGAGTGTTGCTGAATGCAGCTTATGGAGGAAATTTGCAGGAAGCAGACAATTCAGTAGGTATTGTGTACATGGTTATTTGTGTGTTCTGTAAAGAGTTTTTGATGCAGAAAGCAAAGATTGAAAAAAACTTCAGACAAAAATAAGTTAAAAAATAAAGAGTAGGGGTAAACCTTTTTTGTTGATAATTGTCAAAGGTACAATTAATCAACAAGGAAGAGATAAAGGCAATGAAAAAAGTTTTATTGGGATTGCTGCTGATGGTGGGGGTAACCATTTCTGCTTTTGCACAAAGCAGCGGCAGCCGTGGAACCGTGACGGGAACGGTTCTTGATGAAGGGGATAAATCGCCTGTCATTCAGGCTACAGTACAGCTCCTTTCCGTAAAGGATAGTTCAATGGTAGTGGGAAATGTGACAAATCTGGATGGACATTTCTCACTATCTGTGCGTCCGGGAAAGTATCTGCTGAAGGTTTCATATATTGGATATACTCCTTTTTTCAAGCAGGTTGCGTTGACGCGTAACAATCCGCGTTTGAATGTGGGCAAGGTGGAGCTGGCTTCGGATGCCATTATGCTGGCAGAAGCTGTAGTGGTGGCTGAGGCTCCGGAGGTGACGGCAGTGGCCGATACGTTGGTGTACAACAGTTCTGCCTATCGTGTGCCTGAAGGTTCGGCTTTGGAGGAACTGGTGAAGAAGCTTCCGGGGGCTGAAGTGGATGAAGACGGAAAAATCACGATAAACGGGAAGGAAATCAAGAAAATCATGATTGATGGAAAGGAATTTTTTGCCGATGACCCGAATATTGCCATGAAAAATCTTCCGGTAAATATTATTGATAAGGTGCGTGCGTATGATAAACAATCGGACTTGGCCCGTGTGACAGGTATTGATGACGGCGAAGAAGAAACCGTGCTCGACCTGAGTGTGAAGCCGGGTATGAATAAGGGATGGTTTGGTAATGCGGACGTAGCAGCCGGAACGGAAGACCGTTACAGTGGAAAAGTAATGTTGAACCGATTCATTGGAGAGAATCAGTTTACGGTGATTGGTTCAATGAATAATGTGAATGATAACGGCTATCCGGGAGGAGGCGGTGGCTTTCGTTGGGGAGGACAGAACGGTCTGACCAGCATCAAGATGGGTGGTTTCAACTTTAGTACACAGAGTGAGAAACTGGAAACAGGAGGTAGTGTGAATTATAACTACAAGGATGCGGACATTATCAGCAAGCAGGCTTCGGAAACATTCGTTTCTTCGGCTACCAGCTCTTTCAAGAATGCCCAGAATGCTAATCGCAATAAGACTACTTCGCTTACGGCAGATTTTCGTATTGAGTGGAAACCGGATACTATGACAACGGTGATTTTTCGTCCGCGTTTAACATACGGAAAGAATGATAACAGGAGTGCGACAAATTCTTTTACATTCAGCCAGGATCCGGAACATACAACCGACGAAATTTTGAGTGCAGCCGACAATCTTTCATCTTTGATTCCAGAAGAAAATATTGTCAATACAATTGCGCGTAACAGTCTGCAGAAAGGAGATAACTTTAATGTGGGAGGTTCGGCCATGGTTAACCGTCGTTTGGGAAAACCGGGACGTAATATTACTTTCCGTGGCTCCTATAATTACACGAACAGTTCGAGTGAACAGTTCTCGGTGTCTGAAACGGACTATTACCAGAAAACAGAGGAGGAACGGCTGGAAATTTTGAACCGCTATATTTCTACGCCTACTTTGAACTATAATTATGGTGCACGCTTTACTTATAGCGAACCGATATTTAAGGGTGGCTTCTTGCAGTTCAGTTATTATTTCCAGTACAAGCGTTCAAAGAGTGACAATTCCACCTACACAATGCCGAATGACTGGGAGATAGCGCAAGGTTATGGAGGAGATAATGTGGGAGTGCTGGATGAAAAGAACAGCAAGAGTGCACAGTACACATATTACAATCATCAGGCAGATGTTTCTTTGCGTTGGATTCGGGAAAAAATGAGTTTGAATGCAGGTGTTTCTTTCCAGCCGCAGAAATCGAAATTGTCTTATAAGAAAGACCAGTTGGATACGGTGGCCGTACGAAACGTATTCAACTTTACTCCGACATTTGATTTCCGTTATAAATTCTCGAAAACAAGCCAGTTGAGAATCAACTACCGCGGAAGAAGCTCTCAGCCAAGCATGACGGATTTGCTGCCTATTGAGGATACGACCGACCCGTTGAACATTCGTCGGGGAAATCCGGGGTTGAAACCGGCATTTACCAACTCGTTCATGGCTTTTTACAATACATTTGATACAGAGAAACAGCGGGGTATCATGACGCACTTCCGTTTTGAAAATGTATTGAACAGCATTAGTAATCGTAGTACATACGACCCGCAAACCGGTGGAACGGTAACCATGCCGGAGAATATCAATGGCAACTGGAACTTGTTTGGTATCTTGGGTTCTAATACGGCTTTGCGTAATAAGAAGTATACCATCAATACCTTTACGATGGCCCGTTATAATAACATTGTGAGTTATATGAGCGATGCACAGGCTGAGAATGTGTCAGATAAGAACAAAACCCGTCAGTTGTCTTTGAGTGAACGCTTGAGAGGTACGTATCGTAATGACTGGTGGGAATTCTCTCTGAACGGTTCATTGGCTTATACGCATTCGCGAAATAGCTTCAAGGAAGAGAATAATATGGATACCTACCAGTTCTCGTACGGAGCAAGTACCAATGTACGTTTGCCCTGGAATATGTCAATTGCGACAGACATCTCTCAGAACTCACGTCGTGGATATGCGGATGCAAGCATGAACCGTGATGAGTTAATCTGGAATGCCCAGCTTTCGCAAGACTTCCTGAAAGGAAATGCAGCTACGGTCAGCATTCAGTTCTATGATATTCTGCGTAATCAGAGCAATATCAGCCGTGTAATCAGTGCGGCTATGCGAAGTGATACGGAATACAATGCGATTTACAGCTATTGCATGGTACACTTTATTTACCGTCTGAATCTGTTTGGTGGAAAAGGTGCCGGCCCGAGAATGGGTGGTCTGGGAAGAGGACCTGGATTTGGTCCTGGCCCGGGACATGGACCTCGCAGATTCTAAGGTTGAACATATATACCGCAAAAGTCAATTTCACTTTTGCGGTATTTTTTTTGCCTTTTTCCAAATTACTCGTAATTTTGTTGAAAACCAAGTCGTGAGATGGACATAGCAGTCTGGAATAGTATCTTTTTGGCCGTAATCTATTTCCTTTATTTTGCGGTAATACTGACAACTATCTTTGTCGTGATTCTTGACAATCGTAGTCCGGTAAAGACTATGGCATGGATTCTGGTTCTCTTTTTTCTTCCTGTAGCCGGATGGATTCTGTACTTGTTTTTCGGGCGTAGTACGCGTAAGGAACATCTTATCAGTCGGAAAGGGTATGCTCGCTTGAGCAAGCGCCCTATGGCGGCCTATCAGGAACAGCCGTCCGTAATGGCAGAATATGGCAAGCAGCGTTTGATGGATTTTTTTTCACGGGTAAATAATGCACTGCCTTTCTCCGGAAATAGAGTTACAGTTTATACGGATGCTGTTTCCATGTTATCGGAATTATTGAAAGATATTTACAGAGCTCGTCATCACATCCATCTGGAGTTTTATATTTTTGAGGATGATGCGGTAGGTCGGTTGGTTAGAGATGCTTTGATTGACCGGGCTCGTGACGGAGTGAAGATACGGGTGCTGTATGACGATGTGGGTTGTTGGAAAGTGCCTCATGATTTTTATGAACAAATGCTTTGTGAAGGCATAGAAGTCCTTTCGTTCCTGAAAGTCCGTTTCCCTAGATTTACCAGTAAAGTGAATTATCGCAACCATCGGAAGATTGTGGTGATAGATGGTTGTGTGGGGTTCATAGGTGGGATGAATCTGGCAGAACGTTATGTGAAGGGATTGGGAAAAGGAAATTGGAGAGATACACACGTCAGACTGGGAGGAAAGGTGGTGTACGGGTTGCAGACGGCTTTTCTTACTGACTGGTATGCCATTGATCGCACCTTGCTCACTTCAGCAGAATATTTCCCTCCGATTTCGGTGAAGGGAGGTGTGCTGGGGCAAATTGTGACTTCCGATCCGGTAGGTGAGTGGAGGGATATTATGCAAGGACTGATGATGGCTATCTGTTCTACCCGGAGGTATTTTTATGTGCAGACTCCTTATTTCTTGCCGAACGAGGAAGTGATGACCGCTTTGCAGACAGCAGCATTGGCTGGGGTTGATGTGCGGCTTATGCTTCCTAAAAGAGGGGATACCTGGCTTATTCATAAAGGTTCGCTATCTTATCTCTCGGAGATGATGAAGGCAGGGGTGAAAATTTACCTCTACAAAAAGGGATTTCTGCATTCTAAGTTGATGGTGTGTGATGACGAATTGTCAACGGTGGGGTCTACGAATATGGACTTTCGAAGTTTTGAGCATAACTTCGAGGCCAATGCCTTTTTTTATGACAGGGAAACGGCTATGACTTTAAAAGAAATATTCCTGGCCGATCAGAAGGATTGTTTTCTGTTGTCAGCCAGGATTTGGGAAAAACGTTCTTGGAAAAATAAGATTACTGAATCGGTTGTGCGTCTTCTTGCTCCTTTACTCTGAAAAAGGAAAAGTTGACACTTCCGTAGTGACGGTGCTCGAAAAAGCAGGGATGACTCTCAAAGTTGAGATCTTTTCCATGTTCCAGAACGAAAATACCTTCCGGCTTGAGCAGGTTGTACTGAAATATCAGGTCGGGTATGCTTGCCAATTCTTTCAGGGCATACGGAGGGTCAGCAAAGATAAAATCGAATTGCAGGCCGCATTTCTCGATGTATTTGAATACATCGGCTCTTAAAGGGATGCACTTGTCCGTTTTGACCTCGCGCATGACTTTGCTGATGAAGGCATGGTGCTGCGGGTCTTTCTCTACAGAAATAACCTGATCGCATCCTCGTGACACAAGTTCTATACTGATACTGCCCGTTCCGGCAAACAAATCGAGTGCTGTTATTCCATCTTCAAAGTCAATGTAGTTGTTGAGCACATTGAACAGATTTTCTTTGGCAAAGTCAGTCGTAGGACGTGCCTTGAATGTGTGGGGAACGTCGAAACGTCTCCGTTTGTATATTCCGCTTATTACTCGCATGAGATTAAAGATAGCATGTCAAATGAAATTTCTTTGATGCGGCTCATTGCTGAGTCGTTGAATTCCATCTGAGGATTAATGATGAATAGTTTTCGTATGTATTTTTTTAGTCGCAATGGCAATTCTTCCCATTGTGGAACCCGATTGTTCCCGCAAATGTATAACTGGTCATCTTCTTGATTATAGCCAGCCTGCTGCCAGATGTTCAACAGATAATAGCATGAATCATTCAGGCCGGAAATGGGGTAAGTGTTCAGTAGCAGTAGTTTTTCTTTTTCGAAAGCTATCACTTCTACACTTTCGGGATGGAAGATGGCAAATAATTTACGGCAGTCACTCGGTTTGACCTTATGTGCGAGGTACTCGGTAATTGGACTTACGGATGCAAACAAACGGGCATTGGGGAAATGCTCTGTCAGAAACAGATGGGTGAGCTTGTCCAGCCCAAAAAGAATGACGAGGTTGCTCTTCCCTAAAATATTACAAAGTACGACTTCGTTATTTTGTGGGGGCAGGTTCTGATAGAACAGAAGGTCGGTCTGTTCGTCTTCATACAATTCCAACGGGAGTGTAGTGTAACGTGAAGTATGAATAAGGATATTAACCTGTTTGAAACGATGTTTCAGTTCTTCTGTTTCTGTCAAATAGGCTTTTACATTGGCAGCCATTGAGCGCTGCGTATTGACTGGCGAGGAACTGAAATATACTTCCTCCGATTGCTGAGGGTGATAGATAGAAAAAGAAAATCCATCCGTACTCAGACGGATGGATAATATATACTGTTCTGATTTATTAAAATCAATAGGTTGGGCCATAGGATTATTCCCAGTTTCCTGCATTGTTGTTCGGCTGTTCGATGTCACCAACTCTCAAACCGCAATATTTACCCAATTTTGACTGCATGTCTTTCAAGTTGATCAATTCCTGGCTGTTCAAGTCACCCAAGTATACATCGTATGCAACCTGTGCCTGGAACAAGTTCAGAGGAGCACCAGATTTTGTAGTATCCTGACGGATAGCCATTTCAAATTTAGCTCCGTTTCCGTAAGGAACGTATGCCAAAGAATCCGGATTAAATCCTTTTGCAAAGATAGTATCCATTACAGCCACCCACATTGTATCACGACGGAAGTTCTGTAAGCCTTCTTTTTCAACTTCGCTCCAGTTTCCAGTTTTCTTAGCCTTGTTAATCAAGTCCATAGCCTTCTTTTCTGTCATACCGTTGTTCAACTGATCATCTGTCAATGAACCCACTTTCATGATGAAAGGAAGTTTAGCAGTCTTTACGAAAGTAATCAGACTGTCGAAGTTTGCTGTATAAGCACCGTTATGAACGGTACGATATTCCTGCTGAGCCTTACGGATGTCAATCAGGCGGGCAATAATTGCTTTTTCTCTGGTTTTTTTCGCATTGTCAAAGTTGATAGGGCCCATAATACTGCCATAGCATATATATACCAAGCAGATAACGCAGGCGGCTAACACAAGATTAAGAACTGTTTTCATGATAATATTGTTTTTTTAGTTTATATTCGTAGCGCAAAAATAAGTAAATTAGTTGAACCACGTCAATCTTACGTAAACTTTTTATACTGGCATTATGTTAAATAATGATTTATCGCAACAAATTAAGCGAAATTTTCCTTATAAACCAACAGAAGAGCAGGAAAATGCGGTGAAAAGTTTTGCCGAATTCCTGTTTTCGCCTTCTGCTGACAGTGTGTTTCTGATGAAAGGTTATGCCGGCACGGGTAAGACTACATTGACATCTGCATTGGTTCGTACGCTTGATTCGTTACAGCGGAAAGTGATTCTGTTGGCTCCTACAGGAAGGGCAGCCAAAGTTTTTTCCGGATATGCGGAACATCCGGCTTATACGATTCATAAGAAGATATATCGCCAGAAAGTTTTTTCGAATGAGACGGATAATTTTGTAGCTAATCAGAATTTGCACCGAAATACGCTGTTCATTGTGGATGAAGCTTCCATGATTGCGAATGAAGGACTTTCAGGCGGCCATTTTGGTAGCGGACGTTTGTTGGATGATCTTGTTCAATATGTATATAATGGATTGGGATGCCGGTTGATGTTGATTGGAGATACAGCACAGCTTCCGCCTATAGGGGAGGAAGAGAGCCCGGCGCTGTCTGTAGCGGCATTGCAGGGCTATGGACTGGAGGTGACAGAGTGTGTGCTTACAAAAGTGGTACGACAAACTGAAGGTTCCGGTATTTTGTCGAATGCGACGGCCTTGCGTGAAAGGATTGTAAACGAGGACTTCTTTGAATATCCTAAAATCAGTTGTAAGAACTATCCTGATGTACGTATCCTTCCTGGAAGTGAACTGATTGAAGCCATAGACGAATGTTATGGTCATGTGGGGTTGGATGAAACGATTGTTATCTGTCGTTCCAACAAACGTGCTTCTCTATATAATAAAGGTATAAGAAATACGGTACTGTACAGGGAAGATGAACTGAATACGGGAGATATGCTGATGGTGGCCAAGAATAATTATTTCTGGGGAACAGACTGTAAGGAACTTGATTTTATTGCAAATGGAGATGTGGCAGTGGTACGTAGGGTACGGCGTGTTCGGGAAATGTATGGTTTTCGCTTTGCAGATGTAGTGCTTGCTTTTCCTGATTATGACGGGATTGAACTGGAAGTAAAGATTTTATTGGATACCCTTCATTCGGAACTTCCTTCATTGTCGAAAGAGGAAAATGACCGTCTGTTCTATGCTGTGTTAGAAGATTATGCTGACTTACCGACCAAGCGGGAACGAATGAAAAAAATGAAGGAAGACCCTTATTACAATGCGTTGCAGGTAAAATATGCGTATGCTGTTACATGTCATAAAGCGCAAGGTGGTCAGTGGAAAAGAGTTTTTCTTGATCAAGGCTACATGACGGAAGATATGCTTTCGCCCGATTATTTCCGCTGGTTGTATACCGCATTTACCCGTGCTACAGAATTATTGTATTTGGTAAACTGGCCAGAAGAACAGACGGAAAAATAATTTATAAAGCATACACCGTTCATTTTATATGAATATAAAAGAAAGGCTGTCCCTCTAGTTGTAGAAGAACAGCCTTTCGACATGTGATTTTAAGTAGTAGGTTATTTGATGACGTTTAATTCTTTTCCTACTTTGATGAAGGCCTGGATTGCTTTGTCCAGATGGCATTGTTCATGACCGGCAGAGAGCTGTACGCGGATGCGTGCCTGGCCTTTCGGTACTACCGGATAGTAGAATCCGGTTACATAAATGCCTTCTTCCTGCATGCGGGCTGCAAAATCCTGTGACAGTTTGGCATCATACAACATGACAGCGCAGATAGCACTTTGTGTAGGTTTGATGTCAAATCCGGCAGCAATCATCTTGTCGCGGAAATAGTTGACATTGCTCATCAGTTTGTCATGCAAGGCATTGCTTTCTTTGAGCATGCGGAACATTTCCAAACTTGCTCCTACGATAGCTGGTGCTACAGAGTTAGAGAACAAGTAAGGACGAGAGCGCTGACGCAGCATGTCGATAATTTCTTTCTTACCAGTGGTAAATCCACCCATAGCTCCGCCAAAGGCTTTTCCTAATGTACCTGTAAAGATGTCAATCTTGTCGTATACGCCGAATTGTTCAGCTACTCCATGTCCTGTAGGGCCTACCACTCCTGCAGAGTGTGATTCGTCTACCATTACGAGGGCATTGTATTTTTCTGCCAGTTCACAGATTTTGTCCATTGGAGCCACATTTCCATCCATAGAGAATACTCCATCGGTGGCAATAATGCGGTGGCGCTGTGCCTGTGCTTCCTGAAGACAGCGTTCCAAATCTGCCATATCAGCATTAGCATAGCGGTAACGTTTCGCTTTACACAAACGTACACCATCAATGATGGATGCATGGTTCAAGGCATCTGAAATAATGGCATCTTCTTCTGTGAAAAGAGGTTCGAACAAACCACCGTTTGCGTCAAAGCATGCAGCATACAGGATGGTATCTTCTGTATGGAAATAGTCAGAGATGGCAGCTTCCAGTTGTTTGTGAAGGTCTTGTGTTCCACAAATAAAGCGCACGGATGACATACCGTAACCATGAGTATCCATGGCTTTCTTGGCCGCTTCAATCAGGCGTGTGTTGTCCGACAAGCCTAAATAGTTGTTGGCACAGAAATTCAAAACTTCCTCTCCTGCGTTGACCTTGATGTCTGCACGCTGTGGAGTGGTTATTACACGTTCTTTCTTATATAAGCCGGCTGCTTCTATGTCGGCAAGTTCCTTTTTCAGGAAATCTCTAAAGTTTGTATACATATATTGATATTAAGGTTTTGCTTATGCAAAGATGCAATTTTTTTATTTAGGAAAAAAGAACACGCTTATTTTTATTTCATTTATAAGAACTTTTGTATATTTGCTCCGCAATTTAAAAATCTAGCTTGTAAATGAAAAACATTTTAATAATTGGGGCAACTGGACAGATAGGTTCAGAACTCACAATGCTTTTGAGAAAGAATTATTCTGGTAATGTAGTGGCTGGTTATATTCCTGGTGCTGAGCCTAAAGGAGAATTGAAAGAATCTGGTCCTTCGGCTATTGTGGATATTACGAACCCGCAACAAATTGCCGATGCGGTAAGTAAGTATCAAGTAGATACAATCTACAATTTGGCTGCATTGCTTTCTGCCGTTGCAGAAAACAAGCCTCAGCTTGCCTGGAAAATCGGACTTGGAGGATTGTTCAATACGCTTGAAGTCGCTCGTGAAAAGCAGTGTGCAGTATTTACTCCGAGCTCTATCGGCTCATTTGGTCCTGGTACTCCTAAAGACAAAACTCCTCAGGACACGGTACAGCGTCCGAAGACCATGTATGGTGTGACAAAAGTTTCAGGTGAATTGTTGAGTGACTATTATTTTACTCGTTTTGGAGTGGATACTCGTTCCGTACGTTTCCCGGGATTGATTTCGTATGTAACTCCTCCGGGTGGTGGTACTACAGACTATGCCGTAGATATTTATTACTCTGCAGCTAAAGGTGAAAAATTTGTCTGCCCGATTGCTGAGGGAACTTATATGGATATGATGTATATGCCGGATGCTTTGCGTGCAGCGGTAGAAATTATGGAAGCAGATCCGTCTAAGTTGGTTCATCGTAATTCATTCAACATTGCTTCAATGAGTTTTGAACCGAATACAATTTACCAGAATATCCGTAAATATCTTCCGGAGTTTGAAATGCAGTATCAGGTAGACCCATTGCGTCAGGCTATTGCAGAATCATGGCCAAACTCATTGGATGATACATGTGCCCGTGAAGAATGGGGCTGGAAACCGGAATATGATTTGGATGCCATGACTCAAGACATGCTTGCGAAACTGAAAGAGCGTTTTGGTCGTTAATTGCCAACAGATTTGATGCTACATAATTAAAATCCCCTCACTCCCTGTATGATTGCAGAAAAGAGTGAGGGGATTTCTTGTATAGGAATTTCTTTTGTTAGAAGATACTTTGAAAAAATGTCTTGATGGCTTCTGGCTTTATGTAATGAAGCGTATGCTCTTTTAATATTACGGAATCCATCAGGCAATGCAGCCCTTTATAGCCGTTCACCGATTCTTTCAACACTTTTTCTGTATAGATGTTTTCTGCTTTCTTGTTTTTCTGACTTTCCGGTTGATTTTTGAACTGGCCGATATAGATGTTTTCTTCAAAAGCATTTCGGGTGGAAGATGTAAAATCAAAACGGCTGGGCTCTGCTGCGTAATAGATATTTTGACGGAAACAAGTACTGTCTGCATATCCATCCCAAGAGTCGGAAGTAATCATCGTACGGTCTACTGCATCAGACGGTTTAGGGTTGGCGTGGATGATATTGCGTTCGATTAATGTTTGTTTTACGGGACCAGCTATGTGGATACTGGGAGAAAACATACCTTGACGTGTTTCTTTCGGGCGTATACCGTCTCCTATACTGATATTGTATCGAACAATGCTTCCGATGTTTCCGCAGCTATAATCTCCGGCATTTCCACTGTTGCATATCAGTACCATTCCTCCGTAATTGTCGTGACTGTAATTGTATTGTATAAGGGTGTTCTGGCAATTGTAGTCGGAATCGAATCCTTGTGCATCCCAGGGCGCTTTATGTCCCCATACTTCGTTATATTGTATGATGGTATTGTCACAACTCCAAGGCCAGATGCCTGCTGCTGCCTCTGTCATCGGAAGAATGTCGGGTGAATCGCACATGAGATTATACTCAATCAGTGTACTGTCACAACCTATGGGGACAATGCCGTCGCCGGGAACTTTTTCAATTACGTTGTTTCTTACGATGGTATGTTTATTCGGATACCAGTTTTTACGGTCGTAATAACCACTCCAAATCATGGCATTGCGTTCACATCTTAAAATGTGACAATTTTCTATGGTCAGACTATCAAAGCGTGAGCGAATACTGTCTCCTCCGTTTACAATCAGAATACCGCTTCCTCCTCCCTCTCCTTTGACAAGAGAACCATTGACATCACGTATGGTAAGGTTGTTTATTCTGATGTTATGAGAAATGCCATAATCTGTACATTCTACTTTTAATCCAGTACGTCCGGCCTTTCGTTCTTTACCTGTATTACTGATTTCAAGGTTTTGAATTGTGAAGTAATCGGAATTGAAAATACGTACGGCATACATGGAGGTATCATTCCCTGCAATACATGGTTTTTGATTGCCCTCACCGTATGCATCGATAATGATGGGGTGAGTGTAGGTACCTTTGCCTGTGAGTTCCAATATTCCGGAAAATGTTTCCCCTTTTTTGAATAGAATTTTATCACCGGGCTGTAGGGAGATTTGTTTCAACGCTTCTATACTTTGCCAGGCAGAGCGAGGTGAGGTTCCGTTGTTTTGATTACTTCCTGAAGTCGCATCCAGGTAATAGACGTGTGATGAGTTGCATGCATAAAAAACAGATGAAAGTAAGCAGAATGCAAGCTGTGTCCATGTAGATGTTTTCATAATATATAAATTGTATTTCATTGTAAAGGTAGTGATATTGTTGAATATAAAAGCGATTTTCTATTTTTGTTGATGGTTTCATTCTATTTTTTGACAGAATTGTTTTATACAGAGTAGCCGTTTTGTTTTATTTTTGTATATGGTATCTTAAAACTTAATATCAATGAAAAAACTATGGATGGTGCTTGCCTTATGGGGAGCTTTAGCAGTACAGCTGCATGCACAATGGAAGCCGGTTGAAGGACGGATTAGCACACAATGGTCTGAACAGGTAAATCCTGATAATGTATTACCAGAATATCCACGGCCTATTATGGAAAGAACAGAATGGAAAAATCTGAACGGCCTTTGGGATTATGCAATTATAGAAAAAGGAAAACATACCCCTTCTGTTTTTGATGGGAAAATTCTGGTACCTTTTGCTGTAGAATCTTCTTTGTCGGGAGTTGGTAAGACAGTAGGTGCGGAAAAAGAACTGGTTTATCGTCGTTCGTTTGACGTTCCTTCTTCTTGGAAAGGGAAAAGAGTTCTTCTGCATTTCGGAGCAGTCGACTGGAAAACTGATGTATGGGTAAATGATGTAAAGGTAGGTAGCCATACCGGAGGATTTACTCCTTTCTCTTTTGATATTACAGAAGCTTTGCAGGGAAAAAACAATACTTTGATGGTAAAGGTATGGGACCCGACAGATAAGGGTTACCAGCCAAGAGGAAAGCAGGTATCGCGTCCTGAAGGTATATGGTATACTCCGGTGACCGGAATATGGCAGACTGTCTGGCTGGAACCTGTCAGTGAATCGTATATCCAGGATTTACGTATTACTCCCGATATTGATAATTCCTTGCTTTCTTTGAAAGCCTTGGTAAAAGATGCTACTTCAAAAGATTTGGTAGAGGTAAAAGTTTTTGATGGTCAGCAGCTCATAGCGCAAGGAAAAAGTATTAATGGAGAATGTGTACAGGTGGCAATGCCGGAGAATACAAAATTATGGTCACCTGAATCTCCTTTCCTTTATACGTTGAAGGTTTCTTTAAAACAGAACGGAAAACTGGTGGATGAAGTGTCCAGTTATGCAGCTATGCGAAAATATTCTTCCAAACGTGATGCCAACGGTATTGTACGTCTGGAGTTGAATAACAAGCCGTTGTTCCAGTTTGGTCCTCTGGATCAGGGCTGGTGGCCGGATGGGTTATATACGGCTCCTACGGATGAGGCTTTGTTATACGATATACAGAAGACAAAAGATTTTGGATTTAATATGATTCGCAAGCATATTAAAGTAGAGCCTGCACGCTGGTATACCTATTGTGACAAGTTAGGTATTATTGTATGGCAGGATATGCCCAGCGGTGACCGTAACCCGGAATGGCAGAACCGGAAATATTTTGAGGGCACTGAAATGAAGCGAAGCGCAGAGTCGGAAGCTTGTTACCGGAAGGAATGGAAGGAAATCATGGATGCATTGTATTCTTATCCTTGCATTGGTACATGGATTCCATTTAATGAAGCTTGGGGACAGTTCAAAACTCCGGAAATAGTGGAATGGACCAAACAATATGACCCGACCCGTCTGGTTAATCCAGCCAGTGGAGGTAACCATTACACTTGTGGTGATATGCTGGATTTACATAACTATCCTGCTCCGGAATTGTACTTGTATGATGCACAGAGAGCGACAGTGTTAGGTGAGTATGGAGGTATTGGCTGGGTAGTACAGGGACATATCTGGGAACCGGACCGCAACTGGGGATATATTCAGTTCAATTCTTCTAAAGAAGTGACAGATGAATATGTGAAATATGCAGAAAAACTTTATGATTTAATACCTCGTGGTTTTTCTGCAGCAGTATATACGCAGACAACGGACGTAGAAGTGGAAGTAAACGGTTTGATGACATACGACCGCAAAGTAATTAAACTGGATGAAAAGCGGGTTCGGGAGATTAACCGTAAACTATGTGAATCTTTAAACAAATAAGGTAAAAAGATAATATGATGCAGAGGGGAGAGATTTTAATATATTCTCTGGCCCTCTGTTTTTATGAAAAATAGACCTTTGTGCCATGATAAAAAAACATTCTATATTATTAATTCTATTGTTATTAAGCTTTGGTTTTCCGGAGATAATAATATCTTCTTCTGCGTCTTATTATTTTCGGACATTGGGAATTAATGATGGTCTTTCTCAAAGTACTGTAAATGCAATATTGCAGGATCGGAAAGGTTTTATGTGGATAGGAACAAAAGATGGATTAAATCAGTACGATGGACAAGTCTTTAGGACTTTTCAGAAAGAAAATTCCTCATTAGGTAATAATTTTATAACAGCTTTATATGAAGATTGTGATGGAGATATTTGGGTAGGAACAGATGCGGGGGTGTATATTTATAATCCAGTTCAGGAGGCTTTTCAACTATTGGAAACAGAAATTACATCTTTAGGTGAAAAAATTATGCGTTCTGTGACATGGATTACGTCTGATTTACAAAATAATATCTGGATTTCAGTAGATGGTCAAGGACTTTTCTGTTATGACAAACAGAAGAAAAGTTTGATAAAATCGGTTTCATGTGGAGAATCCAATCTTGCTAATGTCACTCATTTTTGGTTTAATGCAGGAGAATTGTGGATTGCTCGTTATGAGGATAATTTGTATTTTTCAAAAGATAATTCTTCTTTTAACGTTTTTAGGGATGCAAATGGAAAGGAAATTTTTAAAGGGCTTGTAATTAATACTTGTGTAGAAGGGCTACATAATTGTTTATATGTGGGTACCTCAAAAGGACTAATAGAAGTCAATTTAACTTCTCGTAAAGTAAGAAAATTGTTGGATGAATATGTGCGTGATATTTGTTTTCGTTCAGATTCGGATTTGTGGATTGGAACAGAACAAGGACTTTATATTTATAATATAGAAACAGATGAATATGAACATTTGACTACGCCGGATATAGACGAACGTTATGCTCTTTCTGATAACGCTATATATAGCGTATATAAAGATCGTGAAGGAGGTATGTGGGTTGGTTCTTATTTTGGCGGACTAAACTATTATCCATATCAGTATACTTACTTTGAAAAATATTATCCTCGTGGAGATCTTAGGCAGATGGGGCGACGTGTTAGAGAATTTTGCGCTGGAAATGATGGTACATTATGGCTTGGTACAGAAGACAAAGGGTTGTTTAATTTTAATCCTAAAAGTGGAAAAATAATACCTTTTCATCATGTGGAGTTAGGACATAATATTCATGGTTTGTGCTTAGATGGAAATGGTTTGTGGGTTGGCACTTTCTCTGGCGGATTGAACTATATAGATTTACGTACAAAAACTTTGAAACATTATGGCAAAGGCGATGCAGTTAATACATTAAGTTCTGATAATATATTTTCTATTTGTAAGACTAGCACAAACGATATTTGGATTGGTACAACGTCAGGTTTATTGAGGTATAATCGTTCGTCGGATGATTTTCTGCGTATAAAAGAGTTGGATAATGTTTTTGTTTATGATATTCTTGAAGATAGTTACGGGAAATTGTGGCTGGCAACTTATTCGGATGGAGTCTTTTGTTATGATCTGCCTCAAAATCGTTGGAAACATTATAAGTGGATTCCCGAGGATAGCACATCTTTGCCTTATAATAAGGTAATTAGTATATTTGAAGATAGTCATAAACGGATATGGTTTACTACGCAAGGCGCCGGTTTCTGTCGTTTCTGTCCGGAAGCTGACAATTTTGTTTGCTATGATATGACTGATGGATTTCCCAGTAATATTGTATATAAAATAGTAGAAGATAATGAAGAGAAATTGTGGTTGACCACAAATAAGGGTTTGGTGTCATTTTATCCGGAAACAGGTGCCAAACATATATATACTACTGCTAATGGATTGCTTAGTAATCAGTTTAATTATCAATCAGGATTCAAAGATGATAAAGGGACGATTTATTTAGGAAGTATTGATGGATTTATAGCTTTTAATCCTTATGAATTTGTTGAGAATAAACAAGTTCCTTCATTGGCATTGACCGATTTTTTCTTATTTAATAAACGTTCTCCGATTGGCGTAAAGGCTTCTCCTCTTTCTAAAAGTATTACTTATTCAGATGAAATTGAGTTGAGTGCAGAGCAAAATTCATTTTCTTTGAGGGCTGCCGTATTGAGTTACCAGGCTCCTCTGTCAAATGTAATAGTCTATAAGTTGGAAGGATATGATAAGGAGTGGTATACGTTAGAAGGTGGAAATTCGAAGATTAGTTATTCTAATTTACCTTATGGTTCATATACATTAAGAGTTAAAGGGGCTAATAGTGATGGTATCTGGAGTCTTCAGGAGCGGATATTGAAAATCAAAGTGAATCCTCCTTTTTATCTTTCCTGGGCAGCTTATACTATTTACGGCGTTTTGTCAGTCTTATTTATCTTGATGGGGGTGTATTATTTCCGGAAAAAGAGTCAGCGGAAGCATTTGCGGGCGATGGAAATTTTGAAATATGAAAAAGAGCGTGAATTATATACGGCGAAAATAGATTTTTTCACTAATGTGGCACATGAAATACGTACTCCTTTAACTTTGATAAAAAGTCCTTTGGAGAATGTGTTGGCTTCTGCTCATTTGGATGAAGATATAAAAGATGACCTTGAAATTATGGATTTGAATACCAATCGTTTACTGGATTTGGTAAATCAGTTGCTTGACTTCCGTAAGACGGAAACAAAAGGTTTCAGGTTAAATATTATGGATTATAATTTATCGGGTATTTTACAGGCTATTTATAAACGTTTCACTCCTCTTGCTCGGGAAAAAGGTTTGGAGTTTGCGATAGAAAGTATAGATGATTTACATGCTTCGGTCGATAAGGAGGGATTTACGAAGATTATAAGTAATTTGTTTACCAATGCAATTAAATATTCTGATACTTATATTCATGTGAAATTACGTTTGGACAACGCTTCCAATTTATTGATTCTGTCTGTAGAAAACGATGGAGTAATTGTTCCGAAAGCTGAACGTGAAGAAATCTTTAAACCTTTTCAGCAATATCATGAAGAAAATACTCATGTGCAAGGTACTGGTATCGGACTTGCATTGGCTCGTTCTTTAGCAGAATTGCATGGGGGAAAATTATCGATGGATGAAGCATTGGATTGTAACCGTTTTATTCTTCAGCTTCCATTGTGTCATGAACAGATATTAAATTTGTCACATACAGAAGAGGAAGAGGCAGTTCCCGCTGTAGGTTCGAATGTGGTGGAACCGCTTTCGCAGTCAGATTCCTTCCGCTATACGTTGTTGATAGTAGAGGATAATGCTGAAATGCGTAAATTTTTACAGAAGCAGCTGGCTGAATCTTATAAAGTGTTTGTTGCATCCAATGGAGTAGAGGCTTTGAAAATTTTGCAGACTTCTATTGTGAACCTGGTTCTTTCGGATATAATGATGCCTGAAATGGATGGTTTGGAATTGTGTAATGTAATAAAGTCTGATTTGAATTACAGTCATATTCCTGTTATTTTATTGACCGCTAAAACCACTTTACAGTCAAAGATTGAAGGAATGAAAGCCGGAGCCGATGCGTATGTGGAAAAGCCATTCTCTATGGAATACCTGAAAGTTTGTATTTCGAATTTGTTGAAAAATCGTGAACAGTTACAAGCTACCTTTGTCCATGCACCTTTTGTGCAGACAAATAGTATGGCAATTACTAAGGCTGATGAAGAATTCCTGAAGAAATTGAATGAAATTGTACAGGCCAATATTCAGAATCCTGATTTTAGCTTGTTGGATATGGCAGACCAGCTGTGTATGAGTCGTTCAAGTTTGAACCGTAAAATAAAAGGAATATTGGATGTCACACCGAATGACTATATTCGCATTGAACGATTGAAAAAAGCAGCCCAGCTTTTAAAAGAAGGAAATTGCAAGATTAATGAAGTGTGTTACATGGTTGGTTTTAATACGCCATCTTATTTTGCCAAATGTTTTCAGAAACAATTTGGAATGTTACCTAAAGATTTTGCAGGAGATAAATAATCGATTCTTTATCAAAAATGTTTTTTTATGCAACGAATTTGTCATGAAATATAAGAAACATTTCATGACAAGTGTTGTGTGCTCTATTATTTCCTTTTGACGGTATTGTAATATGAAATGAGCGTATTTTTCTCCTTGTTATGTTATGGAAGGCCTACATTTGCACTGAATCAATAAACTAATAAACTATGAGAATAAAAAGAAGTCCTTAAATTTTATGTATTGCAGTTAACTTTAAATGTATTTTGTAGAGTGAATTATTCACTTTGTTTTTTTAAATCTAATTTATCTGTTTTTAAACAATGGCAAAAAAACTATTATTTCTGTTTTTTACATTCTTTACATTAAATATTTATGCTCAGAATGTAACAATGACCGGTACAGTAGTTGATGTAGAAAATCTTCCTTTGATTGGAGTTAATGTGATTATAAAAGGAAGTACAGTGGGAACAACTACAGATTTGGATGGTAATTTCTCTTTAGAAGGGAAAAAGGGAGATGTACTTGTTTTTTCCTATATTGGTATGGTGTCTCAAGAGATAGCTTTTAAAGGACAGCCTTTAAAAATTATTATGAAGGATGATTCGGAAGCTCTTGATGAAGTCGTTGTGATTGGTTATCAGTCTGTGAAAAAATCAGATCTTACAGGTGCTGTAGCAGTTGTAGATGCTAAGGAAATGAAAAAAAGTGCAGCAGGAACAATTACTAGTCAGTTGCAAGGTTTGGCGACAGGTATTAATGTTCGTAGTACCGGTAGAGCTGGTGAAGATGCTTCTATAGAAATTCGTGGAGTCGGTTCGTTGAGTGATAATTCTCCTTTGTGGATTGTAGATGGAATGATTACCAATCCTGGAGTAGATTTTAATCCAGCGGATATCGAATCTATGCAAATTTTGAAAGATGCTTCTGCTGCAGCTATTTATGGTTCTCGTGCTGCTAATGGAGTCATTATTGTAACGACTAAGAAGGGTAGCAAAGGCCCGATGAAAGTTGGTGTTAGTGTAAAAGAAACATTAGAATGGAGTCCGAAATATGATCTTATGAATGCTGCTGAATATAAGAAGTATAATGATATGGCTTATAATGAGGCTATAAAAAATGGAGTAGGTAGCATTACTTCTTTACAGCAACACTCAGATTTTGATACTAATTGGCAGGATGAAGTATTTAAAACTGCTTTAGTTCAAGATTATAATGTGTCTTTGTCTGGTGGTGGAGAATCTGGAAATTATTATGTATCAGCTGGATATTATAATAATGATGGAGTTTCTTATGGTAATAGTTTTAATCGTTATAGCTTTCGTGTAAATACCACAGGCAAGAGGGGATGGTTCTCTTTTGGGGAAAATTTAGCTTATTCATTGACAAATAAAGATCCTTTGCAGACCAATCCTTATAATGATGTCATGCGTATGATGCCTACTATACCTGTGTATGATGAAAATAATCCAGGAGGCTATGGTTATGGAGATGCTGCTAAATATAATACCTTTGGAACTAATCCGATAGCACGTGAGAATCTGGAAGAAATGGAGGAACGTCAGAATCGTATAAATGGTTCCATATGGCTGGAATTTAAACCTTTTGATTTCTTGTCTTATAAGTTTAATGGAGGTATAGATTTATATTTCTATGAAAAGTCATGGTTTAGAGGAGAAGGTAACTGGACACAGAATCAGGAACATCGTGATCCGGAAAGTCAGAAACAACGTGACAATACATATAATATGCTGATTGAGCATACCTTGAATTTCAATAAGGATTTTGGAAAGCATCATGTAGATGCCGTTGTTGGTACCACTTATCAGAGTCATGAGTGGGAAGGATTGTGGGCTTCACGTTTGAATTTTCCGTTAATAAGTGATGAAGAATGGTTGCATGTACTTGATGCAGGAAAAAGCAATCAGCAAAATACAAATAGTATTAGTAAGAATGCAATGATTTCTTATCTGGGTCGTGCAAATTATATTTATGATGATAAATATTATTTTACAGCTACTTTCCGTCGTGATGGTACTTCTCGTTTGTCTAAAGAAAATCGTTGGGGTAATTTCCCTTCTATATCTGCTGCATGGAGAATCTCTAAGGAAAAATTCTTTAAATCATCTTGGATAGACGATTTGAAAATTAGAGGAAACTGGGGGCGTCTGGGTAATTCATCCATTGGTGACTGGGATTACTTAGGTACAATTAATCAGAGTTTGGTGACGATTATAGGAGGAGTACCGGTAGCCGGAGCTGCACAAGTAAAACTGGTAAATAGTAATTTGGTTTGGGAAACAAAGGAGACGATGAACTTTGGTTTGGATGCAGCATTTTTAAATCAGCGTTTAAATGTTAGTGCTGAATATTATATATCTAAGACATCTGATGTCTTGACAGATATGCCGATTGCCTTATCTACAGGTAATCAGGGTGGGGCTCCAAAAGCCAATGCTGCAAGTTTGAAGAACTCGGGTTTTGAAATGACAATAGGTTGGAGAGATCAAGTGTCTGATTTTAAATATAATGTTAGTCTGAATTTTACTACATTAAAGAATGAGGTGACAGATTTAGGTTATGATAAGCCTTATTTGATTTCTGGCCAATCTATCAGTAAGCCGGGCGAGCCATTAGCTATGTTTTATCTACGGAAAACAGATGGACTCTTTAGAACACAGGAAGATATTGATAATTATGTAAATTCTAAAGGAGAACCTATTTTAATAAATGGACAACGTCCACAATTGGGTGACGTAAGATATGTAAATGTTGATGATGACACAAATATTACAGATAATGATCGACAAATCTGTGGAAGTCCTTGGGCTAAGCTACAAACTTCTTTAATATTTAATGCGGAGTGGAAGAATTTTGATTTGAGTATGATGTGGTATGGCCAATTTGGAAACAAGATTTATAATGTAGACAAATGGCAGGGACGTTTGTTCTCTGATAATTCAAATTATATTCGTTTTGAAAAAGGAGAAGAACCTTATCAGGAGAATCCATCTTCAAGCACCCCTCGTATTATCTATGGTGACCAGCGAAATTCAATGGATAGCGATCGTTTCCTGGAAAACGGTTCATATTTTAGATTGAAAAATATTTCTGTAGGTTATACATTTAAAAAGTCTTGGTTGAGTAGTTATGGAATTGATAAACTAAGATTGTATGTGACTGGAAGTAACTTGCTTACTATTACAGGATATAGTGGCCTGGATCCGGATTTTGTAAATACAGATGTGTGGAATAGAGGTACTAGTGGATTTGCTTTCCCTAATACTCGTTCAGTAATGTTTGGTTTGGATTTGACTTTTTAATTGATTTTGATATGAAAAAAATATACAACTTTTTGTTAGGTAGTGCATTGGTCTTTTGTACAGGATGTAGTGCTGATTTATTAGATATAGACAATCCCAATGAAGTAACTATACCTACATTCTGGAATAAGGCAGCTGATGCAGAAGCGGGTGTAAACGCTTGTTATAGTGCCTTGTATAAAGAGCCTACATGGATGCGTTGGCTTTCTTTCCGTTATGATTTGTCGTCGGATGAGGGATGGAGTTCTTCACCTTGGATTGAGTTAGGAGATTGGACGCGATTCTTATATTCTAACTATAATTTTAATGAAGGCAATAATCAGCATTGGGAATATTTCTATATGGGTATTTTCCGTTGTAACCAAGTGTTGAAATATGTACCTGCAATTGATATGGACGATACTGAAAAGAAGCAAGTTTTGGCACAGGCGTCGTTCATGCGTGCATTGTGGTATTTTCAGATAAACTTACTTTGGGACAAAGGTACATTGATATTGGAACCTGTTGATGCCGGTTATCGTCCGAAAGATGCTACGGAGGCTGAAATTTGGGCTCAAGTGGAAAAAGATTTACTTTACGCTGCAGAAAATTTACCAGATAGTTGGGATGCAGAGAATTTGGGACGTGCCACTCGTGGAGCAGCTAAAGCATTACTTGGAAAAGCATACATGCAACAGCATTTGTATGATAAAGCAAAAGAACAGTTGAGCTGGTTAATAGAAAAGGAAAAGACCGGTTTGTATGGTTTAATTGATAATTGGGTAGATAATTTCACGGACTTGAATGAAAATAACAAAGAGAGTGTTTTTGAAATTCAATTTGATGATAAGAACAAAGGTGATACTGGAAATAATGCTAGTATGGCTACCGGTTTTCAGAGAACACAGTTTTATGCTCCTAGTGGAATCGGTTGGGGAGATGGAAAAGCCAGACGTTGGTTGGTTGATGAATATCTGAAAGAGAAGAGGATTGATGGGGGAAATGATATTCGTCTGTATAACAGTATTTTGTATCATGGATTTTCTTTAGACTTTCCTAATGAGTCAAAGAAATATTATAATATAGCAGATGCGGATGCTGATGAACAGTGGAATAATTGGGGAAAAGATCCGGAAGACTGCTATATACGTAAATATAATACTTCTTATTATCGTGACAGAGAAGATTATTTTGCACGTAATAATTATCGTATCATACGTTATGCAGATATTCTGTTAAATTATGCAGAATGTATTGTTGAGACAAATGGTACGGTTGCTGAGGCTGCTAAGTATGTAGATCAGGTACGTGATAGAGTTGGTTTGGCTAAGTTGAAAGATAGCCGATGGGCTGCTTGTCTTAACTCTAAGGATGCTTTCCTAAAGCGTTTACAAATGGAGAGAACTTTGGAGTTATGTTTTGAGGGATGGCGTTGGGCTGATTTGAAACGTTGGGGAATGTTGGATACACAAGAAGGTATCAATGAATTGAAATCTCGTGATGTAGATTTCAACAATTTTGTGATTGGTAAACATCGTCGATTACCTATTCCTCAATATGAAATAGATCAAAGTGATGGGCAGTTGACTCAGAATCCTATGTATTAATTATTTATTTCCGTCCCCATTTGGGGACGGAAATACCTTAAATTTAAAGATTATATGGATACACATAATAAATGGATTTTTTTATTATTTTGTTCTTTGTGCTTGCACATTTCAGCACAAGAGATACAAAATCCAATATTGCCGGGAGTTGCTGATGCTGGTGTTGTAAAATACAACGGCAAATATTATATTGGTGGAGTTCATACAAATGGAGATTTTTATATATCAGATGACTTGGTTCATTGGGGAAAGCCTGTACATGTAGTTTCCATAGATAATGATTGGATTAGGGATTCCAAAGTAGGAAATGATCAGATTCATGCCAATCATATGTTATATGATAATGGAACTTTTCATTTATATTGGTCTGTAAATTATTGGGGAAAAGATAAGCATGCTGTACATATAGTTCATGCTCAGAGTGATAGCATATTAGGGCCCTACATAGAGCCGGTTAAGGCAACTTGGATGGACAATCGTATTGATCCTTATATATTTAAAGATGATGATGGCCAGCTTTATATGTATATGGTCCGTTTTACAGATGGTAATACTATATGGGGTAGAAAGATGAAAAATCCTTCTGAGTTTTCGGGAGAACCAGTTTTCTTGTTTTCATCGTTGCCAGATACTTGGGAAACAATGGATAATCGAGTGGCGGAAGGACCTTGTGTTATTAAGTATCGAGGAAAGTATTATATGATGTATAATGCGAATCATACTTCTACAGAATGGGGAAATTATCAATTAGGTGTTTCTGTGGCTGATTCACCGTTAGGATTCCAGAATGGGAGTAAATACAGCTATCCTGTGGTGAAGTCGAATCAAATTGACTTAGAAGATAATAATTTGGATGTATTACGTTATTATGATAATGGATACTTTCCACAATTTGCATATTGTGAGTTTTTTCCAGGAAATAATTGGACTAAAAAATCTTTTGATGATAGTGGGTGGAAAAGAGGTATGTCTGGTTTTTCAGGCATAAAATTAGAGGGCTCAACAACAAGGTCTCAAGGAACAGCTTGGACTTCGGATCGATTATGGTTACGTAAGACTTTTCATATAAAAAAGGTGTCCGAAAACTATATTTTACGTGTGGCACATGATGGTGCTACCAAAATATATTTGAATGGCCGTTTAGTCTATGATAAACAAGGTGCAGACTATTGTATGATAGATTTCAATAGGGAGCAATTACAATACTTGGTTGCAGGTGAAAATATACTTGCTGTTGAAACAAATCGTGGTGTTTCTACAAATTTTTTTGATGTAGCTTTATTTAATGCAGATAAAGAGCAGGCTTTTAATATTTTATATAGTCCTGGACAACCTAATATAGTGAGAGGAGTAAACGGCTTTGAATGGTGGCTGGTATACATGGCTAATAAGAATGCCGAAATGAGAGGGCAATATGTAAACAGAATACATTTTTTTGATAAAGAGTTGTATGTTGATGGCATTACAGATTGTAGCTCGGAAGGATACCATCCTGAACCTTCTCTTCCAACTTGGAAAGATAATTTTGATAATGAGGTTGAATCTGTATTAAAATGGAATTGGATTAATCAGGACGATTGGAGCATTGAAAATGGAGAGTTGAAGGGGAAATCCATCTCTTCTTTGTCTTGTGCTTTTGTGAACAATGTGATAGCTTCTCAAACGTATTTATTTGAGACTGGAATAAATCCTGATGGTAATTCAGGTATTATTGTTTGGTGGAAAGATAATCAGAATCATATTCGGTTAGGGTTAGATAAGATTCGTCATACATGGTATCTTTTAACTTGTTTACAAGGAAAAAATAGTAGGAAAGATTTTAAATTGCCTTCAGACTTTAAATGGAAGTCATATCATTCTATGCGTGTAGAACGAAATATGAATCAGCTACTGGTATGGATAGATGAAATACCTGCAGTGGGACAGTCTTGTTTTACAGACTTGCCATATGACTCAAGTATTCCCGGTATTTTCATAGAAAGTGGGACAGCTGCTTTTGATGGGGCTTTGTATACAATCGGTTTTGATGAGTATGATAGCTCTATTTCAGAGTGGAATGTGTTACAAGGAAATTGTACACGAGGTTCAGAGGGACTGAAAACAATTGATGAAAAATTTATAGCTGTAAAAGGTGAAAATTTATCTCGATATACATTTGAGGCGCAAGTAACGAATACTTCTTTAACAGGTTCTGCAGGAATTTATCCTATTTATGTGGATGATAAGAATTATGTAAAATTGGTGTTGAATTCTGTAACGCATAATTGGGAAGTTGAGATTGTAAAAAATGGGAAAGTTATGCTTGAAAAGAAACATGGGCTTTCTTCTATCAAAACCGTATATCCAGATGTAAAGTATACCGATTTTATAGAGAAATGTTACCCAATGTCAGTGCCGGTTTGGATAGATGGCGTTTATTTAAACCGTCATGAGATTAATAATAAGTCTGAGTTTGTGGAAAATATGTTCTCAAAATTTAATATAGAGTATTTGTGGAAGGGAGAATGGAAATCTTTACCCATAAAAGATATAACTATACCAGAACATATAATGTATAATAAGGCAACGATGGCTCCAATGCAGATCGAAGCTCTTCGATTTATTAATAAAAATCCGGAAGACTATAATCGTCATATTTATAAGATACGTGTAGACGAGCTATTTAAAGCTTCATATAATTTACGAGTTGTAAGAAATTCTGAACGTTTGTTCTTATTTATAGATGGTGTACAAATAGCAGAATTTCCCATAGATTTTGGTGATTCTTGTATTGGATTATATGCGGAGAATACTTCTGCTTTGTATAATGGAATGTTATATTATCATATAGGAAAGTAATATGAAAAGTATTGTAAACATTAGTGTGCTGTTATTCTCAATTGTGATTTTTTCTTGCGGAAATGGCAGTAAGAATGGAGAGAGTGAAAAAGGCGATACTTTGTCGCTGGTTCATGAAAAGGTGACATTGGCCGATCCTTTTATCATGTTGTATCATAACACTTATTATGCTTATGGTACAAACTCAGATGAGGGAATTGAGGTTTACACATCAAATGATTTGCGTGAATGGAAACTTAAAGGATTGGCATTGAATAAAAAAGATGTATGGGGTGAACGTTGGTTTTGGGCTCCGGAGGTTTATGAAATAAATGGTGTGTTTTATATGTACTATTCTGCGAATGAACATATTTGTGTCGCTACTTCAGATTCTCCATTAGGACCATTTACGCAGAAGATACGGAAGCCAATGATTGAAAATGAGAAATGTATCGATAATTCTCTTTTTATAGATGAAGATGGAACGCCTTACTTATTTTTTGACCGTTTTAATGATGGCTTAAATATATGGGTGGCTGAATTGGAAAAAGATTATATGACTATAAAAGAGAATACGATGCATCCTTGCATTCATGTATCTCAAAAATGGGAAGAGGTATGGCCCAGGGTCAACGAAGGATCTTTTGTTGTAAAGCATGAAGATTTGTATTATATGACTTATTCAGCCAATAGTTATGAAAGTCAGTTTTATGGTATAGGTTGTGCCACGGCTACAGACATAATGGGGGAATGGAAAAAATATGATACTAACCCTTTGCTACAGAAACCTGAAGGATTAGTTGGAGTGGGACATAGTGCTATGTTTGTAGACAAAGAAGGAAGTCTACGTATTGTTTATCATGCCCATAAAGATATGCAACACATACATCCTCGTGCGATGTATATTGGAAAAGTTGACTTCGTAGATGAAAATGGCATAGCAATAATGAAAATTAGTCAGGATTATATTGTTCCCCATTTAGTAAAATAGCTTTATGAGAATTGTTTCAATATTATTAGGCTTTGTATTAGGTATTTTAGTTTTTTCTTGTAGCCGGATGCCGGTAGAACCGATAACTATGGCATCATTATTGGAGGAAATGACAGACCGTACCTCACTGGCATTGTATCCTTACCCTTCTTATAAATCTTTGCAGTTTAGCAGTTATGACCGCGCTTCTGTTACAAAAGATTCTTCTTCATGGTATGCCAATTGGGATCGCAGTCAATTTATACGTACTGAAACAAATCACGGACGAAGAGAATTTGTTTTGTTTGACGTAGATGGGCCTGGGGCTGTTACCCGTTTCTGGGTAACTGTTGCTGAGTATTCAGGTAAGGGCGTATTACGTTTTTATATTGATGGTAAAGAAACTCCGGAAATAGAAGGGGAGGTATTAAGTATAATAGGAGGTGAACAGTTGGTAGGTTATCCGTTAGCTGCTTCTGTTTCAGATTTGACTGACTACCTTCAGCGGGGACATAATTTGTATTTGCCAATTCCTTTTTCAAAATCTTGTAAGATAACTTATGAGAGTCCATCTATTAGAGAACCTGGAGAATTTTCTGGAGAATGTTTTTATTATAATATCAATTATCGTAAATATGAAAAGGGGATTCATGTAGAAAGTTTCTCAAAGTCAGATTTGATTAAAAATCGAGAATTAATAAAATCTGTTCAGAAGCGTTTGCTGATGCCGTCGTATACTGAAGATAGGTTACAATCTGTATCGGCTTTCCGAGATAGTTTGTGCAGTGAAGATAGTTTAAGTTTGCATTTACAAGGTACGCATGCTATTCGTAAATTGCAAGTTAAATTAAAGTCTGAGAACTATGTCCAGGCTTTACGGTCAACTGTACTTACTATTAAGTTTGATGGGCAGCGAACTGTTTGGGTACCCGTTGGGGATTTTATGGGAATAGGGAACCGCTTTTCTGCGTATAAGACTTATTATACAGAAGTTACTCCTGATTCATTACTTTCTTGTTATTGGGTGATGCCTTATAAAAAAGATTGTGTTATATCATTGAAAAATGAATCTTCTCAGAAGATTGGTGTAAGTTTGGAGGTGGAGTATGCTGACTGGGAATGGAGTGATAACACTATGTACTTTGGAGTAGGATGGAAAGAGTACAATCATTTGTATACAGGAAAACAGCGTGATATGAAGGGCACAGATTCACAATTTGATGTGAATTTTGTTTCACTTGTTGGGAAGGGTGTTTATGTGGGAGATGCGCTTACACTTTTTAATTCAGTAGCAGACTGGTGGGGAGAAGGAGATGAGAAAATCTATGTAGACGGTGAACGTTTCCCTTCGCACTTTGGGACAGGAACAGAAGATTATTATGGATATGCGTGGTGTATGCATAATTTCTTTCAGCATCCGTTTATTGCAGAGCCTGACGGCACAGGAGCCACTCAGTGTGGTCATGTTGCTAATGTACGTTATCGGGCGCTGGATGCGATACCTTTTAAGGAGTCGTTGGTTTTCGATATGGAATTGTGGCACTGGGGAAGTGCATATATAAATTATGCTCCGACTACTTATTTTTATTTGTTTCCGAAAACTAAAGTAAATCGAGGGGAAGAAGAAACAAGTGTTAAGTTGAAAGTTGTAAAGCATAAGAATGAATTAGTACCTAATTCTCCAGATCACAATGGTTGCATAGAAGGAGAGTATATGGATATAAATCTTTCTTCTGGAATTGAAAAATCACAGAGTATATCAGATATGCATTGGAGTAATGGAGCACAATTTTTTTGGCAAGGGAGTGGATTTGGTGATATTGCTGAATTAGGATTTGAGATAAAAAACGCTGGAACCTATTCTGTAGAATTATATTATACTCTTGCTCCAGATTATGGATGTTTTGATGTGTATTTGAATGGATACTTATTAAAAGAAAGTTTAAATTGTCAGCACAAAATCTTGACAACCAAATGCTGGAAAATGGGAAAACATTTTCTTCCACAAGGAATGAATGTGATAAAGTTTGTACAGAAAAAGGTGTTACCGAATACCAATCCTGGTGGGCTGGGAATTGATTGCCTTAAAATTAAGTGATATAAAAATAGTAATATAGCATGAAAATTAAAAGTTTATTTTTAGGATTAACCTTTTCAGTCAGTCTGCATGCAGCTGATAAATATTCTAATCCGGTAATTGACTATAGTTTGCCAGACCCTTCCATCATAAAGGGCGAAGATGGGTATTTCTATCTTTATGCTACGGAAGACATACGAAATCTTCCTATTCATCGTTCGAAGGATCTTGTTAATTGGGAGTTTTTAGGAACAGCTTTTACTGATGAAAACCGTCCTGATTTCGAACCGAATGGTGGAATATGGGCTCCCGATATAAATAAGATAGGCGACAAATATGTTCTTTACTATTCTATGTCTGTGTGGGGTGGCGAATGGACCTGTGGTATAGGTTGTGCTGTGTCCGATCGTCCTGAGGGACCATTTAAGGACTGTGGTATGATGTTCCGCAGTAACGGTATAAAAGTCCAGAACTCAATAGACCCTTTTTATATAGAAGACAATGGACACAAATATTTGTTCTGGGGTAGTTTCCGTGGAATATATGCAATAGAATTATCAGAAGACGGCTTGTCTTTAAAATCCGGATCATCTCCTGTACAGATAGCAGGTACAGCTTATGAAGGAACATATATCCACAAGAGAGGTGGCTATTATTATATGTTTGCTTCTATTGGTAGTTGTTGTGAGGGTTTGAAGAGTACTTATACTACTGTTGTAGGACGTTCTACTAGTTTGTTCGGTCCTTACTTGGATAAAAAAGGTCAAAGTATGATGGACAATCATCATGAAATATTGATACATAAGAATGATAGTTTTGTAGGAACAGGTCATAATTCGGAGATTGTATCTGATAGTGCAGGTACAGATTGGCTCTTTTACCATGCTGTCAGTGTCGCTAATCCCGATGGCCGTGTATTGATGCTTGATAAGATTGACTGGATTGATGGTTGGCCGTCTGTGGAAGGTAACTCACCTTCTGTCAAGTCAGAAAAACCACGTTTTTAAGAAAGGAGATAATTATGACTACAGTCAGGTTGTTATTATTAACAGTTTTTGCTTCTTCAATTGTAGGTTGCGGATTTTCTGAAAAAAAAGTACAAGCGACTAATGAGTCAGAGGGCAAAGATATTTTGTTTGCAGATCCTACCATTATTCAGAACCAAGGGAAATACTATCTTACTGGTACAGGGAATAACGTTTCAGAAGGTTTTACTGTAATGGAATCTGTTGATTTAAAGAAATGGTATTTAAGCGATAATCCTTATATATTAAAGAAAAATGACCATACATTTGGTGAAACTGGCTTTTGGGCACCTCAGTGGTTTAGTTTTAATAATATGAATTATTTGACTTATACTGCAAACGAGCAAACCGTTTTGGCTAAGTCTTTGAATCTACTCGGACCTTTTAGACAAGATACGGTAAAACCTATTGATGCAAGTGAGAAAAACATAGATTCTTTCCTGTTTAAAGACGATGACGGTAAATGTTATCTATATCATGTCAGGTTCAATAAAGGAAACTATATTTGGGTATGTGAGTTTGATGTAGAGAAAGGTGAAATTATACCTGGGACATTAAAACAATGTCTTACTTGTACAGAGCCGTGGGAAAGTACGTCTAATTATGTGTCAGATCCTATCATGGAAGGTCCAAGTGTTATAAAAATAGATGGGGTATATTATTTGTTCTATTCTGCTAATCATTTTATGAATATTGATTATGCTGTAGGTTATGCCACTTCATCTTCTCCGCTTGGTCCTTGGAAAAAATATAAGAACAACCCTATACTTCATCGAAGTATTGTAGGAGAAAACGGCTCTGGTCACGGAGACATATTCAAGAATACCAAAGGGAATTATTATTACGTATATCATGTTCATAACTCGGATTCATGTGTTTCTCCCCGCAAAACACGTATAGTTCCTTTGAAAATGAAAAAGAACTCAGAAGGCATATATGATATATCAGTAAGTAAAAATGAAGTTATAAAACCATATCAATATTAAAGTTATGAAAATAAGAAGTTTGTTTAGTATAATGGCTTTATCTTTTGGAGTATCTTCCGTTCAAGCTATTAACTATAGTCCGGACAATGTCTCAGCCGAATTGTTGCTTAAGGTACCGGGAAATGATGCTGTTCATCACTCTTTGAAGTTTGAAAAAATACAAAACTCTGAGTACGATTATCAGCTTGTTGGTAACAAGAAACTTCCGTTAATGCTATATCAAAATATAGAAGGAAGCGATAACTGTAAAAGAATTACCATGCTAGTTGTAGCTTTAGAGGATGTTTATTTTAACTATGGTCAGTTGGTAAAAACTGCTTCCAGACATGATGATTGTTTGTTCTATATGCCAGGATTCTGGTATCGTCGTAATTTGCGCTCTCCAAAAGAGGCTCCTTCTTTCCATACATCTGATAGCTGGATAGTTAGGGAAGACAGGTTAAGTACTCCATTGACTGCTATTTATGACGAAAAAAGCGGGAAAAGTTTTTCTGTTGTACGTATAGATGAGTTTGACTCTGATGCTCTCACAACTCATAAAGAAGGTGAGGTTATTCTGTCTGGAAAAACATCTATCGGATATACCGGATTTGAGAATAAGGATGGAATATCTGCATTGTCGTTTGGGTATCCTTATAGGGAGGCTCCTAAAACATATATTCGTAAACTAACATTGGCTCCTTCTGTAGAGGCCTATCAGTTCCTGAAAAAAGGTGAAAGTATTACTTTGACATGGGAAGTGAGCGAACGTAATGTTAATGATTTCTCTGAATGTGTTAAGCAGATATGGGAGTATAGTTACGATTTGTATAAGCCTGAACCGGTAAACACCCCTTATTCTGATGAAAAGATGAAAGAGGTATTGAGTAATTTCTTTGTGGAAAGTTACGTTGATGATACTCCTACAAAATACTATTCAGGTGTAGAGTTGAGAACTGCTACATGCGAAAATCTAGATGTTGCCGAAGTCGGTTTTGTTGGACGTACATTACTTAATGCATTTAATGCCCTAGAATATGGTGAGAGTCAGAATCGTAAGGATCTGGTTGATAACGCAAATTCTATTTTTGATTCTTATTTACAGAATGGATTCTCGAGCAGAGGATTTTTTAATGAAGTGGTACACTTTAAGAGAAACTTTGTAGAGACAAACCTGAGTATTCGTCGTCAGTCAGAAGGGGTATATGCTGTGTTGTATTATTTGAATTATGAAAAGCAGCACGGACGTAAGCATCCGGAATGGGAAAAACGATTAAAGACAATGCTTGATGCTTTCTTGAAATTACAGAATCCGGATGGAAGTTTCCCTCGTAAATTCAAGGATGATTTTTCTCTTGTAGATAAGTCGGGAGGAAGTACACCTTCTGCAACTCTTCCTTTGGTGATGGGATATAAATATTTCAAGGATAAACGCTATCTGGAGGCTGCCAAACGTTCTGTGGGTTATTTGGAAAAAGAACTGATTTCGAAGGCAGATTATTTCTCTTCTACTTTGGATGCGAATTGTGAGGACAAAGAAGCGTCTTTATATGCTTCTACAGCTGCATATTATTTGGCTTTGGCAACGAAGGGACAAGAACGTGTACATTATGCGGAGCTTGCTAAGAAAGCGGCTTATTTTGCATTGTCATGGTATTATACCTGGGATGTTCCGTTTGCAAAAGGACAGATGCTGGGTGATATTGGCTTGAAGACTCGTGGCTGGGGAAATGTTTCTGTAGAAAACAACCACATAGATGTGTTTATTTTTGATTTTGCAGATGTGCTTCATTGGCTGTCTAAAGAGTTTAATGAACCTCGTTTTACAGCATTTTCTGAAGTGATAAGTTCTTCCATGCGTCAGCTGCTACCTCATGAAGGTCATTTGTGTGGAATTACTAAGAAAGGATTTTATCCTGAAGTAGTACAGCATACGAATTGGGACTATGGTAAAAATGGAAAAGGATATTATAACGATATTTTTGCTCCAGGCTGGGTGGTCGCTTCGTTGTGGGAACTTCTTTCACCTGGACGAGCTGAAAACTTCTTGAAATAATATTCATCTAAACGGAAATAAAAATCCCCTTATCCCAGTTTTGAGTCAAGGGATAAGGGGATTCTCATATATAAACCAAAGATTATTATCTTACTAGGATTACCAGGTAGCGCGATACGCTCCAGAATTCGTTCGGATTATTGATTTTCAGAGTCAGCTGACCTTTGTCATCTTTAACAAGTTCGTATGAACTCTGTGGGTGGGTAGTCAGTAATTCTGCTCGTTTGGAGTACAGCTTGATTTCTTTTTCTTTACGAATATCAATCTGGGTAAAGTAATCTTTGTTGAAATCATTGTCTTTCAGTACGTCACCTTTCTTCAAAATCTTCTGGTCTTTCAACTCAGATTTAGTGCCGAATACATACCAGGCTGTGTTGAGGGCTTTATCCTGAGCTTCTACAGTCTTGGTTTTTGCTTCATTTTCTGCGCTCAGCTCGTCTACGTTCTTATTCAAGTCCATAACAGCTTCATCCAACTCTGCAATACGGATATTCTTTGCAGCCAATTCAGCTTGTAGGGTTTCAATCTGCTGCTGTTTGGCAGCCAGTTCAGCAGTGAGGTTCTTTACAGCTTTTTTCAGCTGTGCAGACTGGTATTTACTGTTTTTCAGTTGCTCTTCCAATTTGGCAATCTGTTCGCGGTTTGATTTCAGTTTTTCACTGATAAAGCGGATATCTTCTTTTATTTTATCGGCAGCCGACTGGCTTTCCAATGTGCCTTCTTTCAAGTCTACACGGTTTTCAGCTTCGTTGATTTCGCGGAATCCTTCTTGAATTTCATTGAAGGCTCCCATGATTTCGTCCAGTTCTGTGTCGCGGTTAGAGAGTTCAAGCATCAGTGAATCGTTCTGGGCTTGTAAAGTGCTTTTGTTCTGGCCTGAGTTATTACATGCTGTCAGCAGAGCGGCAGCACATAAAGCAGATAAAACAACCTTTCTCATAGTTTTTGAATTTAGAATTATAATTTAGTTTTCTTTGCCTCCTAATATAATAACAATTTCTCCTCTGGGTTCAGTTTCTGTGAAGTGTGCAATAACTTCCTGAAGGGTTCCTCTGACGCTTTCTTCATGTATCTTGGAAATTTCCCGACATACGGACACCGGGCGGTCTGCTCCAAAAATTTCCGCAAACTGGGTCAGCGTTTTTAGCAGACGGTAAGGAGATTCGTAGAAAATCATGGTACGGGTTTCTTCTTTCAGGGCATTCAGTCGTGTCATGCGACCTTTTTTCTGAGGGAGGAAACCTTCAAAACAGAAACGCTCATCCGGAAGTCCTGATGAGACCAGTGCCGGTACAAAGGCCGTAGCTCCAGGCAGGCATTGTACTTCGATGCCGTTTCTTACACACTCTCTTACCACAAGGAAACCGGGGTCGGAAATTCCGGGAGTGCCGGCATCTGAGATTAAGGCTACCGTCTGACCTCCTTTTATGCGGTTGACAATGCTTTCCACCGTCTGATGTTCATTGAACTTGTGGTGTGACTGCATTGCATTCTTGATTTCATAATGTTTCAAGAGGATACCCGATGTACGTGTATCTTCAGCTAATATCAAATCCGCTTCTTTCAATATGCGGATAGCTCGAAAAGTCATGTCTTCCATATTACCTACCGGAGTAGGTACGACATATAGTTTTCCCATACTTTGTACTTCATGTTATAAAAGCAAAGGTAAAAAGTTTTCGTATTTACGTGTTCGATTTGTCAAACATTTAACAGAAGTTTTCTCTTTACATGCTGTTTTCGTCCCTATTAATAAAAATACGTCGATTTTTCGTGGATTTCGATTCGTCGTTGTAATTTTGCAATTGTTTTTATGTAATGAAAGAAAATATGGTAGTATATTCAGAAGATCATCGGGAGGAGACCTGCCGCAGAGGAAGGATTGAAGTGATATGTGGTTCTATGTTTTCCGGTAAAACGGAAGAGTTGATACGGCGTTTGCGCAAGGCTACTTTTGCGCATCAGCGTGTAGAGATATTCAAGCCGTCTATCGATACCCGTTATTCAGAGGAAGAAGTAGTGTCACACGATAATAACAGTATCAAATCTACTCCGATTGACTCTTCCGCCAGTATCCTTTTGTTTACGTCGGAGATAGATGTGGTAGGTATTGATGAGGCTCAGTTTTTTGATGATGGATTACCCGAAGTGTGTAACGAACTGGCCAATCGCGGCGTGCGGGTTATTATCGCAGGGCTTGATATGGATTTTAAAGGAGTTCCGTTTGGGCCGATTCCTGCATTGTGTGCCATTGCAGACGAAGTAACTAAGGTGCATGCCATTTGTGTGAAGTGTGGCAACTTGGCCTATGTTTCGCATCGTACCGTGCTTAATGATAAGAGGGTGTTGCTGGGTGAAAAGGAGGAATATGAACCTTTGTGCCGTTGCTGTTATCAGAAAGCGTTAAAAGAAGATGTGTCTAAGTAGTTGATAATTAGGCTATGTTTAAATTTATTGAAAAAATATTCCAATAATATTTGGTAGTTACTATAAAAACATCTACCTTTGCACTCGCAATCGGGAAATAACCGATGCAACAAAGGATTGATTCGCTAGCTCAGCAGGTAGAGCACAACACTTTTAATGTTGGGGTCCTGGGTTCGAGCCCCAGGCGGATCACTCAGAAAAAAGCGATTATCTTGAAAAAGGTAATCGCTTTTTTCATATTTGCACAAATGGTACCTGATGAGGTGACTGCTTTATGTAGACCATTCTAATGGGAATCAGTATAAAAAAGGCTTTCAGAATTTCTGCAAGCCTTTTTGGGTTATCCTCTTTATTTTTTCCGCTCTTTCCACAAACGTGTCATGTCTTCCAGGGTTTTACCTTTTGTTTCCGGTACTAATTTCCATACAAAGATAGCTGCAATGATGCAGATAGCTCCGTAGAGTCCGTATACAAACATGTGGCCAAACTTGTCGCCCATATCTCCGGCACTCATGTTGTACATGGGCAGGAAGGTAGATGAGACGATGAAATTGAATATCCATTGGAAAGCGACAGCGATGGCTACGGCTGCGCCACGGATGGTATTGGGGAATATCTCGGCGATGAGCACCCAGCATATAGGTCCCCAGCTGAACATGAACGATGCACTGTAGACCATGATGCTGATGACGGGTACCATAGGGCTGATACCGGTTACTGCATTGCTGAGGGCTACTCCGAGTGCGCCGATGGCCATACCAATGGAACCGTAAATGAGCAGAGGCTTGCGTCCCCACTTTTCTACAGTAAAGACAGCTAACAAAGTGAACAGGATGTTGACAATTCCCATGAATACTGTTTGTACCATCGGATTGCCCATGCCCATGCTTTCGAAAATACGCGGTGCAAAATAAAGTACGGCGTTAATACCTACTGCCTGCTGGAATACACTCAGCATGATACCGATAAAAATAACCATCCAGCCGTAAGTGAACAGTTTTTCTGTCTTTTCATGGGCAGTAGCCTTGATTTCCTGTAGGATTTCTTTTCCCTGTGACAGACCGTTGATACGGCTTAATACAAACAGGGCTTTTTCGTCACGACCGGTCATGGCTAGGTAGCGGGGAGTTTCCGGAACGAACAAAACTAAAAGGGTAAACAATCCGGCAGGAACGGCCTCACTGACAAACATCAGTCGCCATCCGGTTTCAATACTCCAGGCAGCAGCTTCCGGATTCATGATGCGGTTGACATCATCCACTATTTCTACTACCGGATTCAGGTGGTCTCCCAAGATGAGGAAGTTGACAAAATAGACTACCAGCTGACCGAAGATGATGGCAAACTGGTTCCAGGAAACCAATGTACCGCGGATACTGCTCGGAGCGATTTCAGCAATATACATCGGGCAGATGGCAGAAGCCAGTCCCACACCTACACCGCCTATGACGCGGTAAAAATTAAAAGCTAACAGAAGCGAATAGGAGGGTTCCCCGTACGGAAATATCAGAAATTCAGGATAGTATGAACCTAAAGCAGATAAAAAGAACATGACGCCGGCTATCAGCAAAGAAAGCTTTCTTCCGAAACGGGAAGCAAAAAAGCCTGATAAAGCACTACCGATAATACAGCCTAAAAGGGCGCTCGAAGAAGTGATACCGTGCCAGGTATCTGTATAGATGAAATCGTCTGCTCCCATGAAGAAAGCCTGAAGACCCTTTTCCGCTCCTGAAATAACAGCGGTATCGTAGCCGAACAGCAATCCTCCTAAAACGGCTACCAGTACGATGGAAAACAGATAACTTCTGCTTCCTTTTTCTGTGTAATTCATGATAATAGGTTTTTTATGGAAAATAAAAACCGGCATACCCGGTCGGGAAAGAGACTTTCGCCGACGGGCATGCCGGTCGGATACTGATAAATCAGCGTATTAGCAATACATATTTACAATAGCCTCATACAGTTCTTGTTTTCCACTGGTCTGTTTCGGTTCACCTACAGTCTTCGCGTATGCTACTACATCTTCCAGTGTCAGCTTGCCTTCTTCAAATTCTTTACCTTTTCCGTTGTCGAATGAAGCGTAGCGGTCAGCCAGCATTTTCTTGTAAGGAGATTCTTCCAGCAGGCGTGCTGCATTTTCCAAAGCACGTGCCATGGCATCCATACCAGCGATGTGTGCGATGAAGATGTCTTCCAGGTCAGTAGAGTTACGACGAGTCTTCGCATCGAAGTTTGTACCACCGTTGCCCAGACCACCACCACGGATAATCTGCATCATAGCCTGAATCAGTTCATAGTTGTCGATAGGGAACTGGTCAGTATCCCATCCGTTCTGGTAGTCACCACGGTTAGCGTCGATAGAACCCAGCATGTTGTTGTCTACAGCTACTGCCAGTTCGTGTTCAAATGTGTGACCAGCCAAAGTAGCGTGGTTTACTTCGATATTTACCTTGAAGTCTTTGTCCAGACCGTGTGCTTTCAGGAAGCCGATAACAGTTTCAGTATCTACGTCGTACTGGTGCTTGCTTGGTTCCATCGGTTTCGGTTCAATCAGGAAAGTACCCTGGAAACCTTTGCTACGTGCATAGTCACGAGCCAGTTTCAACATCTGAGCCAAGTGTTCTTTTTCACGTTTCTGGTCAGTGTTCAGCAGTGACATGTAACCTTCACGGCCACCCCAGAATACGTAGTTTGTACCACCCAGTTCGATAGTAGCATCGATGGCGTTCTTAATCTGTACGGCAGCACGAGCTACTACATCAAAGTCAGGGTTAGTAGCTGCACCGTTCATATAACGTGCATGACCGAATACGTTAGCAGTACCCCACAACAGTTTGATACCAGTTTCAGCCTGTTTCTGTTTCAGGTAAGCTACTACTTCTTTCAGGTTAGCTTCGTATTCTTCGATAGTAGCTGCTTCGTCGCACAAGTCTACATCGTGGAAGCAGTAGTATTCGATACCGATTTTCTGCATGAATTCAAAACCTGCATCTACTTTATCTTTTGCAGCCTGTACTTTGTCAGGATTTCCTTTCCATGGGAAGCTTTTTGTTCCGCCACCGAACTGGTCGCCACCTTCAGCGCACAATGTGTGCCACCATGCCATAGCGAATTTCAACCATTCTTTCATCGGTTTGCCCAGGATGACTTTTTCTGCATCATAATAACGGAAAGCCATCGGGTTTTTGCTTTCTACACCTTCAAATTTGATTTTTCCAATACCCGGAAAGTACTCTTTTGTTGCCATAATATCTTTGTTTTATAAGTTAATGAATTGTTATATTTAATTGTTTGTTGATTTTTCGAGACATTCTTTCCAACGTGCGTATGCGTCGGCGTATGCCGCTTCGTCGGCAGCCTTCGGTTCAATGACAGCCAGTTTGTCGAGAGTGGCAAAAGCTTCCACATTGTTACGGTAGATGCCTGCACCCATTCCAGCTCCTTTGGCAGCTCCTACCGAACCGTCGGTGTCATAGAGTTCGATGGTAGCACCTGTGACTCCGGCCAGCGTGTCGCGGAATAGCGGACTCAGGAACATGTTGGCATGTCCGGCGTGAATTTTCCGTACATCCATTCCCATACCTTTCATGATGTCGATACCGTAGCGGAAGGAGAATACAATACCTTCTTGAGCGGCACGAAGCAGGTGGCTGCGGTTATGCAGGTTGAAGTTGACACCCTGAATAGAACATCCGGTTTCCTGATTCTGCAGCATGCGTTCAGCTCCGTTACCAAACGGAAGGATACTGATGCCGGCAGCACCGATAGGAGCCTGAGCGGCAACCTCGTTCATTTCTGCATAGCTTAGGTCGGAAGCTAATGTGCGTTTCATCCACGAATTGAGGATACCCGTACCGTTGATGCAGAGCAATACGCCTAGACGAGTCTGTGAAGCAGTATGGTTGACGTGTGCAAATGTATTGACGCGTGACTTAGGGTCGTAGTTGACACTACCGTTCACTCCGTATACCACTCCGGAAGTGCCAGCTGTAGAAGCAATTTCACCCGGATTGAATACATTCAGAGAAAGAGCGTTGTTCGGTTGGTCACCGGCGCGGTAAGTTACCGGAGTACCGGCTTTCAGTCCTAACTCGGCAGCTACTTTTTCCGTTACTTTACCCTGTTCGGAGAAAGTCGGACGGATGTCAGCCAGCAAGGATGCGTCAATACCGTAATAATCCAGCAAGAAATCAGCTACCTTGTTTTCCTTGAAATCCCAGAACATACCTTCCGACAATCCGGAAACTGTCGTGCAGATTTCTCCTGTCAGTCGCATGGCGATATAGTCACCCGGAAGCATCACCTTATAGATGCGTTCATAAACTTCCGGTTCGTTTTCCTTTACCCAAGCCAGTTTGGAAGCCGTGAAGTTGCCCGGTGAGTTCAACAAGTGTGACAAGCATTGTGCTTCTCCCAATGTCTGAAATGCTTTCTGACCGTATGGTACAGCTCTGGAGTCACACCATATAATAGAGGGGCGGAGTACCTGCTGGTTCTTGTCCACGCAGACCAGACCGTGCATCTGATAAGAAATACCGATAGCCTTGATTTCTTCTGCTTTTGCACCAGAAGCAGTGAGAACGGCTTGTGTAGCCAGTTTCAAATTATCCCACCAGCTCTGCGGGTCCTGTTCAGCCCATCCCTGTTTGACAGCGAGGATAGGCGCTTCTGTTTTCGGGAAAAAGGCAGATGCGGCACATTTTCCGCTTTCTACATTGACCAGACTCGCCTTTACTGACGAGCTTCCTATGTCATAACCTAATACGTACATCGTTATATAGTCTTTTAAAATTATCTTCTTGTTTTGTTGTAGATTTTCCGGTCAAATCGGTAATACCTTGCGGCCCGGTGAGATACTCCCTGTTCGTATTCTTCCGTCGGCACGATGTATTCCATCATGGAAATCTTCTTATGGAAGTTGCGTACATCCAATGCCTTGCCGTAAATCACCTCATACAGCATTCGCAGTTGCAGAGCGGTAAACTTCCGAGGAAGCAGTTCGAAGATGCATGACGGGGTGAATTCGATGTGCTGCCGGATAAACTTCATGGCTTCTGCAATAATCAGATTGTGATCGAATGCCAGGTCCTTCACTTCTTCCAGTGCCACCCATTCTGCCTTGTATTCATCCAAGTTCTTGTTGAGAGTCTTGTCTATTTTTACCATGGCAAAGTAGGCGATGGTCACGATTCGTTCCACTTTGGCCTTTTCTGCTCTTTCCAGCCAGTGAACATCTTTGGGGTTCTTGGTACGGTCCTTTGAACCGAACGCCTTGAACTGCATCAGGTCTACGTTCTTGAGTCCAGTCAAATCACGAAGCACTCGTTTGGCTGCATCATCCAAGTCCTCATCCATATAGATAAGGCTTCCGGGGAGCTTCATATCATGGAAAACTTCTCCACTTTCTTCCCCCATTCTTTTTACGAGCAACACCTTTAGTTTCTCTCCATCGAATCCGATGACCACGCAGTCTACCGAGATGTGATTATTGGCTAATTGTTCAGTGTATTCCATAAGCATTTTTCTGTCTACACCGCAAAGGACGTTTTTTTTATTGATATATGCAATAGGAGTTTTGTGGGTTGTAAAACCTTATTGTTCAATAGGGTAAATATCTTATTTGATACAATATCGTGATGCGATGTTTTTGTAGTTCATACAATATGTATAAAAGGTAATTTCCCGTGCAGGCTTATTGGCAAAAGTACAACAACCCGAAAAATCGAATTTTCAATGTCTTACGTGAGGAATAGGAAAAGTCTCCTGCAAGGGGCTTATTGTATTTTATGTTTATGTTGAAATCTCGGTGCCTTATTTTGAGGAAAGAAGGGGATAGTGGTAAGAATCCTTATGTGTTAAAAAAATAAAAGCAGGAAATTTGTATCTTTGTCCTGTGTTTTAAAGGATACATTGTATGGAAAATTCGATGAAACTTATTATGCTGGGTACGGGAAATGCGGCCACCGTAGCCTGCTACAATACCTGTTTTGCCTTGTGCCGGGAGGATAAATACTTTTTAGTGGATGCCGGAGGAGGCAACGGCATTCTGTCGCAGTTGCAGAAAGCACATATCCCGTTGTCGGGCATTCATGAGATATTTGTGACGCATGCACACACCGACCATATACTGGGTGTGATATGGATGATTCGCATGGTGGCTCAGGCTATTCAGAAGGGAGAGTACCAGGGCGAACTACGTATATATGGGCATGACAAGGTGGTACAAGTGCTCGACTGGATTTGCCGGATGACTTTACCCAAGAAGATTGTGGCACGCTTAGGAGAAGAGATACTGTTGTGTGAGGTGAAGAGCGGAGAAAAATTTCAGGCCATCGGCCTGGAAGTGGAATGCTTTGACATAGCTTCTACAAAGGAGAAACAGTTTGGTTTCCGTATCTGTCTTCCCGACGGGCAATCGCTGGTTTGTTTGGGTGATGAACCCTATAATGTATGCAACCAGATGTATGTGGAAAGAGCCGACTGGCTGCTGTGTGAGGCGTTCTGCTTGTATGAAGACCGGGAACGGTTCAAGCCCTACGAGAAGCATCATAGCACGGCTTTGGATGCCGGCCGGTTAGCAGCTCAGCTTGGAGTGAAGAATCTGCTGTTGTACCACACGGAAGACAAGACACTGGCTACCCGTAAAGAGCGCTATACGGCAGAAGCAGCTTCGCAATTTAGCGGCAAGGTTTATGTACCGGAAGATTTGGAGGAAATTTTACTACGTAGTAATGAATGAATTACTACGTAGTAGTCGGTCTGTTACTACGAGGTAACGGAGGAATTACTACGTAGTAGTTTAAAGGGCATTTGAAGAGGTTTTAAATGATATACTATTGTAATGAAGGCCATGCGTCCAATTGTAATTGTTGTTCGATAGCTTTTTCCAGATTGTCATTAAGATTGACAAAGAAATCTATCCCGGTCAATTCCTCTAATTGATCTATTGAAATTGCATAATTGGCAAGCTTTACGTTTGTTGGATACGTTATAGTTTGGTCCAGCCAAAAGGCTATTCCTTTATATTTATCTCCTTTTTTATTGAGGAATGCCATAAAATAATATTTAGGGACAGGTTTACTTCTATCATTGTCGATATACTTCCAAATCTGCTCTTCTTTGTCTATCGTTCCTCCTTTTACTACGTAGAGTGTGTCCCGTAGCGTGTTGCTTCTTCCCCATGCACGGGTTAGATTCTCGAGTGATTGCCATACTCCTGTGTTGAAAGAGTTTTTTTGTGGACTCATGTTAGTGTAGTAGAATGTTTGCAAATTGGCTTCTTGAGAATACAGTCTATCTGCAGAAGCACACAAGTGTCCCCGGTCAAATCCTTTTGCTCCAAAGTCACTTCTAGTCCGTTGGTAATTGACATTCAGTGAAGGGTCTGCTGCAAAGGAGTCATCAGGACTTCTGTTGACATTCACTTCGGCTGTCAAGTCAAAAAACTTGAATGCAACCCAGCGCGCATGTTTCTTGCTGGTATCGTATTCGGCAGAGTATGTGGTAATGTTTTTCCCGTTGAATGTAGTTGTATGTGTTAGCAGAATGCTTGTATTGTTGTTTGAAAGGGCAGGAAGTTCTGCTGGACCGTTGGAAAAGGTATTTTCTTGTTGGAGATTTTCATTTTTAGAACAAGAAATAAGAAGAAAATTCAAAATAGTGGATAAAATAGTAAGGGTATATTTGTATGAATGCATATATGTTTGTTTTATATACGAAAACTATGCGAAAATACAAATATTCCTTGGAGTTAACCGTGATAAGGTTCTTAATTAAAAATAAAACGCCTTCCATATTGATTTGGAAGGCGTTTTGTTTTTAATGATCTATTTTTATTTTAGATTAATACCAAAGAAAAGAATTCTTTTATTAGCAGAGAATGTAATGGTGGTAGAGGATGTTGTATCTTTTAATTTCAATTCAGTTAATTCACTGTTATCTCCTTTTAGTGTAATTGTATAAGCACTGCCTGTTGCACTGCCTGTTGCTCCGGCATTCTCTGTAACAGTGACTTCTTTACTGTTTGATCCATCCTCAAAACTTCCCCCGTTTTCTATAGATATAGTTAAGGGAGTGCTGCCTGTTCCTTTCCAAGCAATCGCATAGAATGTTAAGGTTGTTTCTCCTCCAGCTAAAGGTGTAGTCCAAGAGCCTGGTTTGCTAGTTGTTCCAATTTTTACTACATCATACTCGACTTCATTTATTTTAGCTTTTTCTTTGTAGAAACTGCTGCCTGAGATTCTGTCTAAATTGATGTTGCTGGTAAATTCTCCACCCGGAGTTGGATCAGTATCTCCTCCCCCCTCATTAGCTCCAGCTTTTATGTTGTCCAATCTATAACTCAAAGCTTCTGTACTGCTTGTGCTAGTATATTTAAAGCCTAAATACCCAGTTTTTCCTGCGAAATTGCTTAAAGGTGCACTCAATGTAACCCATTTATTATCGGTTGTTGGCATACCTGCTATGTCAATTTTTTCAGAAGTCATATTTCCATCGGTTAGCATTAAGAAATATACTTCTAATTTAGAGTTGCTCGCTGCTGTTGCATAATTATATACGGCACAATCGAATGAAATAGCCTTTCCTTCTATTTCGTCAACCTTAAATCCGGGGGTGATAAACCAGCATTCAAACTCAGACCCACTACCATTATATGAGGTCGCTTGGATATATTTATCAGTTTTATAGGTCTTTCCCTGCCAGCGTCTTTCTCCCTTAACGGAAATATTTTTCCAACCAGCTAATTCGTAATCCTGATTATCTGTTATGTCAGAAAAATCGGCAGAGAATGAATTTTGAATATTATTGGGGTCAAGTCCAAATGGATTTCCTTCAGTTGTTTCACCACCTTCGCTACTACCTTCTCCTTTTCCCGGTTTGATATTATCAAGCTGGTAGGTTGTTGAATTTGCACTGTAACTATTATAGCAGAAGCCAATGCATCCTGTTTTGCCCGCAAAAGTTGAAAGGTCGGCTGTCAGACCTTTAGTCCATACATAATTGCTTCCGCTGGTAGGAATTCCTGTGACAGAAACTTCAGTCTGAATCATTTTCCCATTTTCCAGTGTGAGGAAGTATACCTTCAATGAGTTTTGTGCGTTAAAGTATGCTCCTGAACAATCGAATGAAACAGCTTTGTCTTTTATCTCATCTACCTTGAATGCTGGTGATATAAACCATGCTTCATATTTTTCGGCATTACCTTTGTTCGCACTGGCTTGAATATATTTTGTATTGTCTTTATATACAACTCCTGTCCATGTGCGGTCTCCTACAGAAGCAATGTTCTTCCATCCTTCTAATGTATAGTCATAATTCAGATTAGAAGAATATTCACCATCTTGTGTAAAGTCAGGTTGTTCTTCAAAATCAGCTTTGAAGTCAGCTACAGGATTTGATAAATCGAGTCCAAATGGGTTATCTTCTGTTATTTCGCCACCATCTCCTTTGTCACCACCATCTCCAAATATATCATAAGGAGCTGGAACGTCGCTGCAAGAGGTCATAATTGCAGTTACTCCGAATAATGCGAAGCATAATGCGCTAAAAATCTTTTTCATAACTAGTATTTATTTCAGGTTTATATTTTCGTTAATTTTTTTTGATGTCATCTCCCGTGCGGATAACTAATTGCCAATCGTTATTATAACGGTTTAATATACCCGTTACATTAACGCTCCCTTGGGGAAGTATCTCAGTTGAAAAATTGGCATATTTGCTGGTATGGATAACCGGTGCCTTTACTCCGTCTGCATATTTCATGTCACGTTGTATCCAATTATAGCTTCCTTCATTGTCTGGAGCATATTGGGTTTTCCCATCTGCATCAGGGAAAGTGACATTTTTAAATGTGACGAGTAATGGTGCCAAACTTTTGTCTATGGCCTTTAATTCATCGGCTGAAGATATTTCGATGGGTGTTAGCTCTGGGTAGTACAGCTTAGGGTCACCTAGTAATCGTACGTGTTCTTTCCATGTATATAATGGCATACGGCCGATTCCTCCGTTATAGACTCCTCCAATTTGGGCTAAATGACGGTAACCTCCGATATTTAAGCCTTTGCAGTCTACTACGATTTTTTGACCTACAGGACATGTAGCATATAGTCCATTTCCACTTATGCTTATAACGATAGCTCCAGTTTCATCTGCAACAATTAGTTGTTGATAGATGTTTCCACTTTCGTCGCTGCCTATTACCACGCCTTCTATGCGTGTTTCTTCGGTAATCTCTTTATAGGTGTCTGGATTTGCATCTATAATGTCTGCATATTGCTTTTTCAAGTTGGCAATCGAGATAGTACGTCCTTCCGGAATACTGTTGTTACCATAAGCATTTCCTGTAACCGGAGTGTCATACTTGTCCATGCAGGAAGATAGGGCTAAGGTAAAGCTTAGCAATCCGGTTATTAATATTGATGTTATTGTTAATTTCATACTTTTCATTGTTTACAGTGTTAATGTTTCTCTTAGAAGCGGAAGCCAATGTTTAAGAATGCATTGAATGGGAATGCATAATAGTATTTGGAGTTCTTAGAGAACACATAAGTTCTTTGAGTACCATCCTCGTAGCTGTCGTCTCTGTTTTGCTCATATCCTCCAGTGCGTAGGTTGGTATTGTTCAGAATATTGTTTAGATTTAAATTAATGCTAATACTTTTACCATCTTTTAGTCGAATAAACTTACCGATAGATGCATCGAGCATAAATCCGCCATCCAATTCTTCTTGTGCAGGAACAGCAGTTGGAACAGTATTACCATTAGCATCGACAGTACCTCCGTCGTATTTGGTTAATACACTACCCAAACGGCGGTAAGTAGAGAAATCCAAATATACACGGTGATAGTAGTTGCCTGTAAGATTAAAGAACCAGCCGTTGATATTGTAATCAAGGCCTAAACTGTAGGCTGACAACGGTGTCCCATTTACGCGCATACCTTTAGCGTATACAATATCAGAATTTGATTCGCTTTCGCTTTCATATGTACGTACTGCATTGGGATTATTGATATATTGGGCATCCGACCATGTAGCAATACCTGTTAAAGACAGATTAGAAGTGAGTTTGACAGTTGCAGCAGCTTCTACACCATAGAATTCTTTTTTAATTCCATTCATTGATAAATAAGTAAAGCGTGCTTCATTATCATTGTAGAATGCATCCATTTCCACTTGATTGCTGAATCTCATATAATATCCGGTAATGCGTCCCATTACAACAGGAGTATTAAAATTATAGGAGAGTTCACCACCTAATATACGTTCTGTTTTCAAGTCCTTTACATAGTCATTCTTGATACGTGGGGCAATGAATGCATTGTAAGCTAACGGAGCACGATCTTCGTATGTTCCGTTTAATGTGATAGAGTGGTTCCCGTTGATAGCATAGGTAACTCCTGCTTTTACAGCTCCTTCCAGGAATTTGGCTGTACCACTGCTTCCTTTAGATTTAAGTGGAGCACGTCCGTTACGCATATTACCATAACGCTCCATTTGTGTAGAACCAATTTTTCCGCTTACGAAGTAATTCCATGAGCCGCTTTTTCCTTCGTATCTCATCCATGCACTTTCCTTATATACATGAATGTCGTAGTCGTATCCAAAACGATCACCTTCTCCAATTTTTCTGTTGGGGTTGTCTAAGTCATTTTGAACAATACTAGAGCTAAAACCATAATCGCGAACAGAGAATTTATCAATATCTGTATAGCTTTGTGCTCCCAACAAGTCTTTCATTAATTTATAATGCATACCTTTGGTTGCATTGAAAGCAATACCTCCTGTGTAGCTATGATTCTTGTTGATGTTATGGTTAAAAATGGAGCTGAAGTTAAAGGCTAACTGGTCATTATGGCGTTCTTCCTGATAGTAGAGCGCATCTTCATTTAATGCATTTGCCTTTTCATTTGCCAAATACATTTCGTCCCAGTTGATTTGACGATAGGCTCGGTTATTTTTCCATAGGTTGGTTACGGTATTAAATTGTTCTAATGCACTCTCACTTGGAGGAGTACTGTGGTCGTATACGTTGAAGATAGAACTTGGTAATTTTTTGTAATAATCAGGACGAGGATCCGCTGCATTACCGTTCCATCCTAATGCACTTGTTCCATAGTTGCTGTATTTGAATCCAGCAGATGTCGTTAACTTCATTTCTTTGTTGATGTCAAAGTCCCATGTAGCCACAACCGAAGGCTCAAATGAATTAACAACTCTAGCATTACGCTTTTCTCCATTCTGGTATCCCCAGTTTGGGTTGTAATAATGGCTGTTTGCCAAATAATAAGCTTCTTCAGTAGAGGCTCCTTGCTGTCCTCGTTCTGTAGGAGCTCCCCATGTGGAAATAGACAAGCTGTGCTGTTCGTTAAATACTTTCTGGGCTGCTAAAAAATAGCTGAAGGAGTTATAGAATGTACCATCAATATTTCCTTCTTTGGCCCATCTGTATCCGAATGATCCGGTAAATGCCCATCCATTATTCATTAACCCCGTAGAGTAGGTATACATGGCACGAGCTACGTAATTTCTGTTGCACCCAGAGAATACCAATTTCGAACCTGGAGCATATTGACTAGCTCGAAGGTTGATATTGGAAGAACCTCCTAATGCTCCAAATGTGAAATTGTTTTTTTCAAAAGGACTAATGCCTTCACGGTTTCTTGTCGCATCATTAAGTCCTCCAATTAGTCCGTAACTGAATCGTCCGGTTTCTACATCATTGAACTGGACACCATTGAAAAACATGTCGTTGTACTGTGAATCCAGAGCCCTGACTCTAAATCTCATGGAACTGAAGAGGTAACCCACATTAGATAGATACACATCATTGTTTGAAGACACAAGTGCATAATTGTCCATGTTGGCATCATCGTCTTCATTTAATTGAGATTCGGTGAACGTAAAGGATGCATTATCCTCACGTGCGTTGTTCTTTAGCTTGTTTTGTGCTAGTAAAGCTGGGGTTATACAGCAAAGAACAGTCACAATTCCTAGCCTTTTCTTCATAAATTAGATTATTATAGTTGTTTAAATTGAATCTTTAAGGTCTGTAAGTAGAGGTTTTGTCACAAATATAAGTAAATTTGACTGAATGTATGAATTTTTTTAGTTAAAACTCAAGTCTGATACATGCTTTTTCTGTCTTTTTTCTGATATTTGTCATGTAACTGTAAAATCTAAAATTTATCTTATGAAGAAAAAACTAATCTTAGCTCTATTCTTATGCTTTTATTTGGTAGGATGGGCGCAGGAAAAAAAGTATGCGCTTTATAGTGTAGCTTTTTATAATTTGGAAAATCTGTTTGACACCACCCATGATGAAGGGAAAAATGATTATGAGTATCTTCCTGATGGCGCTAACAAATGGACAGAGACTAAGTATCAGGCAAAATTAAAGAATATGTCTGAAATATTGTCGTTATTAGCTACGGATAGGTTGCCGATGGGACCAGCTATAATAGGGGTTTCGGAGATTGAGAACAGAAGAGTCTTGGAGGATTTGCTTAAACAACCTGCTTTGGCTGAAAGAGGCTATGAGATTATTCATTATGATGGAGAAGATAAACGAGGGGTAGAATGTGCCTTTCTTTATAATCCAAAATTCTTTCATGTAAATTCAACTGGGTTATTACCTTATGTATATGAAAATGATACAATACATAAAACTCGTGGCTTTTTAGTTGCAGATGGCGAGCTGGCTGGCGAACATTTTGTTTGTATTGTAAATCATTGGCCTTCACGTGCAGCTGCATCTCCAGCTCGTGAAAGAGCGGGTGAACAAGTTCGTGCCATTAAGGACTCTTTACAGAGAATAGATCCTTCTGTGAAAATCGTTATTATGGGTGACATGAATGATGACCCTATGGATAAAAGTATGGCAGTTGCTTTAGGGGCTAAGCGTAAAGCTAAGGATACAGGAAAGTTGGACTTGTTTAATCCATGGTGGGATACATTGAAGAAAGGTTATGGTACCTTGATGTATCAGGGAAAGTGGAACTTGTTTGATCAAATAGTTTTTACAGGGAACTGCCTGAATAATGATTATAGTTCCTTGACATATTATAAGCATGAAATTTTCCGACGTGATTTTATGTTTCAAAACTCAGGAAAGTATAAAGGTTATCCTAAACGCACTCACGCTGGAGGTGTTTGGCTAAATGGTTATAGCGACCATCTTCCGACTATTGTTTATTTTCTTAAAGAAGTGAAAGAATGAAAAAATATAAATTACATTTGATAACGTTCATGTTAAGTTGCCTTTTTTGCGGGGTGGCTTGTCATGAACCGGATATACCAACGGATGTAGGAAATACCGGAGGTAGTGGTGAACGGCCTTCTACAGAAGTGGAAGAGCTAGCCTATGTAGACCAAGCAGTCGGTGAACAAACTGCAAGCGGGGGAACTTTCTTATTACATATACGTACTTCAGGGGAGTGGACTGCATTCTCATCTGAAGATTGGTGTAAATTAACGAATGAATCCGGAAATGGTCGGACTGATGTGATGGTGACAGTTTCTGAGAATCCGGATAATCAGCCTCGTTCTGCTTCTATTACTGTTACGTCTGGGGAGTCTAAAATTGTAATAACGGTTACGCAAGAAAAATCTGACGGAAGTTCGGTAACAGACCCAGATCCAGATCCCGAACCAGAACCAGAGCCTACACCAGAAGGATATGCCGGACGTATTGAGATTCCCAAACTGAAAGGTGGAAGCATGAATAAATTCATTGTACATACGGTGAATTATGGAGGAAAGGAAATTGTAAATTTCAGTATGGAATATTCAAATGCACATAAGCATCCTTGGTGGGTTGCTTTTACTTTTGACAATGTAACTAATAAGAAGAATACGGGCCGTACGGATAAATGGGGAAATGATCCTTATGTGGATGCTGCATACCGTACGTATAGTTCTGATTATAGTAATCCTTATAATAGAGGGCATTTGTGTGCTTCTGCGGATAGAACTTATTCAAGAGAAGCCAATATACAGACTTTTTATTATTCGAACATGAGTCCTCAGATTAAAGATTTTAATGGTGGAGTCTGGAGTAATATGGAAACTTCGGTAAGAAAGTATGCAGAAGGATTGGGTGCCAAAGATACATTGTATGTGGCAAAAGGAGATACATTGAATGATAATCAATTGTTGGAATATACGGGCAATCATGTAGCCGTGCCAAGGTATTACTATATGGTGATGGTTTTATTGAAAAATGGTACATATAAAGGCATGGCTTATTGGATAGACCAAAAGAATTATGATGTTTCTGATACAAAGCCTGCTTCTTATCGCACGACGATTGATAAAGTGGAGGAACAGACCGGAATAGATTTCTTTCCTAATTTACCTGATAATATAGAAACAGAGGTAGAAGCTAATAGTGTTTGGTAAAATATGATATAAATGTCAATAAAAAAGGTTTCCCAAAAGGAAACCTTTTTTATTGGATAAGCTTTTAATATCAAGTTTATTCTTTTTCTTTCAAGCTTTCATCAATGTCCTTGATTTTCTTCAGCACCAGTTCCATGTCTTTCTTCAGGCGCTCAATCTTGCGGGTGATGTCAGCTACCAGGGTATTTCCCTTCTTGGAAGAAGAATTCAGGAAGCCAAGGTTGTTTTCGTAGGTCTGGATGTCGTTTTTCAGCCCTTCGTAAGTGCGAACCAGGCGTTCACGGTCGCGGTAGAGATTTCCTTCCTTGTTTCCGTTAGTGCGTACACTGCTTAGGCGTTTTTCAGTAGCCGACAGGTGCAGGCGGTCGAACAGCTTGTCTACCAATGCGTGGAATTCTTTATACAGACGGTCTTTTTCCTTGAAAGGAACGAAGCCGATGGCATTCCATTCTTTCATCAGGGCACGTACTTGTTCGGCAGTTGCATCGTCTGCAGTTCCGGCAGCTTCCAGGGCAGCCATACGTTTAATGACATCTTCTTTCTTTGCCAGGTTTTCCACTTCTTCCGAGCGTTGTGAAGAAGTCGCCTTGTTTTTCCGTTCAAAGAAATAATCGCAGGCACCGATGAAGCGTTTCCATACGGCATCTGAATGCTTTTTGGCTACCGGACCGATGGTCTTCCATTCTTTCTGGAGCTTGGTCAGGATTTCAGCCGTTTCTTTCCAGTCGGTACTTTCTTTCAGGGCTTCAGCCTTTTCGCAGAACGCTTTTTTCTTTTCCAGGTTAGCTGCCATTGTTTCCTTTACAGACTTGAAGAAAGCAGCTTTCCGGCGGAAGAATTCATCGCAGGCAGCGCGGAAACGTTCGAAAATCTTGACGTTCATCTTTTGCGGAGCATAGCCGATGGTTTTCCATTTGGCCTGAAGGGCAAGGATTTCATTGGTCTTGTCTTCCCAGTCTGCAAAAGTAGTGAAGGTGTCATATTCCATACCTTCCACGATTTCGCAAATCACCGTCTTCTGGTCCAAGTTATTCTGTTCTTTTTCTTTCAGCTCTTCAAAATGCTGCTGGTGGCGTTTGTTGACAACCGTAGAAGCAGCCTTGAAACGGCTCCAGATTTCTTCGCGCAGGTCTTTGGCTACCGGACCGATGGCACGGAATTCCTGATGAAGCTTCTGCAGCTGGTGGAAAGCAGAAATTACGTCGGGCTCTTCAGCCAGTTTTTCTGCAGCTTCGCACAAACGGGTCTTCTGTTCCAGGTTTTTCTTGAAGTCATATTCGCGGAATTCGTTGTTCAGCTTCACCATGTCATAGAATTTTTCGGTGTAAAGCTGGTAAGTTTTCCACAGTTCATTTACTTTCGCTACCGGAATCTGGCCTATTTCATTCCATTCCTGCTGCAATTTCTTAAATTCGTCGTATATCTTGTTGGTATCTTCCTGCGATTCGGTCAGGAACTTCATTCTTTCCAGGATACCCAGTTTCTTGGTCAGGTTTTCTTCCTTTTCCTGTTCCTGTGCAGCCGCTAAGGCATTTCTCTTCTCCTTGATGGCGTTCATGACAGCTTTGAACTCTTCTTCTGCCGGTTCTATTTCCGGAGTGAAGTCTTCTGCCTTTCCCCCTTCGTCGATGAAAGCTTTCCGTGCCGCTTCTGATTTGGCTTTTTGTAGTTTGTAGAACGTTTGTTTAAGTGAATCGATTTCCTGCTTGTCGGTCAGGTCGTTTTTCTCGTTGATTTCCTTGAGGCGTTGCACCACTTCTTCCAGTGTCTGTTTGGGAGCGGATGTTTCCTTTTCGGTGTCTTCAACAGTAGGAACCGGTGCTTCAATGGGTTGTTCCATCGGAGTTTCGGTTAATGGGCGGTTGGTTTCATTTACTTCCATCGTATATAGATTTTAAAGAGTATAATATCCTAGTTTTTTCTTTACCATTAGTAAAGGTTCTTACAAATTAAAGAAAAAAAATCTGATTTTCATACTTTTTCAGAAAAAAACTATAAGGTAAGAATCATTTTTAGAAATAGAAAGACGAGGAATGTGGCTCAGAAGGGCTTGTAGAGGGGGTGAAAAAAACGTCTTTGCGTTTCAAAGAAAACGCAAGGACGTTTTGATTAAAACGCAAGTGCGTTTGAAGTAAAATGTACTTGCGTTTTACCTCAAACGCACTTGCGTTTTTCTTTAACAAAAATTTAGGATAATAATACGGTGATTCCCATGTACATGAGCATACCGATAATGTCGTTGGTAATGGAGATAAACGGTCCGGTGGCAATGGCCGGATCGATTTTCAGTTTTTCCAGTGTCATGGGCACCAGGGTGCCGAAAATGGAGGCAAACATGACCACGGCAAACAGACTGATGGATACCGAATAGCTGACCGTAGCTGTAGCTCCAAAACGGATGAAGTTGTAGATATACACCAGCATGGAAATGATGGTGGCGTTGATAAGGGCTACAACGGATTCTTTCAGCACCTGCTTGAAAGTGTTTTCGGCGTTCAGTGAGCTGTTGGCCAGACCTTGCACGACCAATGCGGAGGACTGGGTTCCTACGTTTCCTCCCGTTCCACCGATAAGGGGAATGTAAAGCGCCATTTCCGGATGAGCGGCAAAGGTAGAGTCAAAGTTGCCCAGAATCATGGAGTTACCGATTCCACCCAGCATACCGATGAGCAGCCACGGAAGGCGCGCGGTGGTCTGGCGGAACACGTTGTCGTCTGTTTCTACGTCCTGTGACAAACCGGATGCCAACTGGTAGTCGCGTTCGGCCTGTTCACGAACCTCGTCCATTACGTCGTCTACGGTGATGCGTCCTACCAGGCGGCCGATGCTGTCGACCACGGGAACGGCCACCAGGTCATACTTTTCAATGGTCTGTACCACCTCTTCAATGGGCGTATCCACATGGACGGAAATCGGGTCTTTTTTCATCACGTGTTTCACCTTGGAAACCGACGGACTGGTAATCATCTTTTTCAGCGGGAATACACCGCGCAGACGTTCATCGTCGTCTACCACATATACATAATATATCTCGTCCATTTCTTCTGCCTGCAGTCGCATTTCGCGCAGGCATTCGGGCATACTCCAGTTCTCATTCACAATCACCATTTCCGTACCCATCAAACCACCAGCGGTATCTTCGTCGTATTTCAGCAAGTCGACGATGTCGCCTGCCTGTTCGATGTCTTCAATGTGCGAAAGCACCTCTTCCTGCTTGTCCTCGTCCATTTCACGGATGATGTCTACGGCATCGTCCGAATCCATGTAGTCGACAAAGCGCTTGGCGATGGTTTCAGGGGGAAGTATTTCGAGGAATTTCTTTCGTGCATCCTCGTCCATTTCAATCAGTACGTCGGCTGCCGTTTCGTTGTCCAGCAGCAGGTAGATGAAGCGGGCATCTTCTGCGTCCAGCTCGTTGCACAGCTCGGCGATATCGGCCGGATGCAGGTCCTTGATGACTTCTTTTAACTGGTCGGAATCTTTCTTCTCAATCAGTTCGGTGACTAATTTAATATCTTCGCTATTCATCTTGTAAACTCCTGATGAGGGTTGTTATCGTAGTCTGTAAGTCTCGTGTGCAGGGTCACTCGGCCTTTGCGGCTGAGGAATTCAAGGCTTCTTCCACCCGGTTGGTCAGGTCGATGAAGTCTTGTACGGAAAGCTGTTCAGGCCGTTTGTTGAAGATAGGGTCGGCACTGAGCGGATTTCCTTTCTCCAGAATCGGAGATATGGAGTTGCGGAGCGTCTTGCGGCGCTGGTTGAATGTCGTCTTGACAATCTGCTTGAACAACTGCTCGTTGCATCCCAACTCCTTGGTCTCGTTGCGGGTCATGCGGATGACGGCGCTTTTTACCTTGGGAGGAGGATTGAATACATGTTCGTGTACGGTGAACAGGTATTCCACGCTGTACCAGGCTTGAATCAGTACGCTCAGAATGCCGTAGGTCTTGTTGCCCGGACGAGCCGCGATGCGTTCGGCCACTTCCTTCTGAATCATGCCCGTGCAGCAGGGAATCAAGTCCTTGTAGTCGAGCATCTTGAAGAATATCTGGCTGGAAATGTTGTAGGGATAGTTGCCGGTCAGCACAAAAGGCTGTCCGTCGAAAAGTTGCCGGAGGTCCATTTTCAGGAAATCCTGCTCGATGATATGGTCTCCTAATTGCGGAAAATTCTCACGCAGGTAAGCCACCGATTCAAAATCCAGCTCCACCACTTTGAGCGGGCGGTCTTTTTTCAGCAGGTATTGGGTGAGAACTCCCATTCCGGGACCTACCTCGAGAACGGGAAGGGCCGGGCAGGCGTCTACCGTGTCGGCTATGTCTTGTGCCACTTGCAGGTCTTTCAGGAAGTGTTGTCCTAAAAACTTTTTAGGTTTAACTAATTTCATACCTCAGGTTTTAAATGTTCGTATTATCTTTGTGACTTGCAAAGTTAAACATAAATCTTTATATACAGACTGATTTTGGAACGAACAGGTTTAAAAAAAGTACTAAATAAGGTCTTCCAGATAGCGCTTCCGTTGGTACTCGGAGCGGCTATTCTGCTTTGGACATACCACGATTTTGATTTCCGGCGTGTGTGGAGCGTGCTGGATGGCGGCATGAATTATGGCTGGATGGCCTTTTCGCTGGTGTTTGGTGTGCTGGGGCATCTGTTCCGCGGCTGGCGCTGGAATCTGACATTAGCTCCGTTAGGTGAATACCCCAAGGTGTCGAACAGTGTGTATGCGGTTTTTGTGTCGTACGCGGCCAATCTGGTCGTACCGCGTGTGGGGGAGGTTTCCCGCTGCGGTATCCTGTCGAAGTACGACGGGGTTTCTTTCTCCAAATCGCTGGGTACGGTGGTGACGGAGCGTCTCATCGATACCATCTGTGTGCTGCTGATTACCGTAGTGACGCTGTTGCTCCAGTCGCGTGTGTTTGCGGCATTCTTTGAAAAGACCGGTACGAACATGGGCTTCTTTACAGGCTTGTTTACTTCCACCAACTTTTATATCACCCTCATCTGTCTGTTCGCCTTGGGTGTGCTGGCGTTTTTCCTGATCCGCAATTTGACGGTATTTGCGAAGGTGCGCGGCATATTGAATGATGTGTGGGCCGGATGTTTGTCGCTTCGGCATGTAAAACATCCGTGGCTGTTCGCTTTTTACACCGTGGGCATCTGGGTATGCTATTTCCTGCAATTCTATGTGAGTTTCTATTGCTTTGACTTTTCTGCCTCGCTGGGCTGGATGCCCGGACTGGTGATGTTTGTGGTGGGCAGTATTGCAGTGGCCGTTCCTACTCCTAACGGTGCAGGTCCGTGGCACTTTGCAGTCATTACCATGATGATGATGTATGGGGTGGGAAAGGAAGATGCCGGAATATTTGCCCTGCTGGTGCACGGTATTCAAACCTTTTTATTAATTTTGCTAGGTGTTTACGGGCTTGTAGCCTTACCACTTGTAAATAAGAAACAGACCGGGAAGTGAAATTGCTTTTCCGGAATAAAATCAAAAAATATAATATGAACGAAATTCTTTCTTTGGCTCCGCAGAATGTGTGGAAGCATTTCTATTCGTTGACGCAAATTCCTCGTCCGTCTGGACATTTGGAAAAAATTCAGGCTTTCTTGCTGGAATTCGGCAAGCAGGTAGGTGTGGAATCATTTCAGGATGAGGCTGGAAACATAATCTATCGCAAACCGGCCACTCCGGGTATGGAAGACCGGAAGTCTGTCATCCTTCAGGCTCACATGGACATGGTTCCTCAGAAAGACAAACATACACAGCATGATTTTGAAAAAGATCCTATTCCGGTTTATGTAGACGGCGAATGGGTGAAGGCTAAAGGTACCACATTAGGCTCAGACAACGGTATGGGTGTGGCAGCCATCATGGCCATTATGGAAGACAAGACCTTGAAGCACGGTCCGCTGACAGCGCTGATTACTGCCGATGAAGAAACCGGTATGTATGGGGCGTTCGGCTTGAAACAGGGCACAGTGGAAGGAGAAATCCTGCTGAACCTGGATTCAGAAGAAGAAGGTGAACTTTATATTGGCTGTGCAGGTGGAGAAGACCTGACCGCAACTTTGGAATACAAGGAAGAAGAAACAGATCCGGAAGACGTGGCGCTGAAGGTGACACTGAAGGGATTGCGCGGTGGTCACTCGGGTATTCAGATTGGCTGGGGACATGCCAATGCCAACAAGTTGATGGCTCGCTTCATGAACCAGGTGATTGCTTACGATGAGGCTTGTCTGGTGTCATGGGAAGGTGGAAACATGCGCAACGCCATTCCGCGTGAATGTGAAGTAGTGATTACCGTACCGGCTTCGGAGGTAGAAGATGTGCTGGCGTTCGTGGGTGAATGCGAACAGGTATGGCGTGATGAATTCGCGACCATTGAAGACAATATCAGCTTTACGGCAGAGCGTGTGGACTTGCCGAAGATGATGGTGCCGGAAGAAATCCGTGACAACCTGGTGGACGCAATTTATGCATGCCCGAATGGAGTAGAACGTTTCATCCCGACTATCCCGGATACAGTGGAAACTTCTTCTAACCTGGCTATCGTAGAAATCGGCAATGGAAAGGCTGCCATTAAGGTATTGACACGCAGCTCTCGCGAATCAATGAAGGATTATCGCAATACGGCTATCGAAAGCTGTTTCTCTATGGCAGGTATGCACGTAGAACGTTCTGGCAGCTACTCTGGATGGGAACCGGATGTAAACTCTCCGATTCTGCATGCCATGAAGGAATCTTATAAGGCACAGTTTGGTGAAACACCGGAAGTGAAAGTGATTCATGCCGGACTGGAATGTGGTATCATCGGTGCGGTTGTACCGGGACTGGATATGATTTCATTTGGTCCTACTTTGCAGTGCCCGCATACACCGGAAGAACGCTGTCATGTGCCGTCAGTGAAGAAGTTCTATGATTTCTTGCTGGCTACACTGGAAAATACACCGAAAAAGTAATATCCGTTAGTGGATAAATAGATACGGAGACTGTCCGATTCCCGTAAAAGGGAAAGGGGCAGCCTCCGTTTTTTTGTTTCGATTTTCTGTGGTTTTACTTCTTTTAATGAAAATCTGTGCAGTAAATCAGGGTTTTGGTTTTATCTTTATAAAGACAACCTTGTAAAACTTAAAATTGGAAATGATGAACAGACTATTCTTGATATGTGCCACGGGATTGTTGGCTTTTATGTTCCCTTTGGTGGGGATAGCTCAGAGTTACGACCGTCTTTGGAAGGAGGTAGAGGAAACCCGGAAGAAGGATTTGCCGCAGACCTTGATTTCACAGGTGAACCAGATTTATGAAAAGGCAAGAAAGGAGAAGAATGCTCCGCAGATGCTGAAAGCGTATCTTTCGCGGGTGGAATGTCAGGTAGGGTTGACACCGGACAGTTTGCAGCGTGAACTTTGTCGACTGAATGCATGGGCTGCAGAGGAGAACGATCCTTTGCAGAAAGCCGTGTTGGCGTTTCTGTCAGGATACTATAAGTTGGAATCCGCTCCTCAGGAAGTGGACAGTGCATTGTATGAGTTTGACCGGGCAGTAAAGGATAAGGAGGTTTTGCTGGGCGTGGCTACGACCGATTTTCGTCCGATGGCTGAACAGGGCAAATGGAGCCAGCGCTATTTCGGTGACAATATGTACGATTTGCTGTTACGCCAGTCCATCTTTCAGCTTCTATGGAATGGAGGAGGAAGCAAGGCCGTACAGTTGGCCGTGTTCGACAAGTATGAAAAGCTGATTGCACAATACGAGGCGGCAGGAAATCGTGACGCGGAATTATTGACACGTCTGGAGCGATTGATGTACTGGCAGCGTAATGGATGGAGGTATCCGCAACAGCTGTCGGACGAACAGGTGTTGGAGCAGTTGCAGGCGTGGGCAAAAGCCTATGACGGAGTGGATGCCTGTGCGGCGTTGTATGTGTCATGGGCCGATTTCTATCATCAGAAACAAGACTTCGTGTCCGAAATGAAGGTGATAGAAGAAGGAATAAAACGGTATCCTTCTTCAGAATTCACGGCCGATTTGAAAGATAAGCAGCGCATTGTATGCATGCCATCACTTTCGGTGCAGGTAACTCATCCTTATCCGCAGACGGAAGCGGAACTTCGTGTTACCAGCAAGAACCTGAAAGGGGCGACACTGGAATGGTATAGACTGAACCTGAAGGCTTCTTCTTCTGTGTTTGCACAGAATCTGGAGCATGCGGACCTGATAAAGAAGTATGGTAAACTGGTGGATAAAGTGCGGTTGGACTTGCCGGATACTCCTACGTACAAGGATACGGTTTCTTTGCTGACCAGCCGGATGCCCGAGGCGGGGATTTATATATTGAAATCAATCCCCGACGGCTATCAGGATAAAACGGGATACGATGTAGTGCATCTGTCTGCATTGCAGGTGGTTTCTTTCCCGATGGAAGGAAGGCAGACGGAGTGTCATGTGGTGGATTGTAAGACCGGAAAGCCGGTCGAAGGGGCAGAATTGGTGTTCTATTCCATTCCTGTGCCAGGCAATTATACCTTATATAAGACGTTTAAAACCGATAAGCAGGGTAAGGTAGTAGTGCCGGACATGAAAGAGTCATTGTGGATGCATGCACGTGCAGGCAAGGATGAGTTTATGCAGGTGGCTTACTGGTCCAGAAGGGTGTTGCCGACGGTGAATGACAGCAAGAAGAAGGTGGACCGCATGGATTTGTTTACTGACCGTGCGCTGTACCGCAAGGGGCAGACGGTGTATGTGTCCGGAGTGGCTTATGCGCAGGAAGGTGATAGTGTAGAGGTACGCAAAGATGCGGCCATCTGGCTGTCCTTGCGGGATGCCAATAACCGGGAGATAGCCCGGAAAGAACTGACTACGGATGACTTCGGTGCATTTTCAGCGGAATTCCAATTACCTTCGGAAACATTGGCCGGCATGTTCCGTATAGAATCCGACAAGGCGTCCTGTTATATCCGAGTGGAAGAATACAAGCGTCCGACGTTTGAAGTTACCTGGAAGGAAGTGCAGGAAGCTTACACGATGGGGGATTCCTTGCAACTGGAAGGTACGGCGAAAAAGTTTTCTGGTGCACCGGTGCAGGGCGGTAAGGTGCGTTATACCTTGACCCGTTCAAAGGCTTGGTTCTGGCGGAACATGGCAGGAGAACAACAGTTGGCAGAAGGTGAACTGATGACTTCAGCCGACGGAACATTTGCGGTGAAGGTTTGTCTGGAACGTCCGGATGCGGAAGTCTCCTTAGGCTGGGATGGATTCTATCGTTATCAGGTGAAGGTGGAAGTGACGGATGCGGCCGGAGAAACGCTGGAAGGTGTACTGGTGCTTCCGGTGGGTGAACATGCCATCGGATTACAGATAAAGGGATTGGCCGGAAAAGTGGCTCGTGAGAAACTGGATAAGATGCAGGTGCAGGCATTGAACATGCAGCAACAGCCGGTGGCATTGGATGTGGTCTGCTCGCTTTATACATTGGATGAGGCCGGAAAGAAGCAGCAAACAGTATGGGGGGATACGGTGAAATCCGGACAGCCTTTCCTGCCGGAAGCATGGAAGAAGTTGGCTTCTGGAAAATACTTGCTGGAGGTAACCGCCAGTGATGAGCACGGGCGTCCTTGTCGTACAGCGCAGGAGTTTGTACTCTTTTCGTTAAAAGACCGGGTTCCTCCGGTAAAGACAGTGGAATGGTTCTATCAGGACGGTATACAGTTGGAGGAAACGCAGCCGGTTACCTTGTATGTGGGCAGCAGCGAAAAGAATGTACATTTGTTCTATCATGTGTACAGTGGCAACCGGATGCTGGTTTCTGACTCGTTTGTGCTGAACGAAGAAATCCGTCCGTTTGATTATACGTGGCGACCGGAATACGGCGATGGAATCACCGTCAGCTTTGGATTTATGAAAGACGGTATCTGGTACTCCAAGCAAGTGGCTTTGAAACGTCCGGTACCGGAGAAAAAACTGACATTGAAGTGGGAGGTTTTCCGTGACCGTTTGCGTCCGGGCACAGAAGAAACCTGGACCATGCAGATTCTGGATGCGGCAGGCAAACCGGCGGATGCCCGTCTGCTGGCTACCTTGTATGATGCTTCGCTCGACCGTCTGTGGGATAACCCGTGGAATTTCCAGTTGGGCTTCAGCCGGTATACTCCTTCCGTCATGCCGTTTATTCAGTCAGTGAACAGCATCGCGATGGCTTATTCGCCTTTCTATACTTATTCATTGTCTTCTGTATATACTCCTGACAACTGGCAGTTGTATAGCCGGCTGTGGATTCCTTCTTTGCGTCAGTATAGAACCTTCTCTCGAAACGGTCTGATGGTACGCGGAGCAGGAATCATGATGAAGGCTGCGGCTGCAGCACCAGATGCCATGAGGGCGGATGAGGCTTTGAATGCGCAGGCGGGGTTCACGCAGGACGATGGAGTGGTAGAAGTAGAACTTCAGTCTGAAACGATTCCTTTGGAAACGGAACAGACGATGACTTTACGCGAGAATTTTGCAGAAACGGCTTTCTTCTATCCTGATTTGCGTACAGATTCAACCGGAACCGTGCGATTGGTATTTACCGTACCAGACGCGTTGACGCAGTGGAAGTTCAGAGGGCTGGCACATACTCGCCACATGGATTACGGACTCCTGCAGGCAGAAACCCGGACCGAAAAACCGTTTATGATTCAGCCTAATTTGCCTCGTTTCCTTCGTAGAGGGGATGAAACTTCACTGGCAGCTTCTTTGATGAATCTGTCGACGGAAGAGGTGAAAGGGGCGGTACGTCTGGAATTGGTGAATCCGATGGATGAAAGTGTGGTGTATCAGGCAGTACAGGATTTTCAGGTGAAGGCAGGAGAAACGGGCAGTGTACGTTTTACTTTCCCGGTAAATATGGATGGCGAGGTTTTGATTTGTCGGATGAAGGCAGAGGCCGGTGAGTTTAGTGACGGAGAACAGCATTATCTTCCTGTGCTGACTGACAAGCAATGGATGACGGAAACCTTGTCCTTGCAGGTGAAAGGCGGTGAGTCTCAGGAAGTGAGCCTGAAGGATTTGTTTAACGGACAGAGCAAGACAGCCCAGAACCGGCAGCTGACCATCGAACTGACTTCTACTCCGATATGGTATGCCGTACAGGCACTTCCGGTAGTAGGAAATCCGCAGCAGGACGATGCGTTCTCCTGGGCTTCGGCTTACTACGCCAATGCGGTGGCACGGAAAATTGTGGAACTGAATCCGCAGATTCAGCCTGTGTTTGAAGCTTGGAAAAAGCAGGGAGTAAAGAAAGAAACGTTGTGGAGTGAACTGGAGAAGAACCAGGAACTGAAAAGCGTGTTGCTGGCCGAAACGCCTTGGTTGGCTCAGGCGGCAGATGAACAGGAGCAGAGACAACGGATTGGATTGTTGTTTGATCTGAATACGATGAATTACCGTATGGGGCAGACCGTGGAAAAATTGAAGACCTTGCAAAAAGGGGATGGAAGCTGGAGCTGGTTCAACGGCATGCAGGGAAGCCGGTTGGTTACTACGCAGGTGGTGGAACTGCTGGCCCGACTGAAATCCATGCATATCATGGCGGATGCGCAAGTGGCTGGCATGTACTTGAAAGGTCTGAATTACCTGGAAAATGCTTTCTGTCAGGAATATGAGAACCTGAAGAAAAACGAGGCTCGTAACAAAAGCCCGCAATGGCCAAGTGAACTGGCGGTGAGGTATTTGTATATTGCATCACTGGATGCAGTGGCAGGAGAAAAGGTGAACAAGGTCGCAAAAGAATATATGACCTCTAAACTGGAAAACCGTTCTGCTACTTATTCCATTTATGAGAAGGCATTGATTGCCCGGATTCTGCAGGCACAGGGAAAACGTGCGCAGGCAGAACTATTGGTACGCTCGATTAAAGAATATACGGTAGTGACACCGGAAATGGGACGTTATTTTGATACGCCGAAAGCCGGATACGCATGGAACGGTTACCGCATTCCGACGCAGGTGGCTGCCATGGAGGCTATTCAGTCTGTGGAGAAGGATGAAGAGATGCTGGAGGAAATGAAACGCTGGTTGCTGAAGCAAAAGCAGGTGCAGTGCTGGAATACGCCTTTGGCTACAGCGGATGCGGTGTATGCCTTGCTGTCAGATGGCATGGCATTGACGGAGTCCGGACAGATGCAGGCGGTGGCAGGTAATGTCACACTGGAAACTCCGAAAGACGGGCTGGGCTGTATCAGCCATACGTTAAGTGGAGCGGAGGCAGAGGTGAAGACGTTGACCGTAAGTCATACGGGAAAAGCTGCCGGATGGGGGGCTGTGTATGCACAATATCTGGAAGATATGGACCGTGTGAAGGCATTTGAAGGAAAGGGTCTGCAAGTTTCACGTAAGTATATATATAAAGGTAAGGCCTTGTCTGTCAAAGAAAAGTTGCAGGTTGGCGATAAGCTGACGGTGCGCCTGACTCTCCGTGCCGACCGGGATATGGATTTTGTATGTCTGAAAGACGAACGTGCGGCTTGTATGGAACCAGTGCGGCAAATCTCAGGTTACGAATGGTCCGATGGCTTGGGACGGTATCGGGTAAGTGGTGATGCGGCGACTACCTTCTTTATGGATCATTTGCGGAAAGGAACCTACGTCATTGAATATGAAGTGCATGTAGACCGTTCGGGAGTATATCAGGCAGGTACATCGGAAATACAGTCAGTATACGCTCCTGAGTTTGGCGGTCATACGGAAGGATATACATTATATATAGAATAAAATCACGTCCGGACCGGGATTCCGGTTCGGACGTTTTTACAAATTTCTAAGGTTATGGAGAAAATAAATTTTCAGACTTGATTTTGCTTGTTTCCGTTTTCTCCCTATCTTTGTTTCCGTAATTTAGAAAGAATAAAATCAATGAAACGAATATATACCCTTCTTTTTTTGTGTGTTGTCGCTTGCATGTCCTTATGGGCTCAGCCTAAAATATCCTTTGATATGACTACTAAGGACTTGGGCTACGTGTTGTGGCGCACTCCGGCAACCGTGACTTATCAGTTTACCAATACAGGAGACAAGCCACTGGTTATTTCTAATGTGACGACCTCTTGTGGATGTGCCAAGGCACAATGGACAGAAGAACCTGTACCTGCCGGAGGAAAAGGAAAGATTACGGTAGTGTTTGATGCAGAAGCCATCGGACATTTCTATAAAGACGTGGGTGTGTATTGCAATGCAGCTTCTCTGCCCATTTACCTGGATTTTAACGGAGAGGTGACAGCCGATGCCAAGAACTATTCCTTTACGCATCCTTATGCCATCGGTGCCATTCGTTTGAATCAGGAAGAACTTGATTTTAAATCGGTCAATAAGGGAGACCGTCCGGTTATTGAGTTGTTGGTGGCCAATACTTCCAACAAGGCTTATTCACCTGTGCTGATGCACCTTCCTCCTTATCTGGAGGCTAAGGCCGTGCCTGAAAAACTGGGACGTGGAAAGACCGGAAAGATTCTGGTGACACTGGATTCTGAGAAATTGCCGAAATTAGGTATTACACGTGCTTCTGTCTATTTGTCCCGCTTCCCGGGTGATAAAGTCGGCAGTGAGAATGAAATACCTGTATCTGTGGCTCTGTTGCCTGACTTCTCCAAGTTGACCGAACAGCAGAAAAACAATCCTCCTCAGATTACGTTGTCGGCTAAGGAACTGGAATTTGTGGATTTGAAACCCAACCAAAAGAAGTCACAGACGATTGTCATTTCAAATACAGGTCGCTCTAACCTGAATATTCAGGATATGCAGGTGTTCAGCATGGCTTTGGCCGTGAAACTGAAAAAGAGAGTGCTGAAACCGGGTGAATCGACCAAGATGAAGATTACTGTGCTGGCACAGAACCTTCACCGTGTGAAAGGTACGCCCCGTGTCCTGATGATTACCGATGATCCTAACCAACCGATGATTACCATCCGTGTGAAAGCCCGGCTGAAATCGTCCGAAAAATAAAAACTTTTATGGAACACCCCGAAAACAACGAAGCTTATAAGGGGTTAACTGTGAACCAGGGAGTGGAACAACCCTCCATTGTTAATCCTTATCTGAATCTGAGAAAGAAACCCAAACGTCGTCAGTATTCTGCTGCCGAGTATGTGGAAGGTATTGTGAAAGGCGATGTGACCATGCTGAGCCAGGCGGTCACGCTGGTAGAAAGTGTCAAGCCGGAACATCAGGTGCTGGCACAGGAGGTCATTGAAAAATGCCTTCCTTATTCGGGTAATTCTATCCGTATCGGTATCAGCGGAGTGCCCGGTGCCGGAAAGAGTACGTCGATTGATGTGTTCGGACTGCATGTGCTCGAAGAAAAAGGAGGAAAGTTGGCAGTTTTAGCCATAGACCCCAGCAGTGAACGTTCCAAAGGAAGTATCTTGGGGGACAAGACCCGAATGGAAAAATTGTCGGTACATCCTAAATCCTTTATCCGTCCCAGTCCTTCGGCAGGCTCATTGGGCGGTGTGGCCCGTAAGACCCGTGAAACCATCATCTTGTGTGAAGCTGCCGGATTTGATAAAATCTTTGTCGAGACTGTGGGAGTAGGCCAGAGTGAAACTGCCGTGCATTCCATGGTAGACTTCTTTCTGCTGATTCAGCTGGCCGGTACGGGCGATGAGTTGCAGGGCATCAAGCGCGGTATCATGGAAATGGCTGATGGTATCATTATCAACAAGGCCGATGGAAATAATGTAGAGAAGGCACAGTTGGCGGCTACGCATTTCCGTAATGCGCTCCATCTTTTTCCGGCTCCCGAATCCGGATGGACACCTCAGGTACTGACGTATTCCGGATTCTATAATATCGGTGTCAAGGAAATCTGGGATATGGTGTATGCCTACATCGACTTTGTCCGTAAGAATGGGTACTTTGAATACCGTCGGAACGAGCAGGCCAAATACTGGATGTATGAAACCATCAATGAGCATTTGTGCGACAGCTTCTATCAGAATCCGGAAATTGCTTCCTTGCTTCCCTTGCAGGAAAAGGATGTGCTGGAAGGACGAGCCACGTCTTTCTCGGCAGCGAGAAAACTATTGGAAATGTATTTCTCCGGGTTGAAACAGGAGTGATGAATAAATATTCAAAATGGCTTGTTTCTATTGGAGTAATTAAAAATAAGGAAGAAAAATAAGGGTGATATGCCTTGTGAAATGAATTAATATGTAACTTTGCGAACTAATTTTCAAGAAATGATGCAAAGTGAAATTAAACCTATTATAGAGGTAAAGGGTGTATCAAAGTTTTTTGGTGAAAAAACAGCCTTGGATAATATCAATTTATCCATCAAAAAGGGAGAGTTTGTAACCATCTTGGGCCCTTCGGGATGCGGTAAGACGACCTTGCTGCGCCTGATAGCGGGATTTCAGACCGCTTCGGAAGGGGTGATTCGTATTGCAGGGGAGGAGATTACCCAGACTCCTCCTCACAAGCGTCCTGTCAATACAGTTTTCCAGAAATATGCCTTGTTCCCTCATCTGAATGTGTATGATAATATCGCTTTTGGCTTGAAACTGAAAAAGATGCCAAAGGATACGGTACTTAAAAAAGTAAAGGCTGCCTTGAAAATGGTGGGCATGACCGATTATGAGTACCGCGATGTCAACTCGCTTTCGGGTGGACAGCAGCAGCGTGTGGCCATTGCCCGTGCCATTGTGAACGAGCCGGAAGTATTGTTGCTGGACGAGCCGCTGGCTGCGCTTGACCTGAAGATGCGTAAGGACATGCAGATGGAGTTGAAGGAAATGCACAAGACGCTGGGCATTACCTTTGTGTATGTGACGCACGACCAGGAAGAAGCCCTGACATTGAGTGATACCATCGTGGTGATGAGTGAGGGACGTATCCAGCAGATTGGTACCCCTACCGACATCTACAATGAGCCGATTAACTCGTTCGTGGCCGACTTTATCGGAGAAAGTAATATCCTGAACGGAGTTATGGTGAAGGATAAGTTGGTACATTTCTGCGATCGTGACTTTGAATGTGTGGACGAAGGATTCGGCGAAAACACGCCGGTGGATGTGGTGATTCGTCCGGAGGATTTGTATATATTCCCGGTGTCGGATATGGCACAGCTTCGTGGTACCGTACAATCGTGTATCTTTAAGGGAGTACACTATGAAATGGTGGTGTTGTGCCACGGCTATGAGTTTGTGGTGCAGGATTATCACGCTTTTGAGGCCGGAACCGAAGTGGGTATGCTGGTCAAGCCGTTTGATATTCATATCATGAAGAAAGAGCGTATCTGCAATACCTTTGAAGGCAAGCTTATCGATGAAACTCATGTGGAATTCTTGGGATGTGAGTTTGAGTGTGCACCGGTAGACCTTCAGAAAGTGCCATTAGGCGATGTGCTGGTAGACGTGGATTTCGGAAAAATCAACTTGCTGGACAATGCAGAAGACGGCATGCTGACCGGAGAAGTCAAGTTTATTTTGTACAAAGGAAACCATTACCACCTGACGGTATGGTCAGACTGGGATGAGAATGTGTTTGTCGATACGAACGATGTGTGGGATGATGGAGACCGTGTGGGTATTTCCATTGCTCCTGAAGATATTCGGGTACGTGTAAAACAGGAGGAACGATGAATAAACTGCGTTTGTTTTTTCTTTCACGCCGAAGCTGGACACTTCCTTATCTCATTTTCTCTATCATTTTTGTGATTGTTCCGCTTCTGCTGATTGTGGTATATGCATTTACCGATGATGCAGGTCGTATGACGCTTGAAAACTTCCGGAAGTTCCTTGCCCATCCGGAAGCAGTCAATACCTTTATTTATTCCATCGGTATAGCCATACTGACTACGATAGGTTGTATCGTACTAGGGTATCCGGCGGCCTGGATTCTGAGCCGCAGTAACTCAAGCTATTCGCGTACGCTGATTCTGCTGTTTATCTTGCCGATGTGGGTCAACATTCTGATACGTACGCTGGCTACCGTAGCTTTGTTCGACTTTGCCAGTCTGCCTTTAGGAGAAGGAGCGTTGATATTCGGAATGATTTACAACTTCATTCCTTTCATGATTTATCCGATTTACAATACCCTTCAGAACTCCGTACGTGGTGCTGAGTGTGTTGCCGCGCCTGAAACAGATGAATCCGAACCTGTATGAGGCCGCACTCGATTTGGGAGCTACTCCTATGCAGGCTTTGTGGAAAGTGATTATTCCGGAAATCCGTCCAGGAATGGTGAGCGGATTCCTACTGGCACTGACCATTTCCATCGACGATTTTGCGGTAACGGTGTTTACCATCGGAAATCAGGGACTGGAAACGCTTTCTACCTATATTTATGCCGATGCCCGCAAGGGTGGTCTGACGCCGGAACTTCGTCCGCTGTCGGCCGTGATTTTTGTGGTGATACTGGTGCTGCTGATTATTATTAACCGTAGAGCTGACAAAGCAAAGAATAAATGAAACAGAAGATGAAAAGGTGGAACTGGTGGGTGGCTTTGTGTGTATGTTGTCTGTTGACAGGATGCTACAACGCTAATGAATCGCGCGAAAACGTGCTCAAGGTGTATAACTGGGCAGACTACATAGGTGAAGGCGTACTGGAAGATTTTCAGGAATATTATAAGGAACAGACGGGAGAAGATATCCGCATCGTGTATCAGACGTTTGACATCAACGAAATAATGCTGACAAAAATTGAGAAAGGGCATGAAGACTTTGATGTGGTGTGTCCTTCCGAGTATATCATCGAACGAATGCTGCACAAAGGTTTGCTGCAGCCTATTGATACGGCTTTTGCTCATTCACCCAATTACATGAACGGAGTGGCACCCTATATCCGTCAGCAAATAGATAAATTGACGGTGAAAGGCGATTTGCCGGCCAGCCGTTATGCCGTGTGCTATATGTGGGGTACGGCCGGACTGCTTTACAACAAGCAGTTTGTTTCCGAAAAAGACCTGAAGTCATGGGGATGCTTGTGGGAGAAACGTTTTTCCGGCAAGATTCTGATGAAGGATGCCTATCGCGATTCGTACGGCATGGCTTTGCTGTATGCGCATCGCGAGGATTTGAAAGACAGTACCCGCAGTGTGGCTGACTTGATGAACGACTATTCACCGGCTTCCATGGACTCGGTGGAAAAATATTTGAAACTGTTGAAGCCGAATGTGGCCGGATGGGAAGCGGACTTTGGTAAGGAAATGATGACCAAGGGCAAGGCTTGGATGAACATGACCTGGAGCGGAGACGCACAGTGGGCTATGGAAGAAGCGGCAACGGTAGGAGTGGACCTTGCCTACACCATTCCGGAAGAAGGCAGTAATGTGTGGTACGACGGATGGGTAATTCCTAAGTATGCCAAGAATCCTAAGGCAGCCAGCTATTTTATCAACTTCCTTTGTAGGCCGGACATCGCTTTGCGTAACATGGAAGAGAACGGGTATGTGAGTGCCATTGCTGCCCCGGAAATTCTGGAATCTTGTATCGATTCTACCCTGGATAAGGAAGTCGATGCCAGCTATTTCTTCGGTCCGGAAGCACAGAAGGTGAAGCTGCGTAACACACAGTATCCCGATAAGTCTGTGATAGCCCGTTGCGCCATGATACGTGACTTTGGAGACAAGACCGTAGATGTATTGGAAATCTGGTCGCGTGTAAAAGGCGACAACCTGAATAGCGGGATTGTGATTCTGATTCTTTTGGTGGTAGTAGGACTGAGTGCCTGGCAGATTCGCCGCCGCTGGATACGTTATAAACGTCATGCACGTACGCACCGCAGAAATCGCCGGAGAAAATAAAAGAAGAAAATACAGTATACAAAAATCCCCCTTCAAAAAGCATTTAAACGTCTTTTGAAGGGGGATTCTTTATATGGAATTGTTCTGTTAGATTGACAATTCGTTCAATACGCTAACCAGTTCGCGGTCGATAGGCTTATCGTTCTTGATAGCCTTGGCAAATGGAACGTACACAATCTGGTCGTTTTCGATACCAATCATGACGTTTCGCTGACCTTCCATCAGGGCCTGGATGCTGGCTACTCCCATACGGCTGGCAATGATACGGTCGTGTGCGGTCGGGCGTCCACCACGCTGCAAGTGTCCTAAAATAGTCACACGTACGTCGTACTGCGGATATTCGTTCTTTACACGTTCTGCATAGTGCATGGCTCCACCGGTGATTTCACTTTCAGCTACCAGCACGATAGAGCTGCTCTTTGATTTGCGGAAACCGTTGTTGATGAACTCTTCCAACTGGTCCACTTCCGTATTGAATTCCGGAATGATGGCAGCTTCGGCACCCGCAGCAATGGCACCGTTCAATGCCAGGAAGCCGGCGTCGCGTCCCATTACTTCCACAAAGAACAAACGTTCGTGTGAAGTAGCGGTATCACGTATTTTATCTACTGCATCCAAAATTGTGTTCAGGGCAGTGTCATATCCGATGGTTGTGTCCGTACCATACAAGTCGTTGTCGATGGTACCGGGCAGTCCGATACAAGGTACATCAAATTCCTGAGCCAGCAGGCGGGCACCGGTCAACGAACCGTCACCACCAATGACTACCAGTGCATCGATACCTTCGCGTTTCATAGTTTCATAAGCTACCTGACGGCCTTCCGGTGTACGGAACTCCTGACAGCGAGCTGTTTTCAGGATGGTACCTCCTAATTGTATGATATTGCTGACATTTTCAGTCTTGAATTCCTTGATTTCTCCTGTAATCAATCCTTTATACCCTCGGTAGATACCTTTAACTTGTAATCCGTTGTAGATGGCAGAGCGGGTGACTGCACGGATTGCGGCGTTCATGCCGGGAGCATCTCCTCCGGATGTAAGAATACCAATACATTTAATAGTTCCCATAATTGTTAGTTGTTAGTTTGATTTTTATGAAGCAAAAGTACAAATATGAATTTATATTGTAACTGATTTTCTTCTTTATTATTCGTTCATTATAACTTTTTTACACGCTTCCATCAGCCATTTAGGGGTAGAGGTGGCTCCACAGATTCCAATGGAATGTGCATGTGACAATAAGGCCTTGTCAATTTCCTCCGGTTTGTCTATCTGGTAAGAGTTAGGGTTAACTTTCTTACATTCCTGAAAGAGGATTTTCCCGTTGGAACTCTTATGTCCGCAAACGAAGAAAATCAGGTCGTGACTGGCAGCGAACTCCCGGATATGCGGCATGCGGTTGGCTACCTGACGGCAGATGGTATCGAAGTACTGGAAGGAGGCTTCCGGTGAAATGTGGGCCTCGATGTAGGACACTATTTGGCGGAATTCGTCGAGCGACTTGGTTGTCTGCGAATACAGGCGGATGTCTTTGTTCATGTTCAGTTTGCTGACTTCTTCCAGTTTCTCGATGACGATGGCTTTGCCTTCGGTCTGGCCCACCAGTCCCAACACTTCGGCATGGCCGTTTTTCCCGTAAATGACAATCTGTCTGTCTTTGTCGTGGGGAGTGGTATCGTACTCCTGCTTGATTCTTTTTTGCAGGCGCAGCACTACCGGACAAGTGGCATCAATGATTTCGATGTGGTTTTTCCGGGCCAGTTCGTAAGTCTCAGGAGGTTCTCCATGTGCTCTCAACAAAACCTTTACATTCTTCAAGCGGGCAAACTCTTCGTGGTTGATGGTAATCAATCCCATTTCCTTCAGTCGCTCACACTCCTGCCCGTTGTGTACAATATCCCCCAGGCAATACAGAGGTGCGCCCTTTGCCAGTTCTTCTTCTGCCTTTGAAATGGCGGTCGTCACTCCAAAGCAGAATCCTGAGTCCTTATCTATTTCAATGTGATGCATGTGCAGCTTTTTCAAATTGTTCTTTCAGCCATTGTTTTTGTTCGGCAATGGTCAGGTGACTGTTGTCCAGTAAAATCGCGTCGTCAGCCTTGCGCAGGGGACTTACTGCCCGGCTCTGGTCGATGCGGTCGCGTTCTTCCACGTTGTGAAGAATTTCTTCGAACGAAGCATCCTGACCTTTGGCTTTGAGTTCCTCGTAACGGCGCTGTGCACGGATTTCGGCAGAGGCTGTCACGAAAATCTTCAGTTCCGCATTCGGGAATACGGCTGTTCCGATGTCTCTTCCGTCCATCACGATTCCTTTTTCCTTGCCCATTTCCTGCTGTTGCTGAACTAAGGCCTTGCGCACAAAGTCGAGTGCTGCCACCGGACTGACATGCGAGGAGACTTCCATGGTGCGGATACGTTCTTCCACGTTTTTCCCGTTGAGGAAGGTCATGGGGCGCTGGGTTTCCGGGTTAAGCTGGAAGGAAATTTGGATTTGTTTCATCTGCTGGCGGAGCGCTTCTTCCTGAATGCTTCCGTCGGCATTGAACAATCCGTTTTCCAGACAATACAGTGTAACGGCCCGGTACATGGCGCCGCTGTCTATATAGATGTATCCGATTTCTTTGGCTAAGTCTTTAGCCATGGTACTTTTCCCGCAGGAAGAGAATCCGTCGATGGCAATAATAATTTTTTTCATGTTTCGGCTTCGATAAAATAGATTTCGCATTGACAAAGATAGTGTAAATCCTTTGTATATCGGATGTTTTGGATAAAGTTTTTGGCGTCTCTTCCTTATAATATAAGGTAGAAATTCGTTTGAGATTCCAAAGATGAAAAAACGTTGTAGCAATGATTCGGATACCTGTTTGTGTTTTTTACGTTTCCTTTCCGGAAAACCTATGTTTCTCATGGCGGAAACGTAGGTTTTCCCTGCGTGAACTCTACGTTTCCGCACAGGGAAACATAGAACACGTAAGGCGATATGCTGATTATTTCAAGTACGGAATAAAAAATATGCATTGTTTTACATTATTTTTATGTTGGGGTGTCGGAGTTTCGGGGAATTATGCTACCTTTGCCACGTATAGAGTATTAACCTTTAATAAACACATTTATGGAAGTCAAGAAATCGCCGAAAGCGGACCTCGAGGGCAAAAAGACCACGTGGTTATTGGTAGGTTTCGTACTGATCTTGGCAGCGATGTTTGTAGCGTTCGAATGGACAGAACGTGACAAGCAGGTCACTACCGATACCGGTATCACCGAACCAATCTTTGAAGAGGAAATGATTCCTATCACTGAACAGGAAGAACAGAAGCAGGCACCTCCTCCTCCTGAAGCTCCGAAAGTGGAAGAAGTTCTTCAGATTGCAGAAAATGATGCAAACGTAGAAGAATCTACTATCCAGTCAAGTGAAGAAAACAACCAGGCTGTGGAAATCAAGTATGTACCGGTTGAAGTAGAAGAAGAAGAACCGGAAGAACAGCAGATTTTCCAGGTGGTAGAAGAAATGCCGGAATTCCCGGGTGGTATGGCTGAATGTTTGAAGTTCATCGGTAAGAACATCAAGTATCCGACTATCGCACAGGAAAACGGTGTACAGGGACGTGTAATCATCCAGTTCGTGGTTAATCAGGATGGTTCTATCGTTGACCCGGTGGTTATGCGTAGTGTAGACCCGTACTTGGATAAGGAAGCACTCCGTGTGATCAAGATGATGCCGAAATGGAAACCAGGTAAGCAGCGTGGTAAAGCTGTACGTGTAAAATATACCGTGCCTGTAACCTTTAAGTTGCAGTAATCTATTGACCGTTATAATAAAGTGAAGGCTGCATTTTTGCAGCCTTTCTTTTTTCTCTTATCTTAAATTACATTTCCATGAAACAACAGACAAGCGAACAATTGTTACAGCAGATTCACGAATATATCGGAAACCTTTCTTATATGCGGGAGCCGATGGGACTTTATGATCCGATTGAGTATGTATTGGGGTTGGGCGGAAAGCGTTTGCGCCCGGTGCTGATGCTATTGGCTTATAATTTATATAAGGAAGATGTGCCCCGTATCTTTTCACAGGCAGCAGGCATTGAAACCTACCATAACTTTACTTTGCTGCACGATGACCTGATGGATAAGGCGGATATGCGACGCAACAAGCCTACGGTACATAAAAAATGGGATGAGAATACGGCTATCCTTTCTGGAGATGCAATGCTGATTCTTGCTTATCAGTTCATGATGAAGAAATGTCCGCTTGAATGTGTGGAACGCGTGATGGAAGTGTTTGGCCGTACCGCCCTTGAGGTATGCGAAGGACAGCAGTGGGACATGGAGTTCGAGCATCGTCTGGATGTGACGGTCGACGAGTATATCGAAATGATTCGTCTGAAGACTTCCGTGTTGCTTGCGGCAGCCTTGAAAATTGGTGCCATCTTGGGAGGTGCTCCCGAAAAGGATGCGCAGTTGCTCTATGATTTTGGCATTAAGATGGGACTGGCTTTCCAGTTGCAGGATGATTACCTGGATGTGTATGGTGATCCGGCTGTCTTTGGAAAGAAGATTGGAGGAGATATTCTTTGCAATAAGAAGACCTTTATGCTGATTACCGCCTTGAGCCTGGCTGAAGGAGAAGACAAGGAAACGTTACTGAACTGGCTTCGTGCTACGGACTATGTGGCTGAAGAAAAAATCCAGTCGGTTACAGCTCTATATAATAAGGTAGGAGTTCCTGAACTTTGTCAGGCTCGCATTGATGCCTATTATAAGGAAGGACTGGAGTTGCTGGATAAAGTAAACGTGGAATCCTCTCTTAAAGAAGAACTGAAGAAGTTTGTTTGTCATTTAATGGACCGTAAATTGTAAAGATATGAACGCCCTGATTGATACTCATACCCATCTTTATACTGAAGAGTTTGATGCCGACCGTGAACTGGCGGTAATTCGTGCAGTCGAAGCAGGAGTGACCCGCTTGTTTATGCCTAACATTGATGATACGACGGTCGAGGCTATGCTCAAACTGTGTGAGGCGCACGATTGCTGCTACCCGATGATTGGTTTTCATCCCACATCGGTAGATGCCGGTTGGAAGGAACGTCTGGAAAAAGTGAAAGGGTATCTGACTTCTTCTCATCGCTTTTATGGAATCGGTGAGGTGGGTATTGACTTGTATTGGGACAAGACCTTCCGTGAGGAGCAGATGATTGTCTTTGAAGAACAGGTGAAGTGGGCACTGGAATACGACCTGCCTCTGATTATACATTGCCGGGAAGCTTATCCGGAACTGCTGGAGGTATTGTCGGGTTACAAGCATACAGCCTTGCGGGGAATCTTCCACAGTTTCACGGGTACTAGTGAAGATGCAGAACGGCTGTTGGAGTACGAATCTTTTATGTTAGGTATAAACGGAGTGGTTACTTTCAAAAAAAGTACCCTTCCCGAAGTCTTGAAGAATGTGCCTTTGAAGCGCGTCGTGCTCGAAACCGACTCACCTTATTTGGCTCCTGTGCCTTATCGTGGCAAACGGAATGAAAGTGCAAATCTGGTGAAGGTGGCAGAATGTCTTTCGGTAATCTATGGAGTACCTTTGTCGGAAATCGCCTCTCGGACCACGGAAAATGCTTTAAAAGTCTTCACAAATGCGGAGAAAAGTTTTTAAAGTTTATTAATTTCGACTTCAAAAGTAAACTTTTGCAGGCTTGATGTTATGTAAGACGAAAAAAAAGAATACATTTGTGACTGAAATCAGCGCAGGGTATAAAAATAACTGAAATATCTCCCGACTGATGGTAAAAAGGAGAGGTGCTCGAGTGGTTGAAGAGGCACGCCTGGAAAGCGTGTATACGCCAAAAGCGTATCACGGGTTCGAATCCCGTTCTCTCCGCGAAAAAAGAGAAAAACAATTAACAAACTATTAATTAATTAATCTTAAAAATTAGACACACAATGAAAAAGTTATTTGCAATTCTTGCAGTGATGGGAGTCCTCTCATTTGGAATGACTCAGACAGCTATGGCTCAGGATTCTACAGCTACAGCAGCTCCGGCTCAGACAGAACAAGTAGCAGCAGCTGATGAAGCAGCAGCACCTGCAGTTGTTGAAGAAGGTGGTTTGCACAAAGAATTAAAGACTAAGTTTATCGAAGGTGACGCAGGCTTCATGTCTTTGGTTGCTATCGCATTGGTACTTGGTTTGGCTTTCTGTATTGAACGTATTATTTACTTGAGCTTGGCTGAAGTTGACGTGAAGAAATTGATGGCTAAAATTGAAGCTGCTTTGGAAAAAGGTGATGTAGAAGGTGCTAAGACAATCTGCCGTAACACTCGTGGTCCTGTTGCTTCTATCTGCTATCAGGGTTTGATGAGAATCGACGAAGGTTTGGACGTAGTTGAACGTTCAGTTGTTTCTTACGGTGGTGTTCAGGCTGGTTACCTTGAAAAAGGATGCTCTTGGATCACATTGTTCATCGCTATGGCTCCGTCTTTGGGATTCTTGGGTACTGTAATCGGTATGGT
>ERZ1027042.27-NODE-27-length-101375-cov-11.668910_pt1 | contig 101375 bp, 71 predicted proteins | sample MGYA00519435_ERZ1027042 | MGnify/ENA primary metagenome ERZ1027042 (study PRJEB26926, sample SAMN06164586) | human gut metagenome | biome: ENVO:00009003; feature: ENVO:2100002; material: ENVO:00002003 | host: Homo sapiens | place: USA | collected 2012 ...
ATAGAACTGGAGCAACGCGTATTTTTTAAGCTAGTTTTCTTCCTCAAACTTTTTGCGTTCGGAAGATGTACGGGTATAAGTTTTGCTGATAGCACCATGATACCGGTATGTCACAACCTAAGACGTTATGCCAACAAAGTTTTTAAAGGAGTGGCAACCGATGGCAAAGGAACGATGGGATGGTGTCACGGATTCAAGCTTCATCTGTTGTGTAATGACAGAGGAGAAATCATAACATTTTGTCTTACAGGAGCGAATGTTGACGATAGGAATCCGAAAGTATGGAAAGTACTGGCCAAAGACTTGTATGGAAAGGTCTTTGCAGACAGAGGCTACATCTCTCCCAAACTGTTTGATTCCTTATTTGACGACGGCATTCAGCTGGTACATGGAATTAAGACGAATATGAAGAACAGGCTTATGTCCTTTTATGACAAGATGATGCTCAGAAAGAGGTATATCATTGAGACGATTAACGATCTGCTCAAAAACAAAGCACAGCTTGTGCATTCCAGACATCGTTCGATAACGAATTTCCTGGTAAATCTGGTGGCTGTACTGGGCGCTTATTGTTTCTTTGAAAACAAACCGGATGCATTGCAAGGATACTATATTGAGGACTCAAAACAACTGGCCTTATTCTAAACTTATCCCGAACTCAGGTATATGCTTGTTTTATCGGAAGCAGATGACAAAAAAACGCCAAGGCATTTGAACTTAAATATCTTGACGTTTTAAAAAAATACTTAGTCATTTTATTCCAATCGCCTTGGTGTTTAGAGGCGGTTGGAATTTTTTTTTATATAAGGCACAAGCCTTTTGATTATTTCGCTCAAGTGAGCTTATTTTGATTTCCTGTAATCTTTTTCAATGGCAGCAGTAATCCAGTTGGCCAGTGCCTGACGGTTATCGGCAATAACCAGACGTTTCTGGTCTTGTGCGTTCTGAATATTTCCCACTTCAAGGAATACGGCTACCGGAGTGGTGTTTCGGAGTACAAAAAGATTCCGGTCGCTTACTGTACCTTCAAATCCCCGGTTAGGCTGATACCGGTTATATTTCGATTTAAACGTGCGCTGTATTTCTTGCGCCAAGCGTTTCCCGTACTTGCTTCCCGGTGCATGATAAAAATAAGTATCTGTTTGCTTTCCTCGGTTCCGGCTGTCCACGTGGATGAAAACAGCTCGTTTATAGCTGCTTTTTTCTTTGCGGTGAAGTCGGTTGATAGCGTCACATCGCTGCTGAAGTCGGGCAACCTGGTTGAGCGGAATAGTTTTTCCCATACATGTTTCCCGCTTACTGTTATTCAGAATAGCCTGATTCCGTATTCCGTCTTTCGAATCCTGTATAATGAAATGTACTTTGGCCCCCCGTTTCAAGAGTTCTCTTCCCAATCTTAAAATAATATCATATGCATATTCATCTTCATGCAGGTGCTTTCCTTGATATTTTCCGATACAGCCGGGGTCAGGACCACCATGTCCGCTCACCAGATAAAAAGTTGCTCCTTTCAGTGAACTGGAAGTAACAGCATACGAAGCGAGTGATTTACCGAATAGAGGTTCATAATTCGCTCCCTTTTTCTTTCGTGGCAGAGCAGGAAGTGAAATCAGACAACAAATCAATAAAAGTAAAAATCTAATTCTCATCATTTCAGTAATTCATCAATCTTTTTACATAGAGAGGAGAATTCTTCTTCATTATATAAACGAGTCATCATGACAATTTTACCGTCTTTCCCGATGAGTACATTACGCGTGATTCCGGCATTGCGTTCCGCATAAAGTGCAAATATATTCGCTCCCGGGTCAAGTCCTAACGGATAGGTTACTCCGGTTTGCTTGGCAAATGCCTGTACCCGCTTTAACGGTTCATCACGGTCAATGCCATACAGCGCAAATGATGAATTGTCTTTATGTTTTTGCCATATATCGCGTTCGATAAAAGGCATTTCTTTCCGGCAGACTCCACACCAGCTTGCTGTGAATTGCAGCATGACAACTTTTCCCCTGAGGTCGGAGAGTTTGATCTTCTCTCCATCGGTAAGTGTCATTTCGAAATCGGGAGCTTCATCTCCCACTTTTACTATATATCCCACCGCATCGGGTGTAACTTGCTGTGCGTACGACGGGTGAAAAGAAAACAGACATCCGGCTAATGCAGCTAAAAAAAATAGTTTTTTCATGTTTATATTATAATTTGGACGGCTCAAAGATACAAATTTCCAGTTAAAGATAAGTGCATTTTAAAATAAACTCCTATCTTTGCGATGTTTTGTTCCGCCAGTCTTTGCTGAAAACGAGGCTGTGGATGAAAAGGGAATCGGGTGAAAATCCCGGACAGTCCCGCTGCTGTAAGCTCTATGTAAAAGTTTGCTTATCATTCTCCCTGCCACTGCCCTAATGTATTTTTAGAGGGTGGGAAGGCAAAGCAGACAGAGTAAGTCAGAAGACCTGCAAAACAGAAGTCGTGCTTGTATTCTCGAGGAAAGAAGAGCAAGATCATGCAATTTTTTTTCTTTTTTATAACACTGATTATGAGTAAAAAGCATTCTGTCCGTCATACAGGCATGTGCTTTATGATAGCCATTACGATGCTTTCGGTTGAGGGTATGCGTGCTCAGCATCTTGATACCGATAGCATAACAGGGCGTGTACACGATATTCCGAATGTTATGGTCAATGCGCGTCAGTTGCCAAATAAGGTGACATCAACCATTTTGGCTATAAAATGAGGCAGGAATCAACTCACAAACTTAAAAATTCACAAACTTAAAAACGAATGAAACAAATTTTACTATCTGCCTATATAGTAATTATGGTCTTGCTTCTTTCTGCATGTGTCAGAGGAGGCAAGACCTCTTCTGCTTTGTCGAACGGAGATACTTTGGTATTTCGCCACGCTATTAACTTGTCAATCGTGGAGTATCCTGAGTATACTGTGGCAAAGTTGCGTAACCCTTGGGATACATTAAGCGTATTACATACTTATATCTTGACCGATAAAAGAAAGCCTTTGCCCGATCATTTGCCTGAAGGTACAGTGATTGGTGTTCCTCTTGAAAAACTGTTGGTTTATTCGGCTGTTCATGGCAGCTTATTAAGCGAATTGGGAGCTGTCGGCCGGATTCGGGGGATATGTAGCCGTGAGTATTTTAAGCAAACTGAGGTGCAGGAACTTTGTAAGAAAGGAGTAATAACAGATTGTGGAAACAGTATGAGTCCGGATATTGAGCGCATAATCGAATTACAGCCGGACGGTATCATGCTTTCTCCCTATGAAAGCAGTGGAGGCTATGGGCAATTAGGAAAGTTGGGAATCCCGCTGATAGAGTGTGCCGATTACATGGAAACATCGCCTTTAGGCAGAGCGGAGTGGATGAAGTTTTATGGGATTCTGATCGGGAAGAAGGCTTTGGCTGATTCTCTTTTTTCAGCAGTAGAAAAAGAGTATCGCAATGTGACTCGCCAGGCGCAGAAATCATCTGTAAGACCTACGGTAATCAGTGACTTGAAGTATGGTTCTACTTGGTATATTTCAGGCGGAAACAGTACTACGGGCCGGTTGTTTAAGGATGCGGGCGCTGCATATGTTTTTGCTGATTTAAAAAATAGCGGTTCTGTTCCCTTGCCTTTTGAAACGGTATTCGATAAAGGACAACATGCCGACTATTGGTTTATTAAATATAACCAAAAGACAGAAAAAACTTATCAGGAATTGGAAAGGGAATTTGCTCCTTATGCTCGTTTCCATGCGTTTAAGAATCATCGCATTTATGGATGCAATTCCAATTATATTCCTTTTTATGAAGAGTCACCTTTTCATCCCGAACTGCTGCTGAAAGATGTCGTGAAAATATTGCATCCTGATTTACTAGAGGGATATACTCCCCGGTATTTCAGTAAACTGGCCCTTGATTAAACCGGTGTTTTACAGATGAAGGAAAAATGAAGTGAAAAACAAGAATGATAAACGTAAAAAGAAGCAATGTGAGGTATAAAGGTTTTTTATATGGAGGCATACTGGTGGGGCTGATTGTTGTCTTGATGGCAGCTAATCTGTTCCTCGGCTCGGTTGATATTCCGGTGCAGGCTGTGATTGATATCCTGCTTGGACGGGAGGTTGAACGGGAAACGTGGATTTTTATTATTTGGGAATCACGCCTTCCGCAATGCATAACGGCTTTGCTGTGTGGGGCTTCCCTTTCGGCTTCTGGGCTGATGTTGCAGACTGTCTTTAATAATCCATTGGCCGATACTTCAATATTGGGCATTAGTTCGGGAGCAAGTTTGGGGGTGGCATTGGTCTTGTTGATGGGAGGTGGAAGCATTGTGGCGGGTGCTTTTACATTGTCGGGCTTTCTGTCTGTTATATTCGGAGCGTTTTTGGGGGCAGCCTTGGTCTTGGGGCTAATCCTTTTTCTGTCCACTTTGATTAAAAATACAATTATGCTTCTCATTGCCGGTATCATGATAGGTTACGTAACTTCTTCTTTGATATCTTTGCTTAACTTTTTTGCAACAGCAGAAGGTGTTCAGTCATTTATGATTTGGGGGCTTGGTAATTTCGGAGGGGTATCATTGAAGCAGCTTCCGGTTTTCAGTGTGGTGACATTATCGGGGCTCATTGGTTCTGTATTATTGATAAAACCATTAAATGCGTTGCTTCTGGGTGTACGTTATGCTGAAAATTTAGGAATAAATATCCGGCGTGTGCGTAATATTTTGCTTGCTGCTACAGGTTTGCTGACTGCCGTAACAACCGCTTTTTGTGGTCCGGTGGCATTTATCGGCTTGGCTGTTCCTCATGTTGCGCGACTTATGCTTGGAACCTCAAATCATAATTCATTGATGCCTGTCACCTTGCTTACCGGTTCGGCTGTAGCATTGCTTTGTAACTTAATATGTATCCTTCCGGGTGAGGTGGGGGTGATTCCCTTAAATGCAGTTACTCCGGTTTTGGGTGCTCCGGTAATTATATATGTAATTATTAATCAGCGTAAGATTCAGTATTTTAATTAATGAAATTATCGGGAGCTATGATTCACGGGAAGCAATTAAGTATAGGTTATCAGAACGGGAAACAGATTAAATATGTTCATCGTAATTTGAATTTTGAACTGCGTCAAGGTGAATTGACTTGTTTGCTTGGTGCCAATGGAGCAGGAAAATCCACTTTGCTCCGTACGTTGGCTGCAGCTCAGCCTGCGCTTGAGGGAACATTAGAATTTCTTGGGAAACCAATTTCTGCTTATACGGAGCGTGAGCGTTCGCGCTTAATCGGGATTGTTTTGACTGATAAAACGCAAGCTGGAGGGCTTGCTGTTTATGAACTGGTGGCTTTGGGACGCCAACCGCATACCGGCTTTTTCGGTCGGTTACATCGTTCGGATAAAGAAAAAATAGAGCATGCGCTTCAAGCTGTGGGAATGGAAGGGAAAAAGCAATGTTATGTGGCTGAACTTTCGGATGGTGAACGGCAAAAGGTAATGATAGCAAAAGCCTTAGTACAAGAATGCCCGCTGATTTTGTTGGATGAACCTACTGCTTTTCTTGATGTGGTGAGCCGGATTGAGATTATGAACTTGCTGCACCGATTAGCTGTTGAAGAGAAAAGGGCTATTTTATTGTCTACGCATGATGTAGAGCAGGCACTGGTTTTGTCAGACCGTCTTTGGCTGATTACCCCTGAAAATGGGTTGGAATGCGGTGTAACAGAAGATTTGATTCTGTCACATCGGATGGATACTTTGTTTAATCAGACCTCTGGCCACATTCGGTTCGATTTGATGCATGGGGTATTTTCACCGATGGTGGAAGGGAAAAAATCAATCGTTCTCCAAACAGAAGATGACGTATTACGTCATTGGACCCAGAATGCCTTAAATCGTATTAATTATTTTTGTCTAACGGCAGAGACCTTGTCGGATGTTTCAGTCATACTTGAAGTGGTATCTCCTCGTGAATTGATATTGAAGATGAACGGACAGCAGCTTGTTTTGCACTCATTCGAAGAACTGCTTGCCGTATTGCCTTGAGCTTTGTTTTATTCTTGCTTTCGGGGTTGTTTATATGCTTCGCTTTTTACTTAAAGCGGAAGAGTTACTTATTTCTTTTTATCTTGCTGGATCAAGACGGAAACCTTATGTAATGAGATATGAGGAGGTGCTGATAGAAAATAAACAATTATTGTTATTATTTTGTTATATTTATACAAGAGGTTGGTATTTTATATCAAAGTGCTATTATTTTATCTTTTTCTGTTGAATATTGCGATTGAAATCTTTATATTTGCGGATATTGTTAATAAGAAAAAAGAATCGTATGGTTTACGACATTGAGATGCTAAGAGAATTCTACGCGTTGTATGCGACGAAAGTAGATGAAGCAAAGAATAAACTGGGTAGAGCGATGACGCTTGCCGAGAAAATTTTGTATGCACATGTGTATGATGAAACAGTATTAAGAAATTATCGCCGAGGGGAAGATTATGTGAATTTTCGCCCGAACCGTGTGGCTATGCAGGATGCTACTGCTCAAATGGCTTTGCTGCAGTTTATGAATGCCGGTAAATCGGTATCAGCTGTTCCTGCTACTGTTCATTGCGATCATTTGATTCAGGCATATAAAGGAGTGGAAACAGATTTGCCGGTAGCTTGTACTGCAAATAAGGAGGTATATGAATTTCTAAAGAGTGTAGCCGCTAAATATGGTATTGGCTTTTGGAAACCGGGAGCAGGAATTATTCATCAGGTAGTACTTGAAAATTATGCATTCCCGGGTGGTATGATGGTAGGGACAGATTCACATACTCCTAATGCCGGAGGATTAGGTATGATTGCCATCGGAGTAGGAGGAGCTGATGCGGTAGATGTCATGACCGGCATGGAGTGGGAATTGAAAATGCCTAAACTGATAGGTGTGAAACTTTCAGGAAAATTATCTGGATGGGCTTCTCCAAAAGATGTTATTTTGAAGCTGGCGGGGATATTGACGGTGAAAGGAGCAACGAATGCGATTATTGAATATTTCGGTGAAGGAACAGCTTCTTTATCAGCTACCGGTAAAGCAACAATCTGTAATATGGGAGCAGAAGTGGGAGCGACTACTTCGGTGTTTCCCTATGATGAGGAAATGGCACATTATCTCTGTGTAACGGGGCGTGATGAGATTGCTTCTCTTGCTTCAGCTTCGAGTGCTTATTTAAAAGCAGATGCAGAGGTGGAGGCTTCTCCTGAATTGTATTACGACCGTGTAATTGAAATTAATCTTTCAGAATTGGAACCTTATATTAATGGACCGTTTACTCCCGATGCAGCATGTCCTATTTCAGAGTTTGCAGCAAAGGTAAAAGCAAATGGTTATCCGCAGCAGATGGAAGTGGGATTGATTGGGTCGTGCACTAACTCTTCGTATCAGGATTTGAGCCGAGCTGCTTCACTGGCCCGTCAGGTAAAAGAAAAGAACCTTGCCATAGCTGCATCCTTGATTATTAATCCGGGTTCGGAGCAGGTGTATTATACAGCTCAACGTGACGGAATGATTCATAATTTCAAGTCGGTGGGGGGAGTAATTATGACGAATGCTTGTGGACCTTGTATTGGACAATGGAAGCGAGAAACAGAGGATAATACCCGTCCGAATTCAATCGTGACTTCATTTAACCGAAATTTTGCTAAGCGTGCTGACGGTAATCCGAATACCCATGCTTTTGTCGCTTCGCCGGAACTGGCTATGGCGTTGACCATTGCGGGTGATTTATGTTTTAATCCGCTGACTGATACATTAATCAATGTGAAGGGTGAATCAGTTAAACTTGATCCGCCGGTAGGTGATACACTTCCTGTTAACGGATTTACTGTAGATGATAATGGATATGTAGCTCCGTCTGCAGATGGGAAAGAAGTAGAGGTGGTCATTTCTCCAGATTCAAAACGTTTGCAGAAATTGGCTCGGTTTGCTCCTTGGGATGGAGAAGACTTGATAGAAATGCCTCTGTTGATTAAAACTCAGGGAAAATGTACTACAGACCATATATCAATGGCAGGACCATGGCTTCGTTTCCGTGGACATTTGGAAAATATTTCTGATAATATGTTGATGGGAGCTGTGAATGCTTTTAATGGACAGACAAATAGTGTTTGGAACCGTTTGACTGGAAAGTATGAAGCTGTGTCGGCAGTTGCTAAGCAATATAAGGCGAACGGAATAGCTTCTATAGTGGTGGCAGAAGAAAATTATGGTGAAGGTTCAAGCCGTGAACATGCTGCAATGGAGCCTCGCTTCTTGAATGTACGGGCTATTTTGGCTAAAAGCTTTGCACGAATCCATGAAACAAACTTGAAGAAACAGGGTATGCTGGCTTTGACTTTTATAAACAAAGAGGATTATGACAAGATACAGGAACACGACCGGATTTCTCTGCTTGGTTTGAAGGATTTTGCTCCGGGACGTCCGCTTCAAGTAATAGTAACTCATGAAAATGGCGAAAAAGAGTCATTCGAGGTGGCACATACGTATAACGAACTGCAGATAAACTGGTTTAAGGCTGGAGCGGCTTTAAATATGAGTTTATAATCGTTTTGTCTTTTCTTTCCTATAGAGGGTGAACTGTATTTTAGGAAAAAAAGCAGGAAAGAAACGTGAGAGGAAAGCCGACAGGCAAAGCAATATAAAGTCTGAATAAACTAAATAGAAACTAAGAAATGAGCGAAATAATAATGAAAGACGGGAAACTGGTAGTTCCCGATCATGTAACTATACCTTTTATAGAAGGCGATGGAGTAGGAGCCGAGATAACTCCTGTTTGTCAAAAGATAATCAATGCAGCTGTAGAACTGGCTTATTTAGGCAAGCGCTCTATTGAGTGGAAAGAAGTATTGGCTGGAGGAAAAGCCTTTGAACAAACCGGAGAGTGGCTTCCAGAGGCCACCATGGAGGCTTTCCGTAAGTATCTGGTAGGTATCAAAGGTCCGCTGACAACTCCGGTTGGTGGAGGAATCCGTTCATTGAATGTGGCATTGCGTCAAACCCTCGATTTGTATGTCTGCCTGCGTCCTGTGCGTTGGTTTAAAGGAGTCGTCTCTCCGGTTAAGGAACCTCAGAAGGTAAATATGCATATTTTCCGGGAAAATACGGAAGATATTTATGCCGGAATAGAATGGGAGCAGGGAACCCCCGAAGCAAAAAAGTTTTATGACTTCTTATATAACGAGATGGGGGTAAGAAAGGTGCGTTTCCCTGAATCATCTTCATTTGGTGTGAAACCGGTTTCAAAGGAAGGAACACAACGTTTGGTTCGTGCAGCCATCTGTTATGCCATTCAGCACAAATTACCTTCTGTAACCTTAGTGCATAAGGGAAATATCATGAAATTTACCGAAGGAGGTTTTAAACGCTGGGGATATGAGGTGGCAGAGACTGAATTTGCTGAACAGACATTTACGATGAACCGCTATGAAACTTTGAAAAAAGAATTGGGTGAGGAGTCGGCAAAGGCTGCTGTAGCTAAAGCCATCAATGAGGGAAAAATCATTGTTAAGGATTGTATTGCCGACGCATTTTTGCAAAACACATTGCTGATACCTGAAGAATATTCGGTTATTGCAACTTTGAATTTGAATGGAGACTATGTTTCCGATCAATTAGCTGCTATGGTGGGAGGTATCGGCATTGCACCGGGAGCTAATATTAACTATTTGAGTGGACATGCTATATTTGAAGCAACTCACGGAACGGCTCCCAATATTGCAGGAAAGAATGTAGTAAATCCTTGTTCTTTGTTATTATCATCAGTGATGATGTTAGAGTACTTAGGATGGAAAGAAGCAGCCGAACTTGTTACGGCGGCTCTTGAAAAAGCCTTTTCTTTAGGTGAAGCAACAGCCGATTTGGCTCGTTTTATGCCGAATGGCAAAACTCTTGCCACGGATGACTTTGGCAAACGTATTGTGGAATTATTGTAATGAGATAGAGTTATGAAGAAAGAATACATCGTATATAAGCTTTCGGAATGCGCGAAGCATGCTTGTAAGATTGATAACGAACTGTTTGCCAAATATAACGTAAAACGAGGTTTGCGTAATGAAGACGGAACTGGTGTATTGGTGGGGCTGACAAAAATAGGAAATGTGGTAGGTTATGAGCGGACGGAAACAGGACTGAAGCCTATTCCCGGAAAACTGTTTTACCGGGGTTATGACTTAGATGATATTGCTCATGCACTGTTGAAGGAAAAACGTTTCGGCTTTGAAGAAGTGGCTTATTTGCTGCTTTCCGGGGAGTTGCCTGATGCTGAACAGCTAAATTCCTTTAAGGAACTTATCAATGATAATATGCCGCTGGATAAGAAAACAACAATGAATATCATTGATTTGGAAGGGCAGAACATTATGAATATTCTGGCCCGTAGCGTACTTGAAATGTACACTTTCGACCCCAATCCGGATGATATTTCGCGTGATAACTTAATGCGGCAGTCTATTGAGCTGATTTCAAAGTTCCCTACTATTATAGCGTATGCCTATAATATTTATCGGCATAGTATGCATGGGCGTTCCTTGCATATCCGTCATCCGCATGAGAATCTTTCTTTGGCTGAGAATTTTCTCTATATGATGAAAAAAGATTACACTCCTCTTGAAGCCCGTATGCTTGATTTATTGTTGGTTTTGCAGGCAGAACATGGCGGAGGTAATAACTCAACGTTTACCGTTCGTGTAACAAGTTCTACCCGCACAGATACCTATTCAAGTATCGCAGCTGGTATCGGTTCGCTGAAAGGACCTCTGCATGGCGGTGCCAATATTCAGGTAGTAAAGATGTTTCATCATTTGAAAGAAGTTATTTCAGACTGGAAGAATGTGGACGAAATAGATACTTATCTGATACGTATGTTAAATAAGGAAGCATATGATGGCAGTGGATTAATATACGGTATTGGTCATGCAGTTTATACAATTTCAGACCCACGTGCCATGTTGCTGAAAGAGTTAGCTGGTGAGCTGGTAGCTGAAAAGGGGTGTGAAGAAGAGTTTGCATTCCTTGAATTGATAGAGCAGCGGGCAATAGAATGCTTTAAGAAAGTGAAAGGAGTGAAAAAGCAGGTTTGTGCCAATGTAGATTTGTATTCGGGATTTATTTACGAAATGATGGGACTTCCGGTTGAAATTTATACACCTCTTTTTGCTATGGCTCGTATTGTGGGATGGACCGCTCACCGTATTGAGGAACTGAATTTTGAGGGACGGCGCATTATCCGTCCGGCTTATAAAAACGTGTTGGAAGAGGTAGATTATACTCCTATTTCTGCTCGTTGATTGCAGAACTTAGAATCGCCGAGGCTTTGTGTTTAAAGTGCCTTGGCGATTCTTTTTGTCTATATAGTTGTTTGTTCGTGAACTATAGTCAGGATAATCATTCTTTCTTTCTCAAAAAAAAGTTTTCATGAAAATGGCTTGCGCCCTACACATTCATATAGGCAGCGGCAGCTTCGGCGCACCGTTCTCCATCGATACCTGCCGAAACGATACCTCCCGCATATCCGGCACCTTCTCCGCAGGGAAATAAACCTTCGATTGTGATATGCTGTAAAGTTTCATTATTACGAACGATTCGAACGGGCGCAGAGGTACGTGTTTCAATGGCAATCATTACCGCTTCATTGGTTAAGAATCCTCGTGAACTTTTTCCGAATGCCTGGAAGCCTTTGCTCAGGCGTTCACCAATAAATGGAGGCAGCCAAAAATGAAGGGGAGAGGATACCAGACCGGGGCTGTAAGAGCTTTTAGGCAAATCATAGCTTAATTTTTTGCGTGTAAAGTCAACCATACGCTGTGCCGGAGCGGTTTGTCGCATGTTGCCTTGTAACCAGCAAATTTGCTCCAGTTTTTCCTGAAAACGCATCATGGCAAGAATGTGCCCTTGACTGGCAGACTGCAGTTGGCTGTGATGCATTAAAATTTCAGTCTGTTCTTCGGCAGAGCCGGGAATCAAGTCGCAGGTTTGTAGTTGCAATGTGGGGTCGTTTAAATCTTCCGGACGGATTTCCACCACCATTCCGGAGTTGCTCCATTGCGTTCCCCGGTTGCTGGGACTCATACCATTGACTACTAATTGGTGAGGACCGCTGGCCGCCGGAACAACAAATCCTCCCGGGCACATACAGAAACTGTAAACTCCTCGTCCGTCAACCTGCTGCACAAAGCTATATTCGGCTGCGGGCAGATATTTTCCCCTTCCGTTTTTATTGTGATACTGTATTTGATCGATCAGCATTGACGGGTGTTCCAGACGAACCCCCACGGCTATCCCTTTACTTTCCAAAGGAATGTTATTGGAATAGAGCCAGCGATATACATCGCGGGCAGAGTGTCCCGTGGCAAGGATTACCGGACCATGGAAGGTTTTTCCTGTATTTGTTTCAATGCCGATAACTTGATTATTCTTGATAATCAGTGCATCCATACGGGTTTGGAAATGCACTTCTCCGCCACAAGACAGAATGGTATTACGCATGTTTTCTATGACACGTGGCAATTTATCCGTCCCGATGTGTGGATGTGCGTCAATGAGAATGGAGGTACTTGCTCCATGTTGGCAGAATACATTTAATATTTTATCTACATTTCCTCGTTTTTTACTTCGAGTGTAGAGCTTACCGTCAGAGTAAGCGCCGGCTCCACCTTCTCCGAAACTATAGTTGGATTCAGCATTGACTTTATGTTCCCGGCTGATTCGGGCCAAGTCTTCTTTGCGTTCGCGTACATTCTTTCCACGTTCCACGACGATGGGACGAAAGCCGAGTTCAATAAGCCGAAGAGCAGCAAAGAGACCTCCAGGTCCGGCTCCTACAACAATTACCGGCTGTTTGCCTTCTACGTTGTGATAAACCGTATGGATATATTCTTCTTCCTGAGGTTGTTCGTTGACAAAGACCTGAGCTTTTATGTTGATGTAAATGGTGCGTTGCCGTGCATCAATGCTCCGTTTCAGAATGCGTATGGCATTGATGGTGCGGATATCAAGCCCCTTTTCCCGGCCGATATACTGTTTGAGTGATTGTTCATTAGCTGCCTGTTCGGGCAGAACGCGTAATTGGTATTCGTGAATCATATTTTTGAGGTTATTGTTTACTTCAGAGGAAGCAGAGTTCTACTGAAGGCTTTCATGAAATCTATCTTTTAAGTTTTTCTTCATTATGAGTGACAGAAAGAAGTTTCTGACGTTCTGCTGTCTATCTGCATATGACATTCATCCGTAATGTAAGCCTTTTTGTGGTCTTTTAAAAGATCTGAGGTCTTAAAGAAGAATGAATCTTGAATGTCTTTGTTGCAGTGGAGAGCCGGTGTCATCCGAACAGTTCCCGGAAAGCCTCTTCCACTTTTCGTACAGGTATGAGTTGGATTTTGATTTTTTTCTTATCCAGCCCCTGCAAATTATGTTTAGGCACTAACATACGCTTGAATCCTAATTTTTCAGCCTCGCTGATGCGTTGTTCAACTCGGTTTACCGGACGGATTTCTCCGCTTAATCCTACCTCGCCTGCCATGCATATGTCTGGTTCTATTTCTGTATCCATATTGCTTGAAAGTATAGCACTGATAACGGCGAGGTCGATGGCTGGGTCATTCACTTTTAATCCTCCGGCGATATTCAGAAACACATCTTTTTGAGCTAATTTAAATCCGACACGCTTTTCGAGTACAGCCAGAAGCATATTCATGCGGCGCAAGTCGAATCCTGTAGCCGAGCGTTGGGGCATACCATAGGCAGCTGTGCTGACAAGTGCCTGCACTTCAATAAGGAAAGGGCGAATACCTTCTACTGCACAGGCAATGGCTACTCCGCTCATACCTTCATGGTCTTGGGTAAGCAGTAATTCAGACGGATTGCTTACCTGTCGCAATCCATCTTGTCTCATTTCGTAAATGCCTAATTCTGCAGTGCTTCCGAATCGGTTTTTTATGCTGCGCAATATACGATACATGTAGTGTTGGTCGCCTTCGAATTGCAGAACCGTATCAACAATGTGCTCTAAGACTTTAGGTCCAGCTATGCTCCCTTCTTTATTTATGTGTCCGATAAGAATGACGGGAGTACCGGTTTCTTTGGCAAATTTAAGAATGGCTGCAGAGCATTCCCGGACTTGTACAAGGCTTCCGGGTGATGAGTCGATGTTTTCTGTAGATATGGTTTGGATAGAATCGATGATAACCAAATCGGGTGCTGTATTTTTTATGTGCGTGAAAATTTGCTCTAATGAGGTTTCGCATGCGATGAGTAAGTTTTCTGTTTCCGGATGTGGAATACGGTCGGCCCGAAGTTTGAGCTGGCGTGCACTTTCTTCACCAGATACGTAGAGAATTTTATGCTCAGGAAGGTGAAGTACGGTTTGCAGGATGAGAGTTGATTTTCCAATGCCGGGTTCGCCGCCGATTAAGGTAAGTGAACCTTGTACGAGTCCTCCTCCCAAGACACGGTTCAGTTCTTCATCTTTCATGTTGATGCGCTGTTCGTCATTGGAGATAATTTCTTTTAATTGTTGAGGCTTTGAACGTACAGATTCTATGCCATGGGCAGCATGTTTGGCTATAACGGCTTCTTTGCGAACCACTTCTTCAACAAAGGTATTCCATTGACCGCAAGACGGGCATTTCCCTGCCCACTTGGGAGATTCTTGTCCACAGTTCGTACATACATATACAGTCTTTTCTTTTGCCATACCTCTTTTAATCGTTGTTTGCGGCAAAGGTACGAAAAATAAGTGCTCGGTATTTGGGGGTGACGGTAGAATTTTATATGGCAGATATAGGGATGGAGGAAAGACGGTATACAAAGTCTTTTTCGTTTATCGGGGGAAAGCCAGAGTTTTTCCAAGAGAAAACTCCAGTTTCTTCGAGAGGAAACTCCAGTTTCTTCAAGGAAAAACCAGAGTTTCTTCAAGGAAAACTGGAGTCTTTATGGTGAAGCAACTTAAGGCTTTATCTGTCAGAGGCTTACGAATGTAACGATAGAACGTGCAGGTATCTGCAGTTTTCTTCCGCTTTGGGCTTTGCCTACCGGAGCAAGATTTTCGCCCGCTATGTCAGAGGTGCGATACATACTCCAGTTTTTCTTTTCAGCATGAAGCGTGAAGTCTTTGTCTGTCGTAGCATAATTGATTACTACAGTAACCAAACGTCCGTCGGTATTGCGGTAGGCACTGCACATGATTCCATGAGGGTCAGTATCTCCTTCTGCAATCATTTTACCTGTGGCATCGGCTGCAGAGACAGCAAGCCGTACGGCTCCCGGCCGGATAAAACGGCTGTAATTTCCAAGTGCCCACATTAATTTAGAGTCAACCACTTTTCCATCTTTCCCGTTTTCGTCAGGATATTCACGTAAAAGTCCGTCTTTATAATCTCCACCGATAGAGCGCCACCACTGCCAGCTTTTGGCTTTCGCATAAACCAAATCATGATGGATAACGCGGGCAACATAAAGGGCGGTTTTCATGGTGAAGTCATACCCTCCACCTCCACCTATTTCTTCATCATTTCCCATGATACAGACTTCGGTTTGCCAAAAATCAACATCGTATTTGTCGAGCGTGTCGCGAAGCGCACATCGGATGTTGCGAAGGTTGTCAAGAGGCGTATTGGTCCAATAACTGTGACCAACAATCAGTCGGGGCACATTGGGCAGGTTGCCTACATAAGTAGCTGTACTGTCCGGATTAAAAAATGACTGGATATGGAAACCTCGCTGCCAGTCCGTCATGTGTGTGCTGTACATACACCGGTAATCAGATGACTCATTGATGAGAATCTTCGAATCAATACCTCTGTTGCTAAATTCCTTACTGATGAGTCGGACAGCTTGGGCTATTTCACGGTTTGTAGCCGGAGTGCCTTCTTGTTTAGGCCCAGTCCAGTTCCAGTGTCCATCGGGTTCGTTGACCGGACAGATATAATTGAATTTAATGCCATCATGTTTTTCAACTCCCTCTACCACATCGGCAAGAAAGCGTGCAAAATCAAGATAATGTTCTTTCTTGAGATTGAATGTACCACCTCTTCCTGTATTTGTAGCAAGACCATTTTCCGTATAATATACCGGAGGTGAATTAAGAAAACCTAAAAAGTGATTTACGCCCCGTTCTTTAGCTAAATGCAGAAACCGGCGCTGTCCGGCTTGTTTTTCCCAGTTATAGGTTCCGTTGGCAGTCAGGAAGCATTCCGTACGTGTTTGAGGATTTATTTGGCTGGCTTCACCCTGTTCAGAACTTCCAGCTCCGATATTGAATCGCCAAAGGCTGAGTCCAATTCCTTTAGGATATCCTTTTTCATCATTTTCAGTACTGAAAAGCCAGTCAGCAACTTGAGTTTGTACATTTTCCGACCATAAGCCAATGCGGTTCATGCTCCATGCATCCGAGGCACTGAAGTATTCCATGGTTTGCTGGGGATGGTCTGATTGGATTATAAATTTCACGGCATCTTGTCCATGAACAGGCTGATTAAGTAAAGTGATGCCGGAAAATAATGCGATAAGAAGTTTGTTTGTCATTCTATCTTAATAATTTTAATGTTTTATTCGTGACAAAGTTAATATGAAGCACAAATGATTAGGGGAGGAAAATCTTGCAAAGATGGATAGCAAATCTTGCAGGATAAGTGTTTTTGTTGAATAATGGTCAATGATGACTGATTGTGTTTAGTTGATGCTGGAACAAAAAACTACCTCTTCTTTGCAGTAAAGAAGAGGTAGTTGAAAAAAGTATAGAATCTTTTATTTTAATTCTATTTTTGTGGATTTAGTATAACATGCTTCTGATGCTTGGTTAGAATGTACTCCAATGCGGGCATAAATGAAGCCCTCATTTTCCATATTGGAAGGAATATCGATTTCAGCTTTCAATTCGGTATCCATTGCAACGCTATTGCCTAAGCTTGTTATTCCGATATTAGTATAACTGCTGGTTATAAGCGTTTTTCCGATATAGAGACATACATCTTTCAGGGTAGCACTTTCTGATACTTTCTTGATTTTGAAGGTTGCTTTAACCTTCGAACCTTCCTTACTGAATGTAGCGTCTTTGATAATGAAATATGGGATTACAGGAATATCTAAAGCAGTATTCCCATGTACGGAAAAGCGGATAGTATCATTGGACGGACGTTCCCAAGGGGCATTACCCATGCGAACTAATTTATAATTACCGTCGAAAAGTGTGGCAGAGAACTCCCCGTCTTGATTTAGATAAACAGGAATAGGGTCATACTTTCCGAATCCATCTTGGAAGATGTTAAACTGTACACGTCCGTTGCTACTTATATTTACGGATTCACCATCGTAAGTGGCACGTCCGGTAAACATAGACTTGGGTTCGTCAAAATTGTCATAGTTGCAACTGCTCGTTGCCAAAAGACAACAAAACAGTGTGAATATGGATAATATATTTTTTTTCATGGTTCTTGTTATTGAAGTGGATTCTTAACTAATTTCGGGTTGTTGTTTAACACATCATCAGCTATTGATGAATAATAGTTTGACAGGTTGAACAAACGAGCCTTTTCAAAGCGACTAGAACGTTGTTTAACGAAAATATACTTGTTTTTATCAGCTTCGTGTCCCGGTTTCGGTTCTGCAATTCGGTAAGGGAAGAGACCATAAACTACTGCTGTACTGTTATTTGTTATTCTGTCTTCATCTCCGTTCCAAATTTTATCAGCAATACGCCAACGTTTCAAGTCGAAGTAGCGTTGGTCTTCGAAAGCCATTTCTACACGGCGTTCGTTTTGTATTTTCTCTAATGTTAGTGTGTTGAGGCTGTTTGCCGGGAATCCTGCGCGTTCACGTAACTTATTGATATAGTATAGTGCTCCAGGGGTATTGTCATTCAGCTCGAATGAAGCTTCTGCTGCATTCAGATAAATTTCTCCGAGGCGAAACCAGGGCCACCAGTTGTCACTGTGGTTACGTAGTGAATAGCTTGATTCTTCAGTGATGTATTTACGGATGTAGAATCCGGTATTACTTACGTTTGGAGTACGATCGGTCGGTCCATCTTGACCTACAAATGTTCCTCCGTCTGTATACTTGCTTCCCAAGACGGGGTCTGTAAGCAAGTCGTATTCTCCTTTTGGAGCATTCCAGACAGCAACACCTGCCTGAATATCCACATCACTGTTTCTGAACTGTGTTCCCGGATAGATGACTGTTCCGTAGAGACGTGCATCCTTGTTGGCAAACAAGTCTTCGGGATTGTCGAATACCTTATAGTCATTTCCATTCATGTAATTAAGCTTTCCGGATGTTCCGTCCAGGTAGTCGAATGCTTCTACCAATCCGAGTGACGGACCAACACAAGAAGAGTTGTCATTGTCTTCTTTCAGATGCTGTATCACATTGTCATAGCTGAAACTGTGTACCTTGTCAGAATATTTAAAGTCTTTAGCCCAAATGATTTCAGGATTATTGTCCTTATCCATAAACAGTTTATAGAAATTCACCCCTTTGTCATTATCTTCATTGTATAAGTCGTATCCACCTTTGAGGATTTCTTTTGATGCGGCCAGTGACTTTTCGTAATAATCGCTTGCCTTGTCTGCCGGAATACCAACTTCGCCTCCATCTGTAACAATGTTGGGAGTTTTCAGTGCGTTATATTTGGCGATAGAACCGGCGTAAAGCATGGCACGGCTCTCTAAAGCCAAGGCTGTATAATAGTTGGCACGAGTCTGGCTCTTTCCATTCTTTTTCAGTGCTTCTTTGATATCTTCACATTCATTATATACAAAATCATAGATTTCGTGTTCCTTTGCACGTGGATTTTGCAAATAGCTTGGATCTCCGCTGAAGTCATATTCCAATGTTTTGGTAATCAAAGGAACTCCTCCCATGCGGCGTACCATATCAAAGTAGATGTAGGCACGTATAAAACGGAATTCTGCGTTGAAAAGATTTTTATCCTCTTCAGTCAGATTGACTCCATATCTTTCTAAATTTTCGATAGACATGTTTATGTCACGCATTAGTCCATAATCCCATAATCTTCCGTAGTCATTTCCGTATTGAAGAGTATTTCTCCAATTCTGGTCCAATGTGCCGCACCACATGGCTTCGTCTGATTCACACATACCTCCAGTGTTAAAAACGCCATGCAAATGAGTTATACGGTCGTAAAGGTTTGCTAATTGTGATTTTACCATGGCAGGATCGTTCCATACCTGTTCATTGGTAAGAATATTTTTGGGATCCTCTTCAAACCAGTCGTCACCACAGCTGGATAGTAATGATGCGAATGCCGTTCCCAATATCATAATTTTTATTGTTTTATTTCTCATATTTATAATTTTTAGAAGGTTACATTAAATCCGAGTAAGAATGTACGCTGCTGTGGATAGACAACTGCTGCAGCTGCTGTAATTTCAGGGTCAATTCCGTATTGGTGTACATTATCAAATGAACACAGATTAGATATGTTGGCATAAATACGTACTTTCTGTGCATGAATAGGCTTTAACATCCATATCGGAAGACTATAACCAACTTCTAAGTTGGAGATACGCAGATAGCGTACGTTATGCAGCCAGAAGTCACTGTTTTTATTATTGTAACCAAATTCTCCCTTGCGGATAGCTGGATAGCGTCCTGGAATCCATTCACTTTCCGGATCATAAAGATCAGCTCTGTGCCAACGGTCTTCTAACAAGTAAACAGGTGAGTTTCCATCTCCGTGGAAAGCGTTTGCCAATTCATAGTTTTGTCTCCATCCTTGCATGGCACCACCTGAGAAGTCAATGTTTAAATCAATACCTTTCCATTCCAAGCCGATATTACCTCCAAATGAAAGGATAGGAGCCCAGTTCTCTGGGAAACCGATGGGGCGTTCGTCCATTCCGTTGATGACACCATCTCCATTCACATCTTTATAAATAAAGTCTCCTGGAAGCAGTGAAGTATTTCCTTGTCCATCTAAGTCAACAGGATAGTTTTTAATCTGTTCTTCTGACTGGAACTGACCGATAACTTGATATCCCCAATAGATACCTCCCCAGCGATCTTCTGCTGAATTACGATATTCGTCCCATGAGTTTCCGAAGCGTGGTTTGTAAGTTTCAATACTTCTGTAGCGTGAGAACGTGATGTTACCACTTACGCGATAGTTCAGTTCACCGATATGGTCAGTCCAAGTAACCATTGCTTCTGTTCCTATATAGGCCTGTTTGTTCAAGTTTTCGTTAGGAAGTGAGTAGCCTACTTCGCTTGGAAGCAGCACGTCATAACGTGCGGCGGGTACTCCTGTGATATCTTTACGGAATGCATCGGCTGTAACAGTCAGGCGATTGCCAAACATGGTTAAGTCAATACCTATATTCTTTGATGTATTTTTAGTCCATGAAAGATTCGTTACGGGTAGTCCTCTTTGGTTTAGTCCGGTAACAAATTCTCCGTCTAATACGGCATTTCCTTGTGCCCAGTTATATCCTGGTAAGTATCCGAACATTGAAACGTCTTTTTCAGTACCCGTCTGACCGATAGAGGCACGGATTTTGAAGTCATCTACAACCGTTTTTAAGGGTTCGAAGAACTTCTCTTCAGAGATTCTCCAACCTAAAGATACCCCAGGGAAGAAGCCCCAACGTTGGCTTGGAGCATATAAGTAAGAGCCATCGTAACGGCCTAATAATTCAATTAAATATTTATGAGCATAGTTGTAATTTATACGAGCCAACCAACCTGCACGTGCTTCATAACTCCATTCATCTCCAAAGCTGTTGATTTCATCTTTTTGCAATAAAGGGAGATAATCATTTGACGGTTCTGTTCCATAAGTTTTTTTGCTCCAATCATAATCTGAAGCTTCATAACCTAATACGGCAGAAACATTATGTTTTCCAAATTGCTTGTTGTAGTTTAATTGCAATTGCATATAGCGGGTAGGTACGCTACGGTCAATCTGTAATCTCCAAGGGCCTACAGCATCGGTTCCGTTGTATGTGTCAGTTGCTTCATCGTAGGTATAAATTTGGTAACTATACTGTCGTCCGTCAAAGCGGCTGTTGGTATATCCATAAGAGAATGTTGCTTTAGCAGTTAAACCAAATCCAAAGTCATATTGTGCATAGGCATTGATATTGGCATTACGGGTTAAGTTATCTTTGTATCCGGCAATGTCACGGCTGAATGCAGCTGGATTATATCCGTTACGAGTCGGGTCAATGTTGCGGATATAGTCTGGATTGTCGTTAGCATACGGACTATCGATAGGACGCATCTTGAGCATCGCTAAAATAGAAGAATAGTAGGCATCACCTCCAGGAAGACCTACATCTTCAGTCTTTTCATATCTGCCGCTCACTTGTGCTCCGATGGTAAAGCGTTTAGTGATTTTACTATCAATGTTTAACTGGAAGTTTGTACGCTGATAGTCAAAATCAGGCATCATTGCTTCTTGTTTGGTATGGGCTAATGATAAATAATAATTTGTTTTTTCAGAACCTCCGGTTACGCTGGCGTTGATGTGGTACTGTGGTACGTTTTTGCGCATAATCATGTCATAATAGTCATAACTTTTGTAACCTTTTTCAGTTCCGACAGCCCATTTTTCCAATTCTTCTTTAGTATAGACAGAGTTAGGATCTTCTCCGCGGTTTTGGGCAGCTTCAGCCAATCCTCTTGTATATTGTGCTGCATTAGCCAGCTCTGGGAAACGGGTTAAGTTTTGCCACCCATAGTAACCATTTACATTGATGCTTACTTTTTCGTTTTTCCGTCCTTTTTTGGTCGTTACCAATACTACCCCATTCGAAGCACGCAGTCCGTAAATGGCTGCAGAGGCATCTTTCAAGATTGTAATACTTTCAATATCTTCTATATTTAATGCATTGAAAACGTCATTGCCTGAAACTTCAGATGCCTGTAACCAGTCTGAACCTGTATTTCCTCCATAAGGGATACCGTCAATGACGTATAAAGGTGCTCCCATGTTACGAATTTCCAGACTGATTCCTTTACCAGGACGCGCATCCTTGGCGCGGGTAGAAATCCCTGCCATTTTACCGGCAAGTGCACCGGCTGTTGTTGTAGAAACAGAGCGTGTAAGTGATTCGGATTTTACATCACTAATGGCTCCGGTTAAGCTTTTTTTGGTTTGAGTACCATAACCGACAACAACAACTTCGTCTAAAGTTTCAGTGTCTTCTTTTAAGACAACATTAATTTGTGTTTTTCCATTAATAGAAACTTCAGCTGATTTATAACCGATAAAAGAAACAATTAAAATACCATCATTCGATTCAACTGGCAATGTGAAATTTCCATCAATATCCGTAATGGTACCAGTTGCAGTACCTTTTACGGTGACATTCGCTCCAATAACAGGCTCTCCAGTAGTATCAACTACATGGCCTGTAATCTGATTCTGTGCAAATGCTATTGCTGAGCAAAATAGCATGATGCAAACAAGTAAGAATTTACAATTCCTCATAGTGTTTTATTAAAAGTTAATTAATATGAGTGCAAATTTATGATATAAAACTTTAAATTAGGGAAGGAAAATCTTGCAAAGATGGATAGTAAATCTTGCAGGATAAGTGTTTTTGATACTTTTGTACGCTTTATATAAACTTTATTCTTATTTTTGCTTTTGAAATAATGATATACGTATGAAATACTCTCTTCTTTTTTTTATACTCACTTGGTTAACGGTATTTGATGTTTGTTCGGGCACTTCTTATATGATTCGTCATCTTGGAATGAGGCAAGGATTGTCGAATAATGATGTAGTTGATATTACGCAAGACAAGCGAGGCTTTTTGTGGTTTGCCACTGAAGAAGGGTTAAACCGGTTTGATGGTACTCGCTTCATATCTTATTATAAAAAGAGCAATGGAGGATTGACCGGAAATGAATTAAATTGTCTGTTGGATGATCCGGTAGATTCTTTACTCTGGATTGGTACACAGCGAGCTGGATTGAATGTCTATGATTATGCTCATGACTGCTTTTATCATTACAGGCATGATTCCAGTGATCCACATAGCCTGGTTACTGATGATATAACAGATATTGCTGTCGCTCAGAACGGGAATATTTGGGTATCTACTTATTGGAATGGTGTGGATCTTCTGGATAAAAAAACAGGAAAATTTGTTCATTATAATACATCAACAGTACCTGAACTGGTCAGTAATAAAGTGTGGTCGGTTCTTGACGATGGCAATGGTACTTTATATATAGGTCATGTGCACGATGGATTCACCATTTTGTCATTAAAAGAACTTACAGCTAAGAATTTTAAGAATAATCCGTTAAACTCCAATAGTCTTCCAGGCAATGGGGTGAATTGTGTGTATAAAGACCGGAGTGGAAATATATGGTTGGGAACAGATAAAGGGTTGGCTCTTTTTAATCCGCAGACGGAAGCTTTTATTCGTTTCGGGGATAAAGAGGCTAAAATGCGGCATAATATTTCTGATATTTGTCAGTTTGATGACAATCGATTATGGATAGCTATGGAATTTGGTGGAATAGCTATTCTTGATTTGTCGCAACAAATGTTTGTGTCACCAGAGAATTTCAGTATTCAGATATTAGAAGCCGGTGATGATTTATATAGCTTGTCGAATTCAAGTGTGCGGTGCTTGCATCAAGACTCATTTGGAAATGTCTGGGCTGGTGTATGGGGAGGAAATATAAATTTTGTGAGTAATGAAAAATCTCTTTTCAATATTTACTCTTATTCTACCTTGCAAGATTCAGAAAAAGCATTGAGTAACCCGATTGCCATCTCTGTTTGCCATGATAGAAAAGGGCAGATGTGGGTTGGAACCAATGGTGGTGGATTAAATGTGTTCAAAGACGGGAAGCGAATGGCCGTTTTAAAGAATACCACCGGTGATTATCGGACTAATATAGTGCAAACATCCTTATGTGACTCAGAAGGAAATCTGTGGTTCGGACTATTTGGAGGTGGAGTTAATATTTATGATGAGCGTACGAATCGTTTTCGGCAATTATTTCCGAAAGATAAGCAAAATGTAGATGTCCGTTCCATTTATGAAGACGATGACCGGGTGATATGGCTTTCCACGAGTGAAGGTATTTATAAGGTGGATGGAGAAAAACAGACGATTTTAGCACATTATGATATGGGGTATTCGTTGGTTCGTGATGTGTGGAAAGACGAAAAAGATAATTTGTGGATTGGAACTTTTGGAGGAGGGCTGTATATTTGTGATGCTTCCATGAAGGAAATCAAGCATTTTGATGTATTTGGAGGTTTTCCTTCGAACACCATTAATCAGATATATGCCGATCGGAAAAAGCGTGTGTGGGTGGCTACCGGAGAAGGATTGGTTTGCTTTCCTTCAGGAAATTGGAATGACTATCATGTGTATCATCGTGAAAAAGGGTTGAGTAATATCCATATAAGAGCTATTGCTGAAGATTTCTCAGGAAATATCTGGGTGAGTACCAACCATGGGATAAGTTGTTTGCTTGAAAATAAAGGTCATTTTCAGAATTATAATGAGATTGATCAGGTTCCATTGGGAAGCTTTAACAATAAAAGTGTTTCAACAGATCATAATGGGCTTATCTATTTTGGTTCTACAGATGGACTTTGCTCATTCAGTCCGGAATATGTTTTGAGTCATCGTGATGCTCCCAAACCTATTGTTTCGAGGGTAAAAATCTCAGAGCCTTTAGAGCGTCAGAATGCAACAGAACTTGAACTATTCCCCAAAGAGGGTGAGAAAATAAGGTTGAAGTATACACAGAATAATTTAATCCTTTCATTTAATGTCTTAAATTATGCACTTGCCGGTCAGGTGGAGTATGCTTGTATGCTTGATGGGTTTGAGTCATCTTGGTATACGGTTGATGACCCTAATAATGTGGTTTATCGTAGTTTGCCTCCCGGAAAGTATACACTTTTCGTAAAGACCCGTATCCGTAATCAGGAGTGGTCGGATGTGCAGGCTTCTCTTTCTGTAGTGATAGAGCCTCCATTTTGGCTCTCATGGTGGGCTAAGCTGATATACATAACATTGGCAGTCCTGTTGTTTGGTGTAGCTTTATGGCTCTACCGTCGCCGGTTGAACTTTTATTATCTGTACGAGGCTGAAAAACGAAATCATGAACATGAACAGGTGTTGAACCAAGAGCGTTTACGTTTCTATACAAACATTACACATGAACTTCGTACTCCGCTGACTTTAATCTTAGGACCACTGGAAGATTTGATGGCGAGTCGCGGGCTTCCTCCCAGACATCGTCAGAAGGTTACAGTGATTCATCAGAGTGCCATACGCTTATTAAACTTGATTAACCAGCTGCTGGAATTCAGAAAGACGGAAACTCAGAATAAAAAGCTATGTGTAATGCATGGAAACTTGGCGGCCCTTGTTCATGAAATAGGATTAAAGTACAAGGAGTTAAACCGTAAAGAAGAAGTACGTATATCAGTAGCAACCAAGTCGGATGATATGCAGTTGTTTTTCGATAAGGAAATAATTACGATTATTCTTGATAACTTGATTTCAAATGCCTTGAAATATACTGAAAGAGGAGAGGTTTTACTTTCTTTGAAATGGATTACCGTTGGAGAACGTAAATATGCTGAGATACGGGTGAAAGATACAGGCTATGGTATTTCTCCTGAAGCTTTACCGTATATATTTGAGCGTTTCTATCAGGAAGGCAGTGAACATCAGGCTTCTGGAACAGGTATTGGCTTGGCACTGGTGAAAAATTTGATAGACTTGCATGAAGCACAAATATCAGTGGAGAGTACATTGAATGAAGGAAGTACATTTATTGTACGCTTGCAGGCCGATTACGTATATCCGTCAGCTCTTCATGAAGATGCTGCCGAGCCTGTTAAAGTGCAGGAAAAAGCAGGAACAGAGACTGCTTCTGAAGAGCCAGATTCAGAAAACAACCGTCGTATAGCTTTGGTTGTTGAGGATAATCCTGATATTTGTGACTATATAGCCGAATCTTTATCCGACGAGTTTGAAGTGCAGAAAGCAGAAAATGGAAAGGTAGGTTTGCAGCTTGCCATTAAATTAGTTCCAGATATTATAGTGAGTGATGTCATGATGCCTGAAATGGATGGAGTAGAAATGTGCCGTAAAGTAAAGGAAAATATATGTACCAGCCATATTCCGGTAATTCTTCTTACTGCTAAAGACTCCTTGACTGCTAAAGAAGAAGGCTATCAGACTGGTGCTGATTCTTATATGACGAAGCCGTTTAGTGCTTCATTGCTCCGTACTCGTATTCAGAATCTGTTGGAAACCCGGCGTCGGTTGGCTGAGCATTTAGCCGGAAAATCTACCATGGATGTCAAAAAAACAGAAGTGGCTGCTAATACGAATAAGTTAGATGATGAATTTTTGCAGAAACTGACACAAATTATAGAAGAGAATCTTTCTTTGGAGAAGGTAGATGTGCTGTTCTTGTCAGAAAAACTATGTATGAGCAGCTCTACTCTTTATCGCAAGGTAAAAGCCTTGACTGGATATTCTACCAGTGAATATGTGCGCAAGGTGAAAATGCGTTGTGCAGAAGAACTTCTTTTAAAAGGAGAATATACGGTCAAGCAAATAGCCTTTATGGTAGGTATGAATAGTCGGGTTTATTTCCGCCAATGCTTCAGGGATGAGTTTGGTATATCTCCAACAGACTATATGAAGCAGCTTAAGGGGGTTAATATAGAGGAGGACGAGAAAGAGGATCATGATACTTCTCAATCAGAATAAAGCAGTAGACTGAATGGTTCGTTATTGATTTATCAGTGGCGGACCATTTGCTTTCTTTTGACAGATTCCTTCTTTTGCTTTATGATAAAATGTCAGTCATGTTGTTATTTTGTCAGTTAAACTGAATTTTTTATCGTCGGGAAAAAGCAAAAAACATTTTGGCACACCGTTTGCTAAAAGATAGTCGTAACGCTTCGGCGAAAATAATAATAAGAAAATAATAAATAAAAAAGATACAATTATGGGAAAGATTATTGGAATTGACTTAGGAACAACAAACTCTTGTGTTTCTGTATTTGAAGGAAATGAACCGGTGGTAATTGCTAATAGTGAAGGTAAACGTACCACTCCTTCTGTAGTAGGTTTTGTTGACGGTGGCGAACGTAAGATTGGTGATCCGGCAAAACGTCAGGCTATTACAAACCCTACCCGTACCGTTTATTCAATCAAACGTTTTATGGGTGAAACTTATGATCAGGTAGCAAAAGAAGTAGGTCGTGTTCCTTATAAAGTGGTAAAAGGTGATAATAACACTCCGCGTGTTGACATTGACGGTCGTTTATATACTCCGCAGGAAATTTCTGCAATGATTCTTCAGAAAATGAAAAAAACAGCTGAAGATTATCTGGGACAAGAAGTGACAGAAGCTGTTATTACCGTTCCGGCATACTTCTCAGACTCACAGCGTCAGGCTACTAAAGAAGCTGGTCAGATTGCTGGTTTGGAAGTAAAACGTATCGTAAACGAACCGACAGCTGCAGCTTTGGCTTACGGAGTGGATAAGTCAAATAAGGATATGAAGGTGGCTGTATTCGACCTTGGTGGTGGTACCTTCGATATTTCTATCTTGGAATTTGGTGGCGGCGTATTTGAAGTGTTGTCAACAAATGGAGATACCCACCTGGGTGGTGACGACTTCGACCAGGTAATTATTGATTGGCTGGTACAGGAATTCAAGAACGATGAAGGTGCTGATTTGACTCAGGATCCGATGGCTATGCAGCGTTTGAAAGAAGCTGCTGAAAAGGCTAAGATTGAATTGTCATCTTCTACTTCAACCGAAATCAACTTGCCGTACATCATGCCGGTAGGTGGTGTGCCTAAACACTTGGTTAAAACCTTGACTCGTGCTAAATTTGAAGCTTTGGCTCACGGTTTGATTCAGGCTTGTTTGGAACCTTGTAAGAAAGCAATGAGCGATGCAGGCTTGAACAATGCAGATATTGATGAAGTAATCTTGGTAGGTGGTTCTTCACGTATACCGGCCGTTCAAAAATTGGTAGAAGATTTCTTCGGTAAAGTTCCTTCAAAAGGAGTGAATCCGGATGAGGTAGTAGCTGTAGGTGCTGCTGTTCAGGGTGCCGTTTTGACAGACGAAATTAAAGGTGTCGTTCTGTTGGACGTAACTCCGTTGTCTATGGGTATTGAAACCATGGGTGGTGTCATGACTAAGTTGATTGATGCAAATACCACTATTCCTTGCAAGAAGAGCGAAACATTCTCTACAGCTGCTGACAATCAGACAGAAGTTACTATTCACGTATTGCAAGGTGAACGTCCGATGGCAGCACAGAACAAGTCAATCGGTCAGTTTAACCTGACAGGTATTGCTCCAGCTCGTCGTGGTGTACCTCAGATTGAAGTAACTTTCGATATCGATGCTAACGGTATTTTGAAAGTTTCAGCAAAAGATAAAGCAACAGGTAAGGAACAGGCTATCCGTATCGAGGCTTCATCTGGCTTGAGCAAAGATGAAATTGAAAGAATGAAAGCTGAAGCTGAAGCTAATGCTGAAGCAGATAAGAAAGAAAAAGAACGTATTGACAAGTTGAACCAAGCAGATAGCTTGATTTTCTCTACTGAAAATCAGTTGAAAGATTTGGGTGACAAGTTGCCGGCTGACAAGAAAGCGCCTATTGAAGCAGCTCTTCAGAAATTGAAAGATGCGCACAAGGCTCAGGATTTGGCAGGTATCGATGCTGCAAGTGCTGAATTGCAGACTGCATTCCAGGCTGCAAGTGCTGAAATGTATGCACAGACAGGTGCACAAGGCGGTGCTCAGGCTGGTCCTAATGCAGGTCAGGCTAATGCAGGTCAGAATGATAAGCATGGTGATAATGTTCAGGATGCAGATTTTGAGGAAGTTAAATAAGTTACCATAAATAACGATAACTTAATATAGCAATCAAAAAAACAGGAATAGCTTGAAAACCAATAGTTTTCTCGCTATTCCTATTTTTGTTTATAGATTTCTATGTGACAATTTTTATCGCATAATAAGGCTATTCAAAGCTTATTTGTACCAGAACAAAAACGGTCATAAGGTTGAACTACTTGATACGTATCTCTTTTTACTTACGGTTTTTAAAGGTGATAAAAAGGTGAGGGCGCATCCTTTATTGGATTCACTCTCACCTCTTATGTTAAGGTCTGAACTTAACGTTCGGATTGAACTTCAAAATAATCGGACCATACTTTGCAATCTCGGCCTCAGTCATGAGTCTCGCATTATTTGACTTACGCTTAAAGTGGTCTTTCCATTTCTTATCCTTGGGATCTTTGTATCTGGTAGATACATACTCTTGAACATGAATGACTCCCTCTTGAAATGTCTCAGTGACGTTTCCGTTGCGGTCTTTGTTCTTATGAGTTTGATTCCAATCAAAATCAAGCTGCTTCTTCTTGTCCGCACTATATAGTTTGGCCTGCGTTGCTATCCCATCCTTGCCAGGATAGAAAGAGATATCGCTTTTTTGCATAGGCAGGTAAATGTGGTCCACATTTACACCACTTTTGTCTGCTATCATTCTGCCGGTAACACCATTAATTGTAACACGAACAGATAATGACGTATAGCGGTACGAATACAAATCGTTTCGGCCTCTTACTCTTGAACGTTGATCTCCCATAGTACAAGTATGCATAATTTCTTTACGGATAACTATGACCATCCGATTTTTGAAGAAGGTAAGTTGTTGAAGGATATGATTTATTTCAAAAAGCGCTTGGAATAACAGAAAGACCAGATAACATAGACAATGAAATGTCGCATCTATAGTAATTGGATGGGGGATTTTGTACTATAGACTGATGTCCGTTGTCACAAAGATTGAAATATAACAGTAATTTAAACAGGCTGACCTGAAAGAGAAAAGGTCAGCCTGCTTTATTTCCTGTGTGAAGTTAACGTAGAGAGTGTTATTCTATATCCATTGTTTTTTGCAGTTGTTCTTTCATGGTCTCTGCTCCCGGAAAACCAACAGTTTTGTGGGTGATGTTTCCTTTCTTGTCCACAAAAATATAGGTAGGAACGCCATTCACGCCTAAGTGCTGAGAGAGATAATCCCATTGTGCTTGATTTACCCGGAAGTGTTCGCCTTTAATGTCGGGAATCATGTTTTTCCAGGTGCCTTCAGGAGAATTTTCACCTGCGATATAAATATACACAATGTCTTTATCTTTCCATTCCTCTTTGACTGGCTCCATTGCTTTGTGTCCCATTTTACAAGGACCACACCAGGTAGCCCAAAAATCCACAAGTAAAGTATGGCCACGGAATTTCGACAGGATGGCAGGGAACAAATCCTCATTTTTTATTTTTTCTATCTCATGGATATTTGCGCCCACTTTTCGCTTGTTGGCCTCTATCTTTTGAATCAATGCTTCATTGGCTGCTTCCAAAAACAGGCGATAGGGTGCGGGCAGTGTTTTGACTTCTGTCAACTGCTTTTCAGAAAGAGCATTGAAACTCTGAATGCTGGTAAGTAGCTTGTTGGCTTGGAACAACTTTACCATATCGGCGTTTTCTGCTACCACTTGAGGCAGTTGGGGCAGGTAAGCGATGGCACTGATCCATTCACCCATTACGTTGCTGTAGCAGGCACGGGAAGCGAATATCAGAGGGAGTTCTTTCCAGCAATCATAAAAAGACTGAGGGATATTGAAGTGGGTATTTTGGTAATATTTCCGACTTTCATCAGGGTTTAACTGATGCTTTATGATGTGCGCTTCTTTGAGCAGTGACTCTGTTCTGGCCAGCGTACTCGATACGGTTTGGCTTAACTTGATATGTGCTAACTCTTTGTAGGCTTTGCTGAATGAACTGGCATCAATCTGTTTCTCGCTTTCAGCTTTAAATCGGAACAGGTAGGCTTTGAAATCTTCAGGGCTTAAGTCGGCTATCTCCTGCATTCTTTTCAGAAATTCTTCATAACTATTGGCAAATGTAACGTTCAGAGGCTCGTTATCTGCTATTTCCTGTTGAAGTCCGGCCAAGTATCCTGTATAGTAGATTCGTTTGCCGATAGCTGGTTCTTCTTGGCGAAGCTTTGATTCCTTGCGCGTGCATTCAGCAGGATTGATGTAGATGGAAGTGGTTTCATCTGGGGCAAGCAAACATTCAAATTGTCCGTAAGGTAGATATAAAATACAACTAAACGTAGTCACAGCCGGAATTTGTAGTTCAAAAGTTCCGTCATTTGCAATTTGAATGTTTTTATCTTCTCTGTCTCCTTGGAGTATTCCCGTGAGATAAGCATTACCTTCGTTTGGCATACCGGGAAGATAGTTCAAAACTTGCCCTTTTAGAATGGCTGTACCATATTTATAAGGAGGTTTCGGCAAGGACTCTTTGGAATCGATGCTTGCTTCTTGCATTCCTTTAGGAAGCTTTATCTTCAGATTTTTCTGGTTGGTCAGCTGAATGCCCCATAACTTGTAAGCTCCGTCGAAATCGCCTTCAGAGAAATCTACTGAAGTGGCTTTTGCTTGCACAGGAGGGAAAATAAGCTTGAAGGTAGCCTGTCCAGATTCAGGCATCCAGAATTCTTTACCCAGGTCAATACCTATTCCTTTTTGAATGGGGTACGTATTTCCCAAATTATCAGTCAGGAAGGATTCCGGAGCCACTTTTATCCAATACTTGGGTCGGTAGAACGCTTGAATGTGAAAAACGGTGGATGAATCAGTTCGTTCAATGCTGTCAATCTCCAGCGTATTGTTATTGACAGCCATGATTTGTGGACGGATAATGACCTTTTCGGGAGTCGGTTGCGAACATTGTGTGAGACACATCATACTGAGCAGTGCACTAATTCCTGTGCATAGGTAAGCTAATGGTTTCATAGTAGAATACGGTTTGAATTGAATGAATTGTTTTATCTGCTTACTTCTTTTAATGAAAGAACTTAAACTAACATAGCTCAAAGGTAGTAATTTAAAAATGAAAAATTTTCAATCGATGAAGAAAATTCATGTGTTTGGCACAGCTCCTTCATTTAAAGCCGGTACTTTCATGGAAGTACTTGAGTACTCCTTAGGAAGTACTGGAGTACTGCTGCGAAAGTACTGGAGTACTTCTTAGGAAGTACTGAAAGCAGCTCTCATGGTTAAATGAAAGAGCCATGTGTGTTTGGTTTCAATCCTTTGAAAAAGTTTTTTGGGAAAATCGGATAAATCTGTTTAAAAGCTCATTAAAAAGGTTTGAACTCACTTCCGATTAGACGATTTTTAATAATCAATGGTCTTTTGTTAGAATATTAAAATAAAAAAGTTGAAAAATTTGTTTTTTCGACAAAAGAAGTGTAATTTCGACCCATGTTTAATATCGCTAGGTTTTATATTGAATGATTATTTCTTTTGAATAAGACGAAACGATATTTAAAACGGTAAGATTCTTTTAAATTGTTGGTATTCTTTTGGACTGAATAATCTTATAGGGCATATCTGGAATTCTTTTATTTATGCTGTTAAAAACAAGAGCATCATGATAATAAAAGAGTCGTGCTTGAGATTATGATTTCAAGAAAAATATAATTTTAAAAGAATAGAGATAGTTAAAAAAAGTATTAACCCTAAAATAAGAGATTAACGTTCCTTGATTCTATTGAAATAGGTTTTGTCAGACATTTATTGTGTCTGCAAGATCATGTTTCAGTTCTTTCAATAAACCAATTGACCGCTTTAATAAGGAAAAAACCTTATTACACAATGGCAGAGTTAACCGATGAAGTTCTGATAGAACACTATCGCAAGGATGGTTCCAAACAAGCTATAAACTTGTTATGTCAGCGTTATTGGAATGAAGTAAACCATTTTATTGAATGGAAATACTATGTTACACCTGAGGACAGCAAAGATCTGACGCAGAATATCTTCCTGTCGTTGAGTTTGAAAATCGAAAATCATTACTTGGAGCAGGGGCATTTTCGTTCATGGCTTTTCAGGGTAGTCAATAATTATATGATTGATTACCTCCGTAAAAACAAGCGGATGCTTTTTGTTACGGATTGCGATATTGAGTCACTGCAAGCATACGGCAATGATGTTCAAGCAGAGCTGAAAGAGATAATGTTCGAACAGGTGAGTCAGAATATTGATGAGCTAATAGGGGAATTGCCTTTGGAGAAGAAGCGTTTGATGGAGTTAAAATTCAAGGAACATAAGAGCTTTCAAGAAATTGCTGATATGTATGGACTGAAAAAATCAACATGTGTGAAACGTATAAGAGTGATTTGTCAGAAAATGCATGAAGAATTGGTTCGCAGAGGATTTAATGAGATTCCCGATGAGGAGTAGATTCGCAACTTGCCCTGAGGTAATCCGGTGAGCAGATGCTTAGCTCAGCCTTGTTCTCTTCTTTCAAGAAAAGGCATGATTGGTCACCGGATTATCTTTTTCAATGATGAACAGATGATTAACCGAGCTTGAATGCTGCATTTCTCCGCGGTCTCGCACGATTTATTCAGGGTGGACAAATTACGAAGGTTGGCATTCCATAAGTAACCATATCACGAAAAGGATGATAATTGCACCGATTCCGAAATAGAGCAGGAGCTTATGAGATGAGGCTTTATCCAGTTCTTCCTTTTCCTGCGTCTTTCGCCGGATGTCTTCCAATTTTTCCGGAGTCATCTGAGAATAATCAGTTTCTTTGCCCATATCCATCAGCCGGTTACGGGTCTCGGTCATCCGTTCCCGGTTTCGCTTGCGCAACTCCCGGTTTTCCTTATCACGTCGTAACATGTCGTTGATACATCCTAAGGTTCCCATAAGTCTTGATTGTTAGAGTTCGTAGACTCAAATATAGGTATTTTCATGAAAACTTGTGCATTCTTATAGTGACTATTTGTTTCTGACTCGTTAAGGTTAGCAGTTCTTCATTAGGATAATAGTTGAAGATTCATTTATCTTATGTAATTCATCCATATACTGACTTCGGGCTCAAATAACTATTTGGTATGGATATGATGAGGAACGTGTAAAAGGGTTATATGTGGAGGAAAACAGAGAAACAGCTTGGGTTAGAAAGAATATGGATAGCTCCAACCATCAGAAGTGCCATCCCAGCCCCAGCATCAGGTTGTTTGGATCCTTGAATCTGCTCAGCTGATATCCTACATGCAGAAAGAGGTGGTGTGTCAGTGAGGTTTTCAGAGCCAGTATCTGATACCATCCTTGGGTGTCTTTTCCTTTTTGGAAGACGTTATAGCCCACTCCCAAGTTGATGGAAAAGATAGGCATTACCAGTTCGCCGCGTGCCGAGAAGCCCACTGAAAACTGCTCACGGAATGGAGGCTTATAGAATTTCGGTTCGTCTGGACCGCCACCTGCATAATGGCTTTCCACATTGGCACTCTCGTCATACTGCGCATCAAGCGACATACCAGCTCGAAAATAGCGGCTGAAGTTGTACATCGGATTGAAATTCAAGCCAACGAGTCCGAAGGAACCCGGAATCATGTAGGGAGTGCTCTCGTTTAGCATGGCTCGCTTACGGGTGGCACCATAGATTATCAGGTCATAGCTGAAGTGCGGTTTGAAAAGTTTTCGGGCGGGCAGTTCAGAAGTTTGAGGGGAAACTTCTTCTGCCGTAGGACCGAAGGTACGTACTACACCGATTCTCGCTCCGATGAGATTCACCCCTGAGTTGGGGTAATGGGTGTTTCCGTTGGAAAAATGCGTCAGGTCAATGCCGGCTGTCAGGTTCCACCGGGGATTTAATTGCCAGTTGAGCAGAAAGCCCAAGTTGATGTAGGCATTGATGTTCGAGCCTACTGCTCTGTTGTAGGCATTGGTAAAGGCATCGTGTTTTTTCCAGCCGAAAGAAGCTCCGAAATTCCATTCATAGTCCAGCGTCAATGCTGGAGAAAAGCGGGCGATGTGAGATCCTTGGAAAGCATAGACCGATACAGGAGAGCCTAACTCGCGGTGATTGTCCTGGTAATGATAAGCCACGCCGATACCTTGATAGGTATGAGGATACAGGCGGCCTATCTCCGAGTCTTTGCTGAACTGAAAGCTGTATTTCAGATGGGTGGACAAAGCGTGACGAATCGGTTCCCCGGCTTCATTCTGTCCTTTGAAGAAAGGGTTGTCCTGCACCATAAATCCGGGGCGGACATCCAGTTCCATTCGGTGGGTCAGCTTGCTAAAATCCGGTTTCTGTGCCTGCATCTCGTTTCCCGGTAGTCCAAGAGCAGTCAGCAGAATTCCTAAAAGTATCAATCTGTTCATCATGACATATTATCTCTTTACTTTTCCGTGTCGATTTGTATCTCGGAAAGAAGCTTTTTTACCGAAAGTTGAGGTCGGAAGATTATAGAAGAAAAAGAGGGCATGTGCAGATGAAGATACTTCTTTCCAGACACATGCCTTCTGCAGTATTTGTTTACCAACTTTAGGCGCTTGCTTATTTGCTGTAGCGTTTAATTAATCCTTCGGCTACTGTATCACCCAGTTCTTTCGCCTTGGTCAGGTTTTTCAGCCCTTCTTGTTTGTCCTTTTTTTGAATCTGGCTGTAACCCAGCATGCGGTAAGCTGCTGCATTTTCCGGGTCGAGCGTAATGGCTTGTTGTAATGCTGTTATAGCCTCATCAAGTTGGTTGATGCGTAAGTGTACTCCTCCTTTCTCTACCCAAAACTCTGCATTTTTCGGCTCCAGTTCGATGGCCTTGTTTATGTCATCAATTGCCTGTTTGAACATACGGCATTGCATTTCTGCCTGTTCGCGAATCATATAAAACTCAGCTGTAACTTGTCCGAGCATAGCTGTATGAAAGTCGTTGTAGTCCATGACAGCTTCGCGGAACAGTTGAGCTTCGGTTTTAATTCGGGCACGTTCGTACAGATAAGGAGCAGCTTCTTGGCTGTACGGCTTGTTGAATCGGGCGACTGCACTGTCCATCAAAGCGATTACTTCTTTTTTATCCGTACCTTCTATCAGTTCTTTTGCTTTGGCAGCCGAGTAGAAAGAAGCGGCTGAGGCTATTGGACTTTGGTTAACTGCTTCATAAGCAGTTAAGGCGTCTTTATAATTCTGCATAACAAAATAAATGTCTCCCTGTACTTGGTAATATAGCCCTTCCTGTGAAGTTTCAAGTGCAGTTCTGATTTCATTTAACGCCTGTTCCAGTGTCCAGTCGGCATATGGTTTTTTGTCACCTAAAGACAGATTATAGTCATAAATCAGTTTTGCTTTGTTATAATGCGCTTCTGCTTTATTTTCCGCCATGTCAATCATGGTTTCCAGTTCTTTCGCTGCCATCACATTATGCTGGTCATCTCCGAATCCCATGTAGAAGGTAGCGCGCCGGATATACCCTTCGGTGTTTTTAGGATACTGGGCAATAAAGTCGTTCAACAGTTCTAAATAGGCATCGCGATTCAGCTGTGATGACTGCATGTACAGGTAAACTAAAGCTTGCGACTCATCGGCAGGCAATGCCTTTTTGATTCCGATAGAGTTAAGGGTCAAATCGTTTCCGGAAAGTGCGGAGATAGAAAGTGAGGTGGCATAGCCGATGCCGATGGCATAACTTTCTTTACTTTCTTTATCGGCATTTTTCTGAATCATACCAATTACCTCTCCAGCTGCATTCATGATAGGGCAACTGATGGTTTTGTCGGTTGTTTTCATGTTCAGAGTATAGTAGAACGAATCATTGCTGATGCTGTCAATTTTCGTAACCGTACCATTTTGTCCAGTCATAGCTTTCTGCGTAGAGTAGGGAAGCAGATAAACCGTTGAGCTTACAGGAGAAGCCTGTGTAGCAGGCTGTAAAGCTTCTGATTTCTTGTTAACCTCAGTGCGGAATTTTACAACATCATACATGTCGTTTGCACCTAAGATAAAGGTTATTGGAAGCTCTTTGCCTTCTGCAGTTACGATTACCGCGTGGTCAGCTCCTTTAAAGAGGCTGTAATCGGAAACTGCAGTTCCTTGTTCATCGATATAGAACCCGTTGCCGGTGTTCAGAATCTTGTTATCTTTGGTATAGGTAATAACCGAAAAAACGGCTTTTCGTGCTTTGTTTGCCCATTTGGGAAGCTCTTGTGCCCAGCCTGCCTGAGTTATGAGGAGACAAGTTAGCAGGAGTAATGTTTTTTTCATGGTTCTATCTCTTTTCTATTTATTAGTCTGTTTAAAAACCTCTTTGCTTGATGGCTTCATAGATTAAAATGCCGGCAGCAACGGAAACATTGAGAGATTCAATTTTCCCCAAGAGTGGAATCTTAATCCATTCATCGCAAAGGGCGAGATGTTCGTAAGGTACGCCGGTATCTTCTGCTCCCATGATGATGCATGTAGGGTTTTGGTAATCGGCTTTCGTATAGTCATAATCGCCTTTTTCAGTAGCAGCTACAATCTTGAACCCGCTGTCTTTTAAGAACTTGATGGTGTTGGTCAGGTTTTGTTCACGGCATACCGGAATGGTGTGTAAAGCTCCAGCCGAAGTTTTGATGGCATCGGCATTGACACTTACGCTGTTTTTTGAAGGGATGATGATGGCATCTACTCCCGCACATTCGCAGGTACGTGCAATAGCTCCGAAGTTACGCACGTCGGTCAGTCCGTCTAACAAAATGACCAGTGGGTTTTTCCCCTGTTCAAATAAGAACGGAACAATATCTTCAGTACGCTGATACGTAATGGGGGAGATGAAAGCCACTACTCCTTGATGGTTTTTCTTGGTGATGCGGTTGATTCGTTCTACCGGAACGCGCTGTACCGGAATAAATGTATTTTTGAGAACACTGAACAACTCTTTAGACAAATCGCTTTGGATGTCTTTCTTTACCAATACCTTGTCTATTTCTTTACCCGCCTGTATGGCTTCAATAACGGCTCTTACGCCAAATATCATTTCGTTTTTTTCTATCATAACTTTTTTATTAATTTGAAAATCCTAATAGTGCACGTGCATTGTTCATGGCGGCTTCGGTTAAAGTACTTCCGCTTAGCATGTTGGCTATTTCTTTTACCCGCTCCTCATCAGTCAGCCGGCGGATATGGCTGTTTGTTCCGGTTTCAGTATCTTCTTTATACACTTTATAATGTGCAATGCCTCGTGCTGCTATCTGTGGAAGATGGGTAATGCTGATTACCTGCCGGTTTTGCCGCCCCATATCTTGCATGATCAGAGCCATTTTTTCAGCGATTGACCCAGATACTCCGGTATCTATCTCATCGAAGATGATAGTGGGCAGTTTTACAGCTCCGGCTATCATGGCTTTCAGTGACAGCATGACTCGGGCTATTTCACCGCCTGAAGCAATAGAAGCAACATTTTGCAAAGTCCCGTTCTTGTTGGCTGAAAAAAGGAAGGTTACACTATCCATCCCTTTGGAGTCGGGTTCTTTGCGGGGAGTAAGTTCTACGGCAAAGCGGACATTTGGCATTCCAAGGGGAATCAGCAATGCTTCCATTTGACTTTCTATATAGCGGGCTGCTTGCGTACGCAGTTGGGTCAGCACTTCGCCTTGCTTGATTACCTGCATATAGAATTGAGCTTTTTGTTGGTTAAGTTCTTCTATGCGGTCATCGAAAGAAGTGATGGCATCTAACTGCTTGCGGTAGCGGGCGGTGAGTTCAATCAGTCCCTCTATGGTATCAGTGCGATGTTTTTGCTGGAGTGAATAAATCAGGTTTAACCGCTCATTGACATATTCCAGACGATTGGGGTTAAATTCAACTTCTTCTTGTGCCCCCCTGATTTCCATGCTCAAGTCTTTTAATTCGATATAACAGCTATTGAGCCGTTCGGTCCATTCTTGTGCCGGAGTATATACGCGGTCTATACTTTGCAAGGTCTGAATACATTCTTTGGTTAAAGAAAGTGTCCCGCCTTCATCTCCGTCGATGAGTTGCTCGGCTTTATAGAGTCCGGACTTGATGTCTTCGGAATGACTGAGGGTTTCAGCTTCTTTTTCCAATGCACTTTGTTCACCTTCCTGCAGTTGGGCTTCTTCAAGCTGTTCTAACTGGAATCGGATGTAGTCTTCATCTTGACGGCTTTTATCAGCCTGCAAGATAAACTCTTCTAATTCATGACAAATTTTCCGGTATTTGTTATATAAATCTATGTATACTTTTACCTCTTTGTCGTCTTGAGCCAGAATATCGAGAATATTGAGCTGGAAGCCTTCTTTATTTAATAGAAGGTTTTGGTGCTGACTATGAATGTCAATCAGCTTCTCTCCTAAAAGCTTCATTTGAGCAAGTGAGGCAGGAGTATCATTGATGAAAGCTCGGCTTTTTCCGTTGATTGAAACTTCTCTTCGCAGGATACATTCTTCCGGGTCAAAATCAATATCATTCTGAGTAAAGAAATCTTCCATATTGTAAGAGGCAATACGGAACCGGGCTTCAACGATGCATTTTGACGATGCGTTTTTAATGGCCTTTACATCTGCCCGCTGCCCTAATAATAATCCGATGGCTCCGAGAATGATTGATTTACCCGCTCCGGTTTCTCCTGTAATGACCGAAAACCCGGAGGTGAAATCAATATCCAACTTGTCAATCAGTGCGTAATTTTGTATGTAAATAGATTGCAGCATAAAATACGGGTTAAAGTAAACTGACCAGTTTGTTGACAATATCCTCTGCTACTTCTTTTTTTGTTTTAAGAGGATAAGGGGTGACTCCATGCCGGTCAAGAATGGTGATTTTATTCGTGTCGTGTTGGAATCCGGCTCCTTTGTCATTGAGCGAATTTAAAACGATAAAATCAAGGTTCTTGCGTTTCAGTTTATCTTGTGCATGTGTCATTTCATCATGGGTTTCCAGAGCAAAGCCTACTAATACCTGGTTTTCACGCTTCTGTTGTCCTAAAGCTGCAGCAATATCTTGAGTTGGCTTTAAGGAAAGCTGCAAGTCGTCTTTTTCCCGTTTGATTTTTGTTTCAGCGGGTGATATCGGAGTGAAGTCGGCTACGGCTGCACATAAAATTCCGGCATTTGCATTCTTGAATGCTTGAGTGGCAGCTTGATACATTTGTGCAGCACTTTCCACTTTGATGCAATGAATGTTAGGATGGTTTGCAGATAAGTTGACCGGACCGCTTACCAGAGTTACGTGAGCTCCGCGTGACGCACAGGTTTCGGCAAGTGCATATCCCATTTTCCCGGATGAATAATTTCCGATGAAGCGTACAGGATCTATTTTTTCATAAGTAGGACCTGCGGTGATAACAATTTCTTTTCCGGTCAAGTCTTGTTGCTTGGCAAAAAAATCCTCCAGCACTTCTATTATTTTTTCCGGTTCTTCCATGCGCCCTTTGCCTACAAGGTGGCTGGCAAGTTCTCCCGATGCCGGTTCGATGATATGATTACCATATGAGCGGAGAATGTCCAGATTATGCTGTGTGGCAGGGTGAGCAAACATATCTAAATCCATCGCCGGAGCAACGAAAACCGGAGCTTTCATGGAAAGATAGGTTGTTATCAGCATATTGTCGGCTATGCCATGAGCCATTTTCCCTATGGATGATGCGGTTGCCGGGGCAATGACCATCGCATCTGCCCATAAACCTAAATCTACATGACTGTGCCATGTTCCGTCTCTCTGAGAAAAGAATTCGCTGATGACAGGCTTGCTGGTTAGTGCAGACAGGGTGATAGGCGTTATAAACTCTTTTCCTGCCGGAGTAATCACGATTTGCACTTCAGCCCCTTTTTTTATAAGTCCACGGGTCAGTATAGCAGCTTTATAAGCTGCTATACTTCCGGTTATGCCTAATACGATTTTTTTTCCTTTCATGTAATGTTTCATTTCATCATTCCACTTTCGCGCAGGCGAATTTTGGTCAGTACATTTTTGGTGTTTAAGGTAAAATCACCGTTCATTATCCAGCCAAAGTAACCGGGGTCACGGTGTAATACTTCACTTACCGGATACCCTTTATACTTACCGAAGTTAAAGATTTCTACGCCGTTGTTGTCGTAAATAATCCGTCCGGCAAAATCTACGTTTTTGCTGTAGCTGGAATATTCAGACAAGAAATTGATATCGTTTGTTAAAACATCTGGATATTTGTCGAGCTGAGCCTTCAGTACTTCATATGTAGCTCGTGTATCTGCTTCTGCCGAGTGGGCGTCTTCCAGATTCTTTCCGCAGTAGAACTTATAAGCAGCCGAAAGTGTACGCTGTTCTAACTTGTGATAGATAACTTGTACATCTATAAATTTACGCTTGGCCAAGTCAATGTCAATTCCTACTCGGAGAAATTCTTCCACTAAAACAGGAACATCAAATCGGTTGGAGTTAAATCCGGCAATGTCACATCCTTCAATATCTTTTGCAATATCCTTGGCTACGTCTTTGAAGGTAGGGCAGTCTGCCACATCTTCATCGTAGATACCATGTATTTCTGATGAAGCTTCAGGAATATGCATTTCCGGGTTAATGCGCATGGTCTTGGCCTCTTCATTGCCGTTTGGATGAACTTTCAGATAGCATATTTCTACTATCCGGTCTGTGTTTATATTGGTCCCCGTTGTTTCTAAGTCGAAAAATATCAGCGGATTCTTGAGGTTCAGTTTCATTGTTAAAGTAATTGGTATGTTACTGTTAAATCAAGTAATTAATCGTTCAGCATCATAGGCATGAGCAGCATCAATAAATCTTCGTTTTCTTCTTGTTCTTCCGGAACAATGACTCCGGCACGTGAAGGATCTGCAAGCTCGATAACGACATTTTGTGATGAGATGTTATTTAGAATATCAATCAGGAATGAAGAGTTAAATCCGATACTCATCGCATTGCCGTCGTATTGGCAAGTTACTGTTTCTTCAGCGGAGGTTGAGAAATCAAAGTCTTGTGCTGAAATTTTCATCGAGTTGGTAGAAAGGCATAGCTTGATTAAACTGCTGGCCTGTGATGAAAAAACAGACACACGGCGTAAGGCGCTGATAAACGTCATGCGGTCAATGGTAGCCCGGTAGGGGTTGTTTTGCGGAATGACCGAATTGTAATTGGGGTATCTGCCTTCAATCAGGCGGCATATCATGCGGTAGTTTTCTAATGTAAATGTGGCATTTCGTTCGTCGAATCCGATTTGTACATCGCCTTGTTCTTTAGGCAAGAGGTTCTTCAGCAAGTTAGCCGGCTTCTTAGGTAAGATAAAGGCTGCACGTTCGCTTCCATGTGCTGCATAATTTTTGCATCGTACCAGTTTCTGTCCGTCAGAAGTAACGAGCGTAATGTCGTCAACACTAATATCAAAGTAAATACCATTCATAACCGGACGCAATTCGTCATCGGCAGTAGCAAAGATGCTGCGGTTTATTCCGCTCATCAATATATTTGCTTCCATTGTCACTTCTACAGCATTAGCTCCTAATTCCTGTGGAGTAGGATATTCATCTGCGTTTTGTCCCATGAGGTTGTATTTACCGTTTTGGTACTGCACTGTGATTTCCAGATTGGTCAGATTGATTTCGAAACTCAACGGCTGTTCGGGAATTTCTTTTAAGGCATCTAACAGGGTCTTTGAAGAAACGGCAAAACGGCAATCTCCATCGTATTCATTGGTTTCAATAGATGTGCATAAAGTGGTTTCACTGTCTGATGCGGTTATTGATAAAGTTCCGTCAGTCAGTTCCATTAAGAAGCAATCCAGAATCGGCAATGAGTTCTTTGAGTTGATTACGCGGCTAATAGCCTGTAAGTGGCTGAATAAAGCAGTACTTGAAACAATAAACTTCATAGTCTTTATATTGATTAATATTATTTTTTTTGTTAGGCTAGGATGGATACAACCCTATTTTTCCGGTACTTATTTATTGTGATTCGTAATAAATAACCAAGAACCTATTATCTTTTTTTCTTTGGTTTAAATCGGTGTATCCAATCAATCTTGGAGTGCTAGCTGCTTATATTATTTAACTGCCAAAGTTACGAAAAGATTATAGAAGCTCTGCAAAAAAAACTTGAAAAATTAGTTTACTTATCTAGAAAGCTGTAAATTCGTAACCGAAAAAATAAAACATAATTATGGAATTAGCAGGAAAAGTAATAGCCGTTCTCGAGCCGAGAGGCGGTGTTTCAAAAAATGGAAATGAATGGAAAGTACAAGAATATGTAATTGAAACACATGACCAGTATCCGCGTCGCATGTGCTTCGATGTATTTGGTGCAGATAAAATACAGCAATTTAATATTCAAGTGGGCGAAGAGTTGAATGTTTCATTCGATATTGATGCGCGTGAATGGCAGGGACGCTGGTTTAACAGTATTCGCGCATGGAAAGTAGAACGGGTAGCCCCGATGGGAGCTCCTGCAGCTCCGGCTGATATGCCTTTCCCGCCCGTCAATGCTGCTCCTGCAGATTTTTCTGCGTCTGACGATAAGGATGACCTTCCGTTTTAAACTGCAAGTTTCTTGACTGATTTATGCTGATTTTCTTTGCACTTCGTTAGGAATATTAGGATGAATCTCTTAAATTTGTAGATAATAAATAGTATTAATTTAATTTTATATCGACATGGAAAACAATGAATTAATAAAGTTTTGTACTGAAAAGGCTCAAAATTGGCTGACTCCGGCTTACGATGCTGAAACACAAGCAGAAGTAAAGCGCTTGTTGGACAATCCAGATAAAACGGACTTGATTGAAGCTTTCTATAAAGACTTGGAGTTTGGTACCGGTGGTTTGCGTGGTATTATGGGTGTTGGTTCTAACCGTATGAATATCTATACTGTTGGGGCAGCTACACAGGGCTTGTCGAATTACTTGAACAAGTGTTTTGCCGGAAAGAGTGATATTTCAGTGGTAGTAGGTCACGACTGCCGTAATAACAGCCGCTTGTTTGCTGAAATATCTGCCAATATTTTCTCAGCAAACGGTATTAAAGTCTATCTGTTTGATGATATGCGTCCTACTCCGGAAATGTCGTTTGCCATTCGTCATCTGGGGTGCCAGAGCGGTATTATTCTGACAGCATCTCACAATCCGAAAGAATATAACGGTTATAAAGCTTATTGGGATGATGGTGCTCAGGTTCTGGCTCCGCATGATAAGGGTATTATTGACGAGGTAAATAAGATTGCTTCGGCTGCCGATATTAAATTTGAAGGAAACAAGGAACTGATTCAGATTATAGGCAAGGAAATTGACGATGAATATTTGCGTCAGGTTCATACCATTTCTATTGATCCAGAAGTAATTAAACGTCAGAAAGACCTGAAGATTGTTTATACTCCTATTCATGGTACAGGTATGATGCTTATTCCGCAGTCATTGAAGTTGTGGGGATTCGAAAATATACATTGTGTACCCGAACAGATGATAAAGAGCGGAGACTTCCCTACTGTTATATCTCCGAACCCGGAAAATGCTGAGGCTCTTTCTATGGCTATTAATCTGGCTAAAGAAATTGATGCAGATATCGTGATGGCTTCCGACCCTGATGCTGACCGTGTAGGTATGGCTTGTAAAGACAGTAAGGGTGAATGGGTTTTGATTAACGGTAACCAGACTTGCTTGATTTTCTTGTATTACATCATCAAGAACCGCATTGCAATGGGTAAGATGAAAGGAAACGAGTTTGTCGTAAAAACCATTGTTACTACTGAACTGATTAAGGCTGTAGCCGACAAGAATAAGATTGAAATGTTCGACTGTTATACTGGATTTAAATGGATTGCACGTGAAATCCGTTTGAATGAAGGTGTGAAACAATATATCGGCGGTGGTGAAGAAAGTTATGGTTTCTTGGCTGAAGATTTTGTTCGTGATAAAGATGCGGTTTCGGCTTGTTCTTTGCTTGCTGAAATTTGTGCTTGGGCGAAAGATCAGGGCAAGACGCTGTATGATGTATTGATGGAAATCTATGTTGAATACGGCTTCTCTAAAGAGGTAACGGTTAACGTGGTTAAGCCGGGTAAGAGCGGAGCTGACGAAATTAAGGCAATGATGGATAATTTCCGTGCTTGTCCGCCGAAGGAACTGGGCGGTTCGGAAGTTGTGCTGGTAAAAGACTATAAGACTTTGAAGGCAACAGACAATAAGGGTACTGTAACCGATTTGAATATGCCGGAATCTTCAAATGTTCTTCAATTCTTTACAGCTGATGGAACAAAAGTATCAGTGCGCCCGTCAGGAACTGAACCTAAGATTAAATTCTATATGGAAATAAAAGGCGAAATGCATTGTGCGAAGTGCTATGCCGGAGCCGATGCTGATGCTAATGAAAAAGTAGAAGCTGTTAAAAAGTCATTGGGTATTTGAACCTTACAGTTCGCTTTTTCGTAATAAAATACCACTCATGCAGTATGATTTGTATGAGTGGTATTTTTTTGATGATTCCGTTGGGTTGAGGTGTGAGGTATAAAAAAATCACCTGTTTTCTTCTTCAGTGAAATAAAAACTGTAAGAGGAGAAACAGGTGAATCTTATTAATACCTTTGAATTAATCAAATAAGCTTCTGAATTTCTTGAATATTTTTTCCTTTAAGCTCATATTAGGCTGGAAGCTTTCTGACTCCTGCCATTTTTCCAATAGTTGTTTTTCTTCTTTAGTCAATGTCTCCGGAATATAGACACTGATGTTGACTAGTAAATCGCCGGTTCCGGTACTATATCCGTAGCCGTTGATATTAGGTAATCCCTTACCGCGCAGGCGAAGTACTTTGCCCGGCTGTGTTCCCGGTTCAATCTTGATTTTTGCTTTTCCGTCGATGGTAGGAATTTCAACCGTACCTCCTAATGCAGCAGTTGGGACACTGAGCAATAGATTGTAAATCAAGTCGCTTTCGTCGCGTATCAATTCAGGATGTTTCTCTTCTTCAATCAAAACCAGCAAGTCGCCTGGTACCCCATTATGCTTTCCGGCATTTCCTTTTCCGTTCATGGTTACTTGCATACCTTCAGCCACACCGGCTGGAATTTTTACGGTAACAACTTCTTCACCATAAACGATGCCTTCACCTCCACACTCTTTACACTTGTTTTTGATGATTTTGCCTTCTCCGTTACACTGCGGACAAACGGTTTGGGTCTGCATCATGCCGAATATGCTTTGCTGGGTGCGGGTTACGCTACCGGTTCCGTGGCAAGTAGGACAAGTTTCTACACCTCCATCTCCTTCCGCACCGGTTCCGTGGCAGTGTGAGCAGGGAACATACTTTTTCAGTTTGAACTTCTTTTCAACGCCGGTAGAAATATCTTTCAGTGAAAGTCTAACCTTTACGCGCAAGTCAGATCCTCTGAATTTGCGTTGGCGAGGCTGAGCTCCTCCACCACCGAAACCTCCAAATCCGCCTCCGTGACCACCGAAAATATCTCCAAACATAGAGAAGATATCATCCATAGACATACCTTGTCCGCCAAAGCCACCAAAACCTCCGGCTCCGGCAGCTCCGTCTACCCCTGCATGTCCGAACTGGTCGTAGCGAGCTCGTTTATCCGGGTTGCTTAGCACTTCATAGGCTTCGGCTGCTTCTTTAAACTTTTCTTCAGCTTCTTTGTCGCCCGGATTCTTGTCGGGATGATATTGAATTGCTTTTTTTCGGTATGCTTTCTTTATCGCATCGGCTGAGGCTGATTTGTCAACCCCCAGCACTTCATAATAATCTCTCTTCGCCATTTTCGTTTCCGTATTTTATTGTGCCACAACTACTTTAGCATGGCGAATTACCTTATCATTCAGTTTGTATCCAGTTTGAACACAGTCGAGAACTTTGCCCTTTTGTTCTTCTTCTTGAGCCGGAATCAGTGCCACGGCTTCGTGGAAGTCGGTATCAAAAGCTTCACCAACCGGATTCATCTTTTCCAGTCCTTCCTGATTCAAGTTTTTAAGGAATTTCTGATAAATCAAGTCAATACCTTCATACATTGCTTTAACGTCATCGGCTTGCTGCATATTAGCCAAGGCACGTTCCAGGTCATCCAGAATAGGAAGGACGGCAGCAATGGCTTTTTCTCCTCCGTTTTTAATCAGCTCAGCTTTTTCCTTCATCGTACGTTTACGGTAGTTGTCGAATTCAGCCGACAGGCGGAGGTATTTGTCTTTTTGCTCTTCAATCATAGCTTGGGCAGTTTCAAGGTCTTTGCTCAACTGTTGTTCTGGAGTCAGTTCCTCTTGAGCTTCTTGTGCGTTTGATTGATCTTCCGTCTGGGTTTGCGCAGTTTCCGCTTCTGGATTTTTTACTACTTCTTCTTCCTGTGGGGTATTGTTTTCTTTTGTATTCATATGTTAGTTATTTTATTATTTCGATGCGTGTATGTCTTTTCGTGACACAGCAAATAGTGTGCCTAGGGCGAATTGAATCGGAATTTACTGCAAAAATAATGAAAAAATGTCAGATTGGCAGTCTTGTTTAGAAATTGGTCGATGAAAAGCAGATAAATCATTTACAGACACCAAAGTGTTTGTGGCTATTCGCTTAGGCGTTTTGCTATAAATGCGGAAGCGAATCCGGTAAAACTCTTAGGCGTTTTTGAGAGGGAAGAATCTGTTTACAGATCTTTTTGTAATCGCTTGACAGCCAGATGATGCCCTTCTTTCTCAGCTATCCGATACCATTTCATAGCTTTTTTTATATCGCTAGTTCCCGTCCATCCTTCTTCGTATGCCTGACCAATCCGGTAGTGCGCATAAGGATCTTCAGAAAGAAGGTAAGCTTGCAGGGCTTGGGGCAGTGAAGCGGGGAGCATGGCACATCCTTTGCGGTAAAGATCGCCTAAGTTACTAGGTGCATAGTGGTGGTCTCCTTGTGCGATGGCTTGCCTGAACCAATATTCTGCCAGATGCCCGTCTTGTTTCACTCCGATACCTTCTTGGTAAATGGTTCCCAAATCGTTCAGTACCACTCCGTCTACGGGCTTTCCTTGCTTATACAGCTCACCTAATGCAAGGAGTCGTTTGATGTCTTCTTCCGCATAGCTTTCCCAAGTCTCCGCACCGTCCAGCTGCCATGATTTGACTTTTCCGATAGATGTATGTTGAGGTACATCTACCATGATTTCTTGTTCACTGAGTTTCTGGTCGGCAGCAAATTCCTCGTCTGTAGCTTGTTTGAGCCGATGGTTGCGCATTAAAAACTGGGAATATCCGTAAATGCGTGGGGTAGATGAATGTAATCCTGTTGCCACTTCAGCCAGCATTTCTTTCGACAGATAGCTCAGCGGCTGAAAGGGGAGGGTCAGGTAATAGCGTGGAGCGATGGAAAGCACCGACTTCAAGGTCGCTATTTCTTCACCGATGGCTTCCGCTATCCATTCTTCATTGTATCTTTCGAACACCGACTGGTTGTCTATCAGTAGGGGAGTATCCGTTAAGTAGCGGTGCAGGCTGTCGGCCAGGTAGGGGAAGAATTTATAGTCGGCAAAGGAAGCCATTCCATCCATCCCGATTTCATAAGTCCCTTCTCCGCAGTCAACCAGCAGGAAGAAGGTGGTCGAGTGATCGGGTCGTTGAAGATAATAAAACGTAGCGTTTCCTTCTGTTCCTTCAAACTCTTGCGTGATGGGAACATCCAGATACTTGAGAAACTGTGGGAGGTTGAAAGGGGTGTGATTATCGGAAGAGACAGACAAGGTATGTAGCATGGCTATGTTCTTTAATGAGGTATAATGATTCTTGGGTGCAAAAGTATGAAAAAATGAGAACTATTTCAATTTGTACTTTGAACTATGAGGGTTTTCGGATAAAAATGATGGGCTATATCATAAAACTATGTAATTTTATGCTTTTATTAATTCAAATTTATACAACCTGATTTATGATTCAACAGACAGAATTTACCTTGACGCCTAAAAGGCGCGGCTTTCACTTGGTGACCGCTGAAATTATGCAGCATTTGCCTAAGCCATTGCCCCAGCAGGGCATTTTGAATGTTTTTGTGAAACATACCAGTTGTGCACTGAGCATAAATGAAAATGCTGATCCTGATGTGCGCAGTGACATGGAGAAGATTTTTAACCGTTTGGTGAAAGAAGGCGAACCTTATTATGACCATATCCTTGAAGGTCTTGATGACATGCCGGCTCATGCCAAAAGCATACTGACAGGTGTTTCACTTACCATACCGATTACCAAGGGGCGTTTGAACCTTGGAACATGGCAAGGTATTTACCTTTGTGAGTTTCGTGACGATGGGGGAGGAAGAAAACTGGTGGCTACCGTAATGGGAGAGTAGTAAATAAAATTCCCCTCTTGACTCGACGAAGACTTTTCTGTCTGTCGGTCAGGAGGGGGATTAGAATCAATCAGTTGGATGCTTGTTTCAAGAAGCAGCAGAGCTTCCCGCATCATTCTTTTGCAAAGTAAAGACAAACTCCAGTCCGCCGGTGGGGGCGTTTTTGGCAAAGATAGTTCCTCCGTGAAAGAGTACGGAGTTTTTCACGATAGCCAATCCCAGTCCGGTTCCACCCAGTTTGCGTGAGCGACCTTTATCAACGCGGTAGAAGCGTTCAAACAAGCGGTTTAAATGCTCTTCGGGAACACCTACTCCGGTATCAGCAAAACTGAAATAATAGAATTTCTCGTCTTCGCGGAAACAGTTGATGGTGATTTGAACCCCTGTTCCGGCATAGGCAATGGCATTGTCGGTCAGGTTGCGGAAAATGGAATAAAGCAGTGAGCTGTTTCCCGAAAGAATCAGATTCTTGGGCAACAGATTGATGACACGTATCTGTTTTTTTTCCAGTCCCAAAGCAACCTCGTTTAAAATATTTTCTACAATCCGGCTTAAGTTCACCGTTTCTTTTTCCACCATTTCAGGAGCTTCATCCATCCGGGTTAGCATCGAAATGTCGCGCAGTAGCAGGGTTAGCCGATTGCTTTGTGCATAGCTTCGCTCAAGGAATGTCCGCAAATGTTCCTGTGGAATATTAGGATTGCTGATGATGGTTTCCAGATAACCTTGTATGCTGCTTACCGGAGTCTTCAGCTCATGAGCGATATTTTGTGTTAACTGACGCTTGAGTCGAGCCTGTTCTTCTTCTTGTGTGATGTCATTGATGGAAATTTCAAAAGACAAGTCTTGAAAGATAATACATTCCACCGTAAAAGAACGGGCATTTTTATTAATGTGCAGTGACTGTCTTTTTTCTTCTTTGCTATAGTTCCCTTCATTTTTGTTTAGAAAATCGGCAATCGGCTTCAGTTCCGGAATGGTAAAAATAGAGTCGGAAGAACTGAGGTTACGGTCAGAAATCATATTGATGTACTGCGTAAAAAGGTTGTTTACCAAGATTTCTTTTCGTTCTTTCGTAAAAACCCCTAAACCTTCATGGGCGGTCTGTAGGTGAGAAATCAGTTTTTCACGCTCTATATACAATGCTTCTTTTGCGCGGTGCAGTCGTTTGTATATTTTAATGATATGTTGTGAGATGTCTCCTAATTCATTTTTGGGGAATGTATTGAGTATTTCTACATCAATGGGCTCATTGCGGTCGGCTTTCATGGCAAATTCTTTCAGTTTTGTGATTGATTTACCAAGTTTCCGTGTAAAGCGGTAGAATGCGATGACCAGGATGAGACTGATGGCAAAAGCAAACCACAGGTAGGTTGAGTCGGCTTTCAGGTGCTGACTCAGGCTGAGGTTGTAAGGCAATGCCGACCGGATAATGAGCCGATGTAGCGGATAGTACCGTGCTGAATAAAAATATTCTTCTCCCACGATGCTTTCTGAAGAGCGGTTGATAGAATAGCCGCTTCCGTACATTAGGGCATCTTGAACCTCCTTGCGCGAGGAATGGTTTTTAAAATCACTTAAATTTTTTTTGGTGTTATCATAAATCACCTTTCCGTTGGGATTGATCAGGGTGACGCGCAGGTTGGGTATCATATGGGTACCGACATAGTGCTGCATGACCTCTATGTCAACTCCGCCTTGTTCGCTTATAAAGTCGCAAAGTTGGTTGTTATAGTTTTGTAGTTGTGTATTCAGCAGGTCACTTTTATAGGCCTTTTCCCGTTGATATTGGAAAGCCATAAAACATCCTGCGAAAGTCAGGAAAAGGATAATGACAGATAAAAACAGCCTCTGGCTGAACGAGAGGATGCGATATGCAGGTTTAATCATGGTAGGTGAAATATTGTTTATTCGCATTCAAAGCAATAGCCATATCCCAGGCGGGTAACGATTCGCTGTCCGTACTCGCCTATTTTTTTACGGAGACGGGTGATGTTTACATCGATGGTGCGGTCAAGTACATAGACCTCATCGTGCCATACACGGGCAAGGATATCTTCGCGCGAGAAAACACGGCCTTGGTTTTGAAGTAAGAAAAGGAGAATCTCAAACTCTTTTTTAGTTAGTGAAATTTCTTCGTCATTGATGGTTACTTTCTTTTTGGGGATATCAATGGTTAGTCCTTTATATGTTAGTTTTTCCTCATTGTCAGTCTGTACATTTCCGGTGCGTCGCAAAACGGCTTTTACGCGAAGGATAACTTCACGAAGTGAGAACGGTTTGGAAATATAATCGTCGGCTCCTAAGTTGAATCCGGTGATGGTGTCGTTTTCTGTGTCTTTAGCTGTGATGAAGATAATCGGAATATTGGCAGTATCTTTGTTCTGCTTCATCATGCGCGCCATTTTAAATCCGGATATTTCTCCCATCATTACGTCTAACAGAAGCAAGTCATAACGGGTTAACTCCAATTTTAAGGCTTCTTCAGCTGAGTTGGCTGTATCTACCTGATAACCTTCCATTTCAAGATTAAACTTGAGAATTTCACAAAGGTCTTCTTCATCATCAACAACTAAAATGCGGAATTCGTTCATATATCTTTCTTTGTTTAAGAATAGACGCAGCCCTGTTTCCCGATGGAATCAGAGCTTATCTTATAATGAGTTTATTTACAAAAATATGCTTTTTTGTTATCTTCCGCAAAGATGCCCCTATTTTGTTTCGTGATTATGAAATAGATGTTACAATTCGGTTACAGTTCGGGACGTGTGAATTCTCCTGCAAGCGGACGACTCATTTCTTTTCTGATTTCCTCTGGGCTCATGTTGTGTCCGAGCAAGAACATCAGTTTGGTAAGTACACTTTCTACTGTGGCGTCATATCCACTGATAACACCTGCGTCAAGCAGATGAAGTCCGGTTTCGTATCGCGCCATTTCCACCATGCCGGTTTGACATTGCGAGATGTTCACAATGACCACACCTCTTTGGGTTGCTTCTTTTAGCAGTTGGATGAACCATGGTTTTTGCGGAGCGTTTCCTGATCCGTAAGTTTTCAGAACAACTGCTTTCAGCTCTTTGGTGCTCAGTACCATACGTACGATGTTTTCTTGTATTCCGGGGAATAGGGTAAGAATGATTACGTTTGTGTCGAACACATAATGTGGGTGCATAGGAATTGATGGGTCAACCTTGCGTATACGGTCGTATTCATATTTGATGTGAATCCCCGTGGTGGCTAAGGCCGGATAGTTGTAAGAGCGGAACGCATTGAAGTTTTCGGCATTGATTTTTGTGGTACGGTTTCCGCGTAAAAGGTGATTTTCAAAGAAAATACACACTTCCGGAACTACGGCTGTACCGTCGGGATTCCGTGCTGCCGCTATTTCGATGGCAGTAATCAGGTTTTCTTTTCCGTCAGTGCGCAGCATGCCGATGGGAAGCTGGCTTCCGGTAAGAATCACGGGTTTGCTTAGGTTTTCCAGCATGAAGCTGAGCGCAGATGCTGTGTAAGCCATGGTGTCGGTTCCGTGAAGGATGACAAATCCGTCAAAATTATCATAATTATAATGGATTATCTTTACAAGTTTTGCCCAAAGAGCCGGCTCCATATCTGAAGAGTCAATAGGAGGGTTGAACTGATAGGAAGAAATGCGGCAGTTAAAGCGCTTCAGTTCTGGAACATTTTCTTGAAGCTGGTCGAAATTGAAAGCCTCCAGTGCTCCGGTCTCGGGATTTTCTATCATCCCGATTGTTCCTCCGGTATAAATTAGCAAAACGGAAGGATAATCAGGTCTAATCATAATTTTCTTGGCTTAATTTTTTCACAAAGATAGTGGTAAATGTTGGAATCTGAAAGAAGTGTGGGGGTAAAATAACAAAATGTCTTTGCTGAATGAATGTCTGTTTTTTTATTGTTTTTTATAAAATGCTGTTATTTAGATATTCATTCGATGTAATCCGGGTGAAATGTTCGGTTCGTATATCGCCTAAAGGTGATATTTTATCATATTCAGTGTGGTGATAAATAAAGCCGCATTTTTTCATGACTTTGCATGATTGGTTATTACCTTCATAATATCCTCCCCATATCGTTATAAGGTTTAACTCTGTAAAACCTCTCTGTAATATGCAGCGTACTGCTTCCGGTATTAGCCCTTGTCCCCAGTAAGGCTTTCCAATCCAATATCCTATTTCGGCTTCCTGATTTTCATTAGCTTCTTTGAGCAACAGTCCGATGCTTCCTATGGGTTCTTGAGTCTCTTTTAGCACCACCGCATAGATTTCAGGAGCAGAAAAAACGGAGCGAATAATAGTCAGGCTGTTTTCTACAGAGGTATGAGGCGGCCATCCTGCCTTTGTCCCAATCATGGGATCTCGGGCGTATTTATAAAGTGAGGCTGCATCTGTTTCTTTCCAGGGGCGGAGAATGAGGCGGGAGGTTTCTAAGTGTAAATGTTTGCTTGTCATTCTTATAAATTGAATAGGGGTAAGGATTCTACTTTAATGGTTCAGCCAGTTCCGGATCATTTGTTTCCCGTCGGGAGTAAGCACTGATTCGGGATGAAACTGGATACCGTGTACATCCATGGTTTTATGACGGAGGGCCATGATGTATCCTTCTGGGCTTACTGCTGTTATTTGCAGGCATTCGGGAAAATCATTGTTGTCAACAACCCATGAGTGATAACGGCCTACTGGAATTTCTGTAGGCAATCCGTTGAAAAGGTAGTCATCGGCTATGATTTTCACAGGGCTTTGGATGCCGTGATATACTTCTGTAAGATTGATGAGTTTTCCTCCGAAGACTTCTCCGATGGCTTGTTCTCCCAGGCAAACACCCAGGATGGGTTTTCGTCCGGCGTAGTTCCGGATAACGTCAAGAAGCAGACCGGCTTCCTGCGGTACGCCCGGTCCGGGAGAAAGCAGAATCTTGTCAAACTGCTCCAGTTCTTCCATCTGAAACTGGTCGTTGCGGAGTACGGTCACTTCAGCTCCGGCTTCTTTTACGAGGTGACTCAAGTTATAGGTAAATGAGTCGTAATTATCAATGATAACTATTTTCATGATTTCTTTTTTTGTATCTTAAGTAGAATAACCCTTTGGTTATGCATTATTGGGGTGCTAAGTTATTCTATTTTCAGTATAATAGTGTGATATGACATTGGAAAAACGTTGTGAAAAACATTAATTCGCTGTTGCATAAGGTTTTGCCTGAATCAATGGCGGATAGTAATATGGGGTGTAAGAAGGGATTTATTTCATATTTCATGTATATCCGTTGATGAATAATTTAGGTAGGTGGTTAAATCTTTATCTCCTCGTCCCGAAACGGTAAGCACTACGATGTCGTCGGGGCGGAACTTTATTTTGTTGAGTGCTCCTAATGCGTGAGCAGATTCCAGTGCCGGAATAATTCCCTCCATGCGGGTGAGTTCAAAGGCTGCACGTACCGCCTCATCGTCATTGACTGCCAGTACGGTAGCACGCTGTTGCCGGGCAAGATTGGCATGCATCGGTCCAATACCCGGATAATCCAGTCCGGCAGAAATAGAATATGGCTCGATGACCTGTCCTCTTTCATCCTGCATGACCAAAGTGCGTGACCCGTGAAGAATCCCCAAGCGTCCTAACTGGATGGTTGCTGCAGTCATGAGGGTGTCAATACCTTTTCCTCCTGCCTCAGCAAGAACAATTTTCACACGTTCGTCGTCTAAATAATGATAAATAGTTCCGGCAGCGTTACTTCCTCCTCCAATGCAGGCAATCAGGTAATCGGGATAGTCACGTCCGGTATGCTCCATGAGTTGTTTTTTGATTTCCTGACTGATAACCGACTGAAGGCGAGCTACCATATCTGGATAGGGGTGCGGACCTACGGTTGAACCGATAAGATAATAGGTATCGGCTGGATTAGAACACCAGTCACGGATTGCTTCATTCACGGCATCTTTCAAGGTCATGCTGCCAGAGGTTACCGGATGGACTGTTGCGCCTAACATTTTCATGCGCTCCACGTTGACATGCTGGCGTTCTACATCTGTTTTTCCCATGTAAACCACACATTCCATTCCCATCAGGGCACAGACGGTGGCTGTTGCTACTCCATGTTGTCCGGCACCGGTTTCTGCAATAATTCGCTTCTTCCCCATACGCTTGGCCAGCAAGGCCTGTCCGATGGCATTGTTGATTTTATGGGCACCGGTATGATTCAGGTCTTCTCGTTTCAGGTAAATGGTGCATCCGTACTTTTCAGATAAGTGCTTAGCCAGAAATAAAGGAGAAGGTCGCCCTACATAGTCACGTAGCAGCTGATTGAATTCTTCTTTAAAATCTTCGCTTTCTAAAACCTGTAAGTAGGCTTCTTTTAACTCTGTAATGCACTGTTGAAGAACTTCGGGAACAAACGCTCCGCCGAATTCTCCATAAAAACCTTCTTGATTGATTTGGTAAGTTTTCATTGTTCTATTGGTATTTTGTTTCATGTTTAAAATTGGATTAGGTAAATTAAAAAACAAAGCGGGCTGCCGTAAAGTACGACAGCCCGCTTGATAGTATCTTGGTAAATAATGGTATATACACACACGACTGATTTCCCTTACGACTTATGAAGTTGTAAGAGGCGCCACCAGAAGAATGTATTTGCCATTGATTGTTTCATTTTTTGTATCTAATTTCTGTTTGAGGCAAAAGTACGATGTCTTTTTGATATATCCAAATAAAAAGGTGTTTATTGCTTGGTTTATTGTCATTTTACTGAAAGTGACCCAAGAATAAGAAGCAATTTGTTAAAACAGCCTAAATAGTGGAAGTTTTTTTTATATTTATTTGATTGGTACTAATTTTGTAACTATAAATAAAATTGAAAGAACACAAAATGTCATCTCATAAGCAGCAAAGAACTTTTCTTTTTCGTATCATCTGTATGGTTATGCTGGTACTCATACAGTTTGATGCTTATGGATATGAGATGGTGGGACATTTTAGAGAGAATGTTCAGCCGATGTATTCTTTGTCAGCTCCGGAATCATTAGCAGAAGGTAATCAGGAAAATGCGTCCTGGTCTGACCCTGTTTATCGGACTCCTTCTTCCACATTCCGTTTGTTTGTGAAGTTATCCTTAAGTTTTCTTTGCTTTTTGACTCCTCTATGTCTATGTACGAAAACGATTCGCTTGCATAGGGTTGCAGCCGTATCTTTATTCAGTAGAATCTCAAGCGTCTGCCTGTTTTATTGTTTGCTGCTTATTTAGCAGTTTATGTTTTTGTTAAGTGTCTTTCTGCGCTTAGGCGGAGAAAGTATTCAAGTGTGCATTCTTTATTAAAAATCACATAGTAATCTTTATTTTTTATTTGTATGAAACTTTCATTAAAGAAGGTTGCAGTGCTGTCGTGCGTGATAGTACTGCTTCCTGCTTGCCAGCGTGCAGGCACAAAGCAGGCATCGCCTGATAAAACAATTCCCGTGACATTGCTTCATGGAGCAAGCATTGATTTACCCCGTTCTTATGTGGCTGATGTGCAAGCTATTCAGTTTGTAGAGATTAAACCTAAGGTAGAAGGTTTTGTGGAAGAAGTATTGGTTGATGAGGGGGAGTTTGTAAAAAAAGGACAACCATTGTTCCGCTTAAGTGCAGCCGGATATGCTGAAGCTTTGAAAGAAGCCGAGTCGAATTATAAGCAGACACAAGCCCAATTAGAAATGGCAAAGTATGAAATGGAGCGTATTAGTCGTTTGGTTGAAAAACAAATTCTTTCATCTATTCGGCTGGTACAGGCAGAACGGGAGTATGATGTGGCTCGTATGCGGGTGGAACAGGCTCATGCCCAAATGCAGCGAGCTCAGATGGATTATTCATATACCACCATATTGTCTCCTTTTACGGGGTATGTTGACCGAATTCCATATAAGACTGGAAGTTTGGTGAATCCTGAAAGCTTGTTGACTACAGTGAGTGATATTTCGGAAGTATTTGCTTATTATCGTGTGAATGAGTCGAGTACCTGCGTTTGAGAAGAGCTCAGCTTAAGGGAGAAAATTTACAGCAACGTGATAGTGTGGAACTGGTTTTACCGGACGGAACTGTATATGCCTATCGGGGGCGTCAGGAAACGGTAGAAGGCGATTTTGAGCGTGGAACGGGTTCTATCGCTTTCCGTGTACGTTTTCCTAATCCGGATGGATTGCTGAAACATGGGGTTACGGGAAAGATTCGTATGATGACTCACATGGAGGATGTGTGCTTGATTCCTCAGAAATCGACTTTTGAAATTCAAGATTTTACATATGTATATCTGATAGACAAGGAGAGTAAAACTCAGGTAAGAAGCTTTCATCCGATTGAACGTTATCAGAATTATTACGTGACGCAAGATTTTCCGGAGGGGACTGCCATTGTATACGAAGGCGTACAGATGGTAAGAGACGGCATGAAAATAGAAACAGATACCATTCCTTTTGAGGAGGTAAAGAAAGAGTTGAAGTTGAATCCTGTTCAGAAATAATCGGAGTGTATTATGTTTAAGCTATTTATTCGCAGACCGATTCTTTCGGCTGTTATTTCTGTAATTATTGTGTGTCTGGGGGCATTGGCAATCGTATCGCTTCCCATCACTCAGTTTCCTGATATTGTTCCTCCCTCAGTTACGGTGACGGCACGTTATACCGGTGCCAGTGCTGATGTGATGGCAAAAACAGTTGCTACTCCTCTGGAGAGAGCTATTAATGGTGTTTCGGGTATGACGTATATGACTACTGTTTGTACAAATGACGGAATGTCTCTTACCACTGTATATTTTAAAGTTGGAACAGATCCGGATGTAGCTTCGGTCAATGTGCAAAATCGTGTGACGACTGTATTGGATGAGCTTCCCGAGGAGGTAATCCGGGCAGGTGTAGTGACCGAGAAAGAAGTCAACAGTATGTTGATGTACTTAAATATATATAGTACCGATAGCACGCATACAGAGAAGTTTGTATATAACTTTGCCGATATTAATATCTTACGAGAGTTAAAGCGTATTGATGGAGTAGGCTTGGTGGAAATCATGGGTAGTCGTGATTATGCAATGCGGGTTTGGCTGAATCCGAACCGATTGGCAGCCTATAACTTAGTTCCGCAGGATGTAACCGAAGCTATTCGCCGGCAGAATATTGAAGCAGCTCCCGGAAAAACCGGTATCAGTTCAGACAAACTGCCTCAGCAACTGCAGTATGTCTTGCAATATACAGGAAAATTCAGTACTCCGGAAGAGTATGGGGAGATTGTGCTCAAAGCATTGTCCGATGGTTCGTTGCTTCGGTTGCGTGATGTGGCAACCATCGAATTCGACTCGGAAGATTATAACATGATTTCAATGACTGATGGGCGTCCGTCTGCATCTATTATGATTAAGCAACGTCCTGGGTCGAATGCACGTGAGGTGATTCAGAATATCAAGCAGCGTATGGAGGAAATAAAAGAAAGCAGCTTTGCCCCGGGAATGGAGTATAACATAGCCTATGATGTATCGCGGTTTCTTGATGCTTCCATTCAGTCGGTACTAAAAACATTGCTTGAAGCCTTTTTATTGGTATTTGTAGTGGTATATGTTTTTTTGCAGGACTTCCGTTCTACATTAATTCCTGCCATAGCTGTACCTGTTTCTCTTGTAGGTACATTTTTCTTTATGCAGATGCTGGGTTTCTCTATTAATATGCTTACGCTTTTTGCATTGGTCTTAGCCATCGGTATTGTTGTAGATAATGCCATTGTGGTGGTTGAAGCGGTTCATGTGAAGATGCACGAAGACGGTCTTTCTCCTTATCAGGCTTCGGTAAAGGCTATGAAAGAAATTGGAGGAGCAATTGTTGCTATTACCTTAGTTATGTCTGCTGTGTTTGTACCGGTCGGCTTTATGGAGGGAACAGTGGGAATTTTCTATCGTCAGTTTTCATTGACTCTTGCTGTGGCTATTGTTATATCAGGAGTAAATGCACTGACCCTTTCTCCGGCCTTATGTGCACTTTTATTGAAACCAGTAGGTAATAAAGGCAGGAAAAAAGCAACCTGGCTACGTCGTTTCTTTATCGGTTTTAACAGAGGATATGGAAAGTTTGAGCGCCGTTATCATTTGGGGCTACATAAATACTTGGGTCGAAAAGTATTTACTTATGCTACCTTGCTTATATTCTTATTGGCTACTTATGGAGTCAGTTTAATTCTTCCTGCTGGTTTTATTCCTAACGAGGATCAGGGAATGATTTATGTGAATGTCGATGCCCCTCCGGGAGCTACAGTAGAACGTAGCGAGGAAGTGTTAAGTGAAGTGCAGGCGGCTTTGCTTCCTCTTGATGAAATAGAAAGTATCTCTACGTTGGCTGGTTACAGCTTAATGACCGAAACAGAAGGAGCCAGTTACGGAATGGGGATGATTAATCTTAAGCCGTGGAGCGAACGTGAACAAAGTGTTACAGAGCTGATGCAGGTATATAAAAATAAAACATCGCATATCAAGGATGCTGATATTCAGTTTTTCCTTCCTCCTTCTGTTCCGGGATTTGGTAATGCAAGTGGTTTTGAACTTCGTTTGCAGGATAAAACGGCTGGCGATTTTCATGAGTTTGCATCTGTGGCTGATAACTTGGTGGATAGATTGAATGCTGATCCGCGCCTTAAAGGAGTAACTTCTGGGTTTAATCCAAACTTTCCACAATATATGTTGAAGGTCGATTTGGCTAAAGCTGCCAAGTTGGGCGTGGAGCTTGATAGGGCGATGGAAACCCTTCAGGCATACATCGGAAGTTTTTATTCTTCTAACTTCGTACGGTTCGGACAGATGTATAAGGTGATGATTCAGGCTTCGCCGGAATATCGTATGAATCCGGAAGATTTGTATCGTCTGTTTGCAAAAAACAATGATGGTAATGTGGTTCCTTATTCAAACTTTATGACAATGGAACGTGTTTATGGTCCAAGCCAGATAACACGCTATAATATGTTTACTTCTGCACTTCTTACCGGTGAAGGAGAAAAAGGAGTCAGCTCTGGTGAAGTTATTGCAGTGGTAGAAGATATTTGTGAGGAGGTACTTCCTCGTGGTTATGACGTGGAATGGTCGGGAGTAACACGTGAGGAAAAAGATTCAGGAGGACAGACTCTCTTGATTTTTGGTATCTGTTTGTTATTTGTTTATCTTCTGTTGGCTGCGCAATATGAAAGTTTGTTATTGCCGTTTCCGATTATCTTATCTCTTCCGGCTGGTATTTTCGGATCATATCTGTTTTTGCAAATATCCGGATTGGAAAATAACATTTACGCTCAGGTGGCTTTGGTGATGTTAATCGGCTTGTTAGGAAAGAATGCAATTCTTATAGTAGAGATGGCAAATCAGTTTCGTCATCAGGGGATGTCTATACTTGATGCGGCAATTACGGGAGCAGTGAGTCGTTTGCGTCCTATTCTGATGACTTCGTTTGCTTTTATTTGCGGGTTGATTCCTTTGGTGATGGCAAGCGGAGCAGGTGCTTTGGGTAATCGTTCTATCGGTATAGCTGCTGCAGGAGGAATGCTTGTCGGAACATTTGTTGGAATCTTTCTTGTTCCCGGATTATATCTGATTTTTGAAACCTTATCGACTTGTTTAGGTCGGAATAAAGTACGTTATGAAGATGATGAAGAAGATTAATTTTTTATTACTGTTTATTGCAATGTTGCTGTGGGAAGGCTGTAAAGCACCTTCTTGACTGCCGGTGGAAAAAGTAGAGCTTCCTGAAACTTTTTCCGGAGACTTTGATACGGTATCAATAGCTTCTATTTCAAGAAGTGATTTTTTTCCTGATGTATATTTGCAGCAGTATATTGATACGGCACTGGTGCGCAATCATTCTTTTCAGAAAGCAATAGAGCTTGTTTCTATTGCTCGCGGACAGGTAGGGGTGAGTAAAGGAGCATTACTCCCTGAGTTAACGTTGGGCCTTGGTGGAGGTGTAGAGCGCTTTGGAGATTATACGATGGATGGAGTGGGAAATTCAACAACCAATACTCCGGAACTCTCAAGTGACAAGCATATCCCAGACCCTTATACAAATATAAATATCGGACTTAATTTTAATTGGGAGGCTGATGTATGGGGAAAACTGACTGATAAGAAGCGTGCTGCTGTGGCTCGTTGGATGAAAACAATAGAAGCCAAGCGTTTAGCGCAGACTTTGCTGGTTGCTGAAGTTGCTACTCAATATTATGATCTGGTAGGGCTGGATAAGAAAAGGTTTATTTTAAAAGAAGCAATTCGTAAAGCCCGTGATTCTTACCAGTTGACCAATGAATTAATGAAAGAAGGGGAAGTTTCCCGCTTGTCTGTTGATCAGTTTCGCTCTCGTCGTTTGAAATTGGAAGAGATGCTTTTGGATACAGAACAGCGCATCGGAGAAGTAGAACGTGCATTGGCATTACTTGTCGGTAAGCTGCCTTTTGAAATATTGCGGTCTGATTTTGAAGAAGTCTGTAAGATGGAGTTTCCTTCTCAGACAGGTATTCCGGCTCAGTGGATTCATTACCGTCCGGATATTAAGGCTGCAGAACTGGAACTTCTTGCCAGTAAGTCGGATGTGTTGGCTGCCCGTAAAGCATTTTTCCCTTCTCTTTTGATAGGTGGGGGTGCAGGATTTAATGCATTTAATTTGAAGCAGTGGTTTAATTCACCTGCATCGTTGGTATATAATCTTGCTGCTGGTATTACAGCTCCTATCTTCAGGAAGAATGAAATTCGTGTGTTATGGAGTGAAGCAAAGAGCCGTCAGCGCATAGCACTGCTTGATTATCATCAGGTTGTACTCCAGTCTTATCAAGAGGTTGTTAATTTATTGGCAGCTTCTTGGCAGATTGATAAGCGTAGAACTTTAAAAGAAGAGGAGAGCCGTATTCATCACCGTTCGATATATAATGCCAATGAATTGTTTGAAACGGGTTTTGCAGGGTACTTGGATGTACTTTCGGCTGATGAACGTTATTTGGAATGTGAGTTAGAACGAGTGGAATTGAATATAACTTATTGTAAAGTACATGCTTTCCTTTATCGTTCGCTTGGAGGGGGATGCTATTAAGTCATTTACAGATAAGATAAATGTACCGGTTGTCTATTTCAGGAAGATGAAAGACAACCGGTATTTTATTGAAAATTACAGTTTGTTTAAAATTCGGTCCATTACCCAGTTGGTAGGAGTTGCGCTCACACTGTCGCATGTGCAGATGGCTTTGCCCTGCAAGTGCTCCACTACAGCTTGAATTAGAGGTAACTGGACATGAGGCGGATTAGGAGGCAAAATTTCCTCTCTTCCTCTTTCAGTATGAAGGGCTATCGGGTCATAGGTAAAGATGGAAAAGCAAATCATTCCTTTGTCTCCGATGATTTCGATGCGGTCTTCTTTTGCAGACTCATGAGCCACGAAACACCATGAGCCCGAACCGGGAAGTCCGGAGTCAAACTTAAAGCAGGCACTGATGGTATCTTCTGCTTCATATAATTTACCTCGGTTCGATGTGTAACCTTCGGCTTCAAGAATACATCCGAACATATCTTGGAGAAGATCGAGCTGATGGGGCGCCAAATCGTAGAAATAGCCTCCTCCGGAGATGTCGGGCTGTACACGCCACGGCAGGTTTTTAGTGTTGTAATCTAAGTTGCGCGGGGGTTGTGCAAAACGAATCTGTATATTAATGACATTGCCTATTTCTCCACTTTCTACCAGCTGGCGTACCTTTTGGAAGTATGGGAGATACCGACGGTAATAAGCTACGAAACAAGGAATGCCTGTTTCTTTTGAAATGCGGTTGATGCGTGCACAGTCTTCATAGCTTGCTGCCATGGGCTTTTCAATATAGGCAGGCTTCCCTGCTTTCATGGCCATGATGGCAAAGGTGGCATGTGAAGATGGGGGAGTTGCTATGTATATTGCATTCACATCTTCGTCGCCAATCAACTCTTGTGCATCGGTGTACCAGCGTGGAATATTGTGCCGTTTGGCATACGATTTTACTTTTTCTTCATCACGGCTCATTACGGCAACAACTTCCGATCCCGGTATCATGTTAAAGGCTGGTCCACTTTTTTTCTCGGTCACTTCTCCGCAGCCGATAAATCCCCAGCGTACTTTTTTTAATGGTGTCATGAATCTTGTTTTTTAGTTTTCGAGTTTCTTTTTAGGGCTTATGCCTTTAAGTTCGCTTGAATCCTTGTTGGAGAGAAGAAAGAAGGCACGCAAACTCAAAAATATTTTTTGTATAGTTTCTTGTAAGAGTTACTCTTTTGATAGTCTTGTAGCCAGCTGTTTAAACTGTCTCTGAGTATGGGGGCATGCTTCCCGATTCCCCATGCATAAAATTGGGTAAAGCCGATATCAGTGTTGATATCCAGATTGGTATAGTTTTGTGCAAAGGCACGGGCTATATATTCATCGCATACCGCATAATCAATATCTCCTGCCGCCACCATTGAGATTAACTGTTCTGTTCCGTAGAGTTCAACTTCACGGATGTAAATGGTGTCAGCTATTTCTTCAATCAAGTTATGAATACGTAAAAGAGCAGGCGAGTTTTTAGTTACATATAAGGTTTTATGTGCTAATTCAAGCTGTCCTTTAATATAAGAACTGTCATTTTCTTTTTTCGGCTTGCGCTGAATCAATACTTGTTTGTTCAGCAATATAGGACGGGTAAACAGTAAGGAGTCTTTTGAGGTTGTGGTAATGGTAGTTCCTGTTGCAAGCAAATCATAACGCCCTTCACATACTCCTTTAAGCCGTTTTTCAAAACTCATTTCAGGAGTTATTTCCAGCTTCATACCTTTTTCATGGGCAAAGGTCTGAAGTATTTCATAGTCAAACCCTTTGATAGTATCTCCATCAACGTGATAACTGATGGAATTATACTCGGTTACCGCCCTTAACACTTTGGAAGAAAGGATATCCGCATAATCTCTTTGGGCGAACTTATCTTGTGGCTCTTTTTGGGTATTGAGCCAGATAATGCCAATCATCACGAGAGCGGTTATCAGTAAATAGCGGACTGTTTTCATTATTTTTGCGATTTAGTCAAAGAAATTCCAAGACAATCCTACTTTCAGTATGCGCGGATTCAAAGGATAATGAGGTGCAAGGAAATAACTCTTTTCTCCGGTACCTTGTATTAGATTATACATCTGTACAAAGATACGGGTGCGTTTAAGATGGAGGTTAAGGTAGGCATTAACCAAAGGATATCCCCCTAACTTAAACCGAGTTTCCGGGTTCTGAAGGTAGAACTGTCCGATAGCCGGTGCATAATCGGGGGCATAGTATTGGGTAAAATACCTGACATCGGCTCCCAATTCTATATTTAACACCCTTTTTGCCAATCCAAACTGAATGTAGAGGTTATGGTATAATACAAGGTCAGGAAGTGGCAGCACTTGCTGATTGCTTGATTTCTGATAAACAACTTCATTGTCCAAATGCAAGATTCCTAATTTAAAATCTTGGCGCAAGGCCGCGTTAAACACTTGGATATTGCCGCTGTGCTGGCGTACAGCTATGTTGTTCTTAAAAGAAACTTCATTTTGTTTATCGGTTATTTTTATGGAAGTGTTGTCCAGATACGTATAATTCTTGATATTTTCAACTCCTACTTTCAGCTGGGTACGCCAACGGTCTATATTCAGCTTGCCTTCAATGCGTGTACGCATTATTTTAGAAAGGTCTTCATTATCCCACCAGTAATGCTTGGAGTGGAAGTGTCTGAAATAGAAAGTAGGATTCAAATTTTTTATATAAGCATTGGCTTCTAGTCGCACTGTATCACCGAATAGGCGAAAGTTTAAGTCTCCTTGACCTTCCACGCTGAATTGTCCGGCATCTTCTCCAATCAGGGCTACTTCTCCCAATACATTATAATGGATTGTTTTACCTTGCTCTTTGATAAGCTGTCCTCCTACTGAAAGTATATTTTCTTTGTGGTCAGTAGGGATACGGCGTCCGGCTGTACCGTCTAAAGTATCTGTAAGGGTAAAACGGCGGTGTTCGAAGCTCATAAATGCGGTTAGTCCGGCTTTTGCCCATTTGTTAAAGCCCTCACGCAATGAGATGCCTACCGTGTTTTTTATAGAGAAATGCTTCGTTACATCTGTTGAGTCATTTCCTAGATAGTTGTTCTGGAAATAGGTTTGGTTTTGTTCTTTGTCGTAAGAAATATACTTTCGTCGGTTCATATCCATTTTTACTGTATGGATAAAACTGGTTACAGGCACAAATACAGTGCGAGTAACCGTATCGTTTTCCTGAGTTACGTCACGATAAAAACCTAAATTATACCGATGGGTAAGAAACGCATGGTATCCGGTATTTTTATTCCATATATCATTCAGGTTAATAGGAATGTCGTAAGTGGCATAAGTCTTTCGTCCTTCTGCCATTTCTAAAGGATGGGTGATATAACGGTCATCGGCAATACCTCCATTTTCTGCAACCTTTAGATTTTCATTGATGAAGCTAAAGTGCATGTCGTAATTATCTCCTCGGTAATAAGCGAAGAGATTTCCGTTAAATAAAGCGGTAGACTGACTGGTGTATTTACCGCGTCCGTATGTGTAGTCTATATCAAACCCGAAGCCCAACCGTTTGTTGACATTGACAGCAAAATAGGCCTTGAATCGTTCTTCCCCATATCGTCCGTCTCCTTGCTTGTAATAAGTAAGGTTCGTAAAGGGAGATTTGGTGTTGGTATAAACAATGTCTTCCGGACGTCGTACTGTAAAATCATACGGGTCGGTGAAGAAGAACTGACTGGTTTCTTTTCGTTCGAAGAAAACATGTGAGATGCGTGGGGCTCCTAAATTACCCAGATAGGTGTAATGTCCGGTAGGTCCTCCTGTATCATTGGTATTTTGAAATGCATGCTGTATGGTGTCTACAGGCGTTTCAAATATATTTCCCAAACGTTCATCTATTTTCCATGAGAATAATCCGATAGGAATTGTATTGGCATCAATTACTGCGGTTGTATCTATGGGGTTTCCGTTTCGGTCATATCGGTTGCCATCCATGCCGGAGGCTGAACCTCCGAACTGGCTATATTGATTGGGTATCGTATTCTGTGCAGACAGGGTCACACAGGTTAGGAAGAGTATTGCTGCAAAAATTATTTTTCTCATAACGGGGCAAATATACGATTTTTATTTGAACTATGAGAGGCTATTTGAAATTTTAGCCAAAGGGGATTTTCCCTTAAATACAGGTCTGCTTTGCTGTATATCTGTCTCGAATCCATACCAATAGCTGCATTCATTCTTTTCGTCGTCTATCCGACACAGGCGAAGACGTTCATGGTAGACTCCTTTCAGGGTTTCCCATAGCGAAGGTAGTGATACATGTTTAGTCCGTACTCGTTCAGCCGGCTTTTTCTTAAGTGACATGCCGGCTTCAATCCATGCCAGTGTAACAGAATGGGTATATTCCGGATAGTGAGTCTGGCAGAATTCATATAATAGTATACCGCGGCGTTCCAAGCTTAAAGGGGTATCAATGACATGCAGCGATGTAAGGTGTTCAAGGAACCGCTGCAGAAAATCTTCATGACCGATGATGAGCGAACGGGTTACGTTCTGCCAGGCAGGAGTGTTGTAAAATCCATCTAATAGTCTGGACAGCAAACGGGCTGTCTGGAGTTCATCAGGGGTGATTTCCCTTGTTTGCAAGACTTCGTAAGGTGGAAGGGGGGAATATTGAATACCCAATTCTTCAGCTCTTTGTCTCATCTCGGTACCGGGTAATAGTTTGAGCGATTCTAATTGAATCTCTCCAGCCTGGTAGGAAGCCAGAGTGCGTATATCATCGAATATTTCATGCAGATGATAAAGCGGAAGTCCTGCAATCAAGTCGGCATGTGTTTCCATATTGGGGAGAGAACAAAGAAACTGCAAGCCTTCTAAAGCATCAGCTAATTTACCCATACGTTTGCTCGTTAACAGTACATTCTCATGAAGGCTTTGAATACCTGCCTCTAAATGAAGTAACCCTTTGGGCATGTATGATAGTTCCGATTTCAATTCTTCTGAAAGTAAAGCCGGATGAATTTCTAAATGGAAGCAGATGTCAGGAAATTCACAAAATAACTGGAGTAATGCTTTTGCCCGTCGATTGTTGTAATTGAAAGTTCGGTCGAGCACTCGGATATTCCGGATTCCATGGCGGTGAATTTCGGCAATGCGTGTGCGAATCATTTCTATAGATAAAGAGCGTACAGGCTTTTCTCCTCCACTAACACAGAAAGCACAGGTATTGAAGCATCCTCTGGTAGTTTCCAGTTGTACAAAAGGTTTTTCCCAGTTGAAGAAAATACTTTGCTCCGGGTTGACTAATCGGTCAAAAGCTAATACACGGGCCAGTCCGTTATCACAATAGTTTCCGTTTTCGTCTATATAGCATAGTCCGGTAACTTGATTCCAGGCTTTCGGGCAGTTCCACTTCTTTACCCATAAAGGAAACATTTCTTCTCCTTCACCTCTGAAAACACAGGTAACAAATGGGTTGCAGCGCAAAAAATGTTCATTATTTCCTAAAAACTCCGGTCCTCCCAATATGATAGCGCATTGAGGCAATAAAGCAGATGTCCGTGAAAGAATATGCATGAGTGCCTCATGATTGAATAGCCAGCAAGTTGCTGCTATGATATCGGGTTGGTGTCGATAGATTTCTCCGGCAATCATCCCCGGATTTTCATTAATGGTGGCAGAAACCATTTTCCATTCGATGGAATTATCCTCCATCAGTTGGGCATGAAGTGCGGGCAAGGCTAATGAAGAGTGAGCATAAGAACTGTTCAAGTCGAGCCAGAGAATTTTCATATAATGATAGTTTAATTCGTTAAGTTTATAAGTTCTTTTAATTTATAAATTTTACGGCTTTTTTATTTGGTTATCGGCTGATGTGAACTCGAAAGCTAAAGGACTGGAAACTTATGTTCAGCTTCATCAAGTACGTTTTTTGAGTATGCCTTAAGTTTTTTCTTGCCTGATAAAAAAGGTTTAAGCAAGAATAGGTTTGAGCCAAATAGGATATCTCCGTTTAAGGAAATTTGAAAAGCTCTTTAAAAGGCTGTCTCAAAACAAGGAACAGTCTGTGCAGACTATTTCCTGTTTTGAGACAGCATGAAATATGATACTATGATTAAAAAATCAAATCAAGTATTGTGAGCTGATTGACTCATTCGTCATGACGCGGCGGATGGTTTCAGCAAACATATCAGCAATAGAAAGTTGTTTTACTTTGGCACAGCGGTTTGAGTAAGGGATGCTGTCAGTAAATACCATCTCTTCTAATTGCGAGTTTTGTACACGTTCAGAAGCCGGACCCGACATTACACAGTGAGTTGCAATGGCGCGTACAGAGCGTGCACCAGCTTCTTTCATGATATCAGCGGCTTTAGTAATGGTACCAGCTGTATCTACCATGTCATCAATCAAGATTACGTTTTTGTCTTTTACGTCTCCAATGATCTGCATAGAAGCTACAACGTTTGCTTTCTCACGGGTTTTGTGACATAAAACCAAAGGTACATCAAGGAATTTGGCATATGTACTGGCACGTTTTGAACCTCCGACATCAGGAGTTGCGATAGCTAAATTTTCCAACTTCAGTGACTGAATGTATGGAGCAAAGATGGCAGAGCCATACAGGTGGTCGACTGGAATGTCGAAGAATCCCTGAATCTGGTCAGCATGTAAATCCATTGTAATTAGACGGTCGATACCGGCTACCCGCAATAAGTCGGCTACCAGTTTAGCTCCGATAGAAACACGTGGTTTGTCTTTGCGGTCTTGACGAGCCCATCCGAAGTAAGGGATTACAGCGATGATACTTTTGGCTGATGCACGTTTAGCTGCATCAATCATCAAGAGTAACTCCATCAAGTTGTCAGAGTTAGGGAAGGTTGATTGAACTAAGAAAACATGTTGTCCGCGGATTGATTCTTCATAAGAAACAGAGAATTCTCCATCGGCAAAGTGAGTGATGTTCATGTTTCCAAGTTCGCATCCTAAACTATTGCAGATTTTTTCTGCGAGGTATCTCGAATTTGTACCCGAGAATACTTTGAAAGGTGTTGTTCCGTTCATTTGTATGATAGATATGTTTGAGTTGCAAAGTTACGCCATTTCTTTAAGCCATACAAAAGTTTCAGTAGAAAAGATGTTTTCTCGATGTACTTTTCAGATAGAATGCGCCGAAATTTAAATTTAGCTTTCACGAAGAACTTTATTATACGGGCTGTCAGACGCTCAAATAGATGACTGACATTTGTTTTATGGAAGGGAGTAATTCTTTTTCTTTTTTGCCTATTTTATGAATATATAATTGAAAAATGATGTATAAATGCTTCTTTTAACATAAATATTATTACCTTTGGGCATTCCTAACCGATGAAAGACATGAAAATAGTAATCTTACAAACCGATATCTATTGGGCAAATCCGAAGAAAAACTTGGAGTGTGCGGAAGAAATGTTGAAGAAGTACGCAGAGGTGGATTTGTTTGTTTTACCTGAGATGTTTTCTACTGGATTTTGCACGCAGCCACAGGGCATTGCCGAACCGGTGGAGAGTGAGTCCTTGGTGTGGATGAAACGTGTGGCAGCCGAACGGAACTGTGCGATAGCCGGAAGCGTGGCAATAGAAGACGGAGGAAAATTCTTTAACCGTTTTTATTTTGTGCATCCCGATGGATTAGTGCAATCTTATGATAAAAAACACTTGTTCACTTATGGAGGAGAGCATAAACAGTTTACTCCCGGAACAGAACGGGTAATTGTTTCTTATAAAGGAGTGCGTTTTTTGATGCAAATTTGTTATGACTTGCGTTTCCCCGTATGGTCACGTAATCGTGGCGATTATGATGTAGCCCTTTATGTAGCGAGCTGGCCAGTTCCTCGTATTGAAGCTTGGAAAGCTTTGCTTCGGGCTCGTGCAATAGAAAATCAGTGTTATGTGGTAGCTGTAAACCGGGTGGGAGAAGATCCTAATTGTTCTTATTGCGGAGGCAGCGAAGTAATTAATCCTTACGGAAAAACCATAGCGGTTTGTGAAGATTATAAAGTTTGTGGGGCGGAAGCTGTGATTGATATGGATGTATTGGAAGATTTCCGGAAGAAATTTCCGGTACTAAATGATGCTGATGATTTTTGTTTGCAATAATAAATCTATGATATAATGGAAAACTCAACGAAACTTTTACTTTTAGGGGATCAGGCAATCGCTTTGGGAGCGATTCATGCAGGTATTTCCGGAGTCTATGCGTATCCGGGTACCCCCTCTACTGAAATTACTGAATATATACAAGAATCCCCGTTAGCAAAAGAACGCGGGCTGCACAGCAGCTGGTGTACCAATGAAAAAACGGCAATGGAAGCTGCATTGGGTGTGTCATATGTAGGAAAGCGTGCATTGGTTTGTATGAAGCACGTGGGGATGAATGTCTGTGCCGATGCTTTTGTTAATTCTGCTATTACTGGAGTAAATGGAGGTATTGTGGTATTGGCTGCTGATGACCCTTCGATGCATTCTTCGCAGAATGAGCAGGATTCTCGATTCTATGGAAAGTTTGCTATGATTCCTATTCTTGAACCTTCTTCGCAACAGGAAGCATACGATATGATGAAGTATGCATTTGAACTTTCAGAGCGTGAGAAGCTTCCGGTGCTGATGCGTATCGTAACTCGTATGGCGCATTCTCGTGCGGCAGTGAAAGTGAGAAACTGTGCTGCCGAGGTGGCTTGTACGCAAAGAGCCTCTATGCCATCCGATTGGGTTTTGCTCCCCGCAAATGCACGTCGCCGTTATCAAGAGGTTGTCCGTCTTCAGCCTCAGTTAATAGAACTGTCGGAAACGTCTGTTTATAACAAGAAAACAGGTCTGCCTGTGAAGGAAGTAGCAGAGAAAGGGATTATAGCTTGTGGTATCGGATATAATTATGTGATGGAAAACTATCCCACAGGCTGTCCGTACCCTTTGTTGAAGGTTTCGCAATATCCTCTTCCGGTGGAAGCTGTAACCCAGTTGGCAGATGCATGTAAGGAGATTCTTGTGGTTGAAGATGGCCAGCCTTTTGTGGAAGAACAATTGAGAGGTGTACTTCCGTCACGCTATGTGGTGAAAGGACGGTTGACCGGTGATTTGCCCCGAACTGGTGAGTTAAATCCGGATAATGTAAAAACAGCTTTGGGAATGAAGATAGAGCAGGTTTACGCTCCGGCACAAAATCTGGTTCCTCGTCCGCCTGCCTTGTGTAACGGATGTGGTCACCGCGATGTGTACGATGCCCTGAATAAAGTGGCAGCCGAATATCCGGATGCTAAAATATTCGGAGATATTGGTTGCTATACCTTGGGAGCTCTTCCTCCGTTCCGGGCTTTGGATAGCTGTGTAGATATGGGAGCCTCGATTACAATGGCAAAGGGGGCGGCAGATGCCGGGCTTTTTCCTGCCATTGCAGTAATAGGCGATTCCACATTTACTCATTCCGGTATGACAGGTTTGCTGGATGCAGTCAATGACCATGCCAACATTACAGTGGTTATTTCCGATAATCTGACAACAGCTATGACCGGAGGACAGGATTCTGCAGGAACAAATAAGTTTGAAGCGATTTGCCTTGGTCTCGGAGTAGAGCCCGAACACGTACGGGTAGTGGTTCCGTTGCCTAAAAACATGGAGGAGATTACGCGTATTATCCGTGAAGAAATAGAATACAAGGGGGTATCGGTGATTATTCCTCGCCGTGAGTGTATGCAGACATTAAACCGTAAATTGAAACAAAAAAGAGCAGAACAAAAATGAAAACAGATATCATACTTTCAGGTGTAGGCGGACAGGGAATTTTGTCTGTTGCTACAATCATTGGGGAAGCTGCTACGCGCATGGGGCTGACACTGAAGCAAGCAGAAGTACATGGAATGAGCCAGCGTGGTGGTGACGTTCAGTCTAATCTCCGCTTATCGGATGCACCGATATCATCCGATCTGATTCCCTTAGGGGCAGCCGATATGATTCTTTCATTGGAACCCATGGAGGCTTTGCGTTATTTACCCTACTTGTCGGCAGAGGGATGGATTATAACCTCTACGGCTGCATTCAAGAATATTCCGAATTATCCGGATGAAGAGGCACTGATGGCTGAATTAAATTCGCAGCCTCATGTGGTAGCCTTGGATATAGAGAAACTCGCAAAAGAGAATCAGATGCCTAAATCGGGAAATGTTATCTTGTTAGGAGCCGCAGCCGCTTTCCTGAAGATTTTAGATGCTTCCACCTTGCGTGAAAGTGTAGGACGGATTTTTGCATCAAAGGGAGAAGCTGTGGTTGAAATGAATAACCAGGCTTTTGATTTTGGATATGATTTTGTGAAACGTCTTAATTTTTCCGGTTTATGAGCAGAGTGTTTAGTGAGGAACTCGTTTCCTCGGTTGCAAAAGAAATGAAGGTTGCCGATTTGCAGAATGCTACAATCGGTGATGTATTGCTTGTTGCTTCCCGGCTGGAGGAGTTGACTGGAATTCCTTTTATCCGCATGGATCAAGGTTCTCCCGGACTGCCGGCGAACCGAGTAGGAATCGAGGCTGAAAAGGCTGCTCTCGACAAAGGTCTGGGAGCTCAATATCCGGCTGCCGCGGGTGTGCCTGAATTGAAAGAGGCTGCCTCTCGGTTTGTGAAAGCTTTCATTGATATTGATATATCTCCGCGGGCTTGTTTACCCACCACCGGTTCGGTAGCTGCCTCTTTTGGCTCATTCATTGCCTGTACACAGCGTATTCCCGGCAAAGACAAGGTGCTTTTTATTGATCCGGGCTTTCCTATCCAAAAGTCACAGCTGCGTATTTTAGGCATTGGTTGGGAGTTGTTCGATATCCATGATTTTCGGGGCGAAGCTTTACGGGCAAAACTGGAAAGTTTTCTAACTAAAGGAGATATAGCAGCTATTGTTTATTCTAATCCGAATAATCCGGCATGGATTTGTCTGGAGGAAGAAGAATTAAAAATTATTGGTGAACTGGCTACGGCTTACGATGTAGTTGTCCTCGAAGACCAGGCTTATTTTTGCATGGATTTCCGCCATCCGTTCGGTCGTCCGTATCAGCCTCCTTTTGTACCGACTGTAGCCCGTTATACCGATAACTATATTCTGATGCTTTCTGCTTCTAAGATATTCAGCTATGCAGGTCAGCGTATCGCTTTGGCGTGTGTATCCGATAAGCTGTTCGACAGTCAGTATCCGGCTTTAGCGAAACGCTATGAAGATTCAGGGGTTTTCGGACCTACTTTCATAGCCTCTATTATGTATATGATTACTTCGGGATGTACGGCTACTACACAATATGGAATGGCAGAGATGCTCAACCGTTCGGTTGCTGGTGAGATAAATTTCGTAGAGGATGTACGCGAGTATGAACGCCGTGCCCGTCGTATGAAAGAAATTTTTACATCAAATGGCTTCACGATAGTGTACGACCGTGATGTAACGCAGCAAGTAGGCGATGGCTTCTTCTTTACGTTGGGCTATCCCGGAATGACCGGAGGTGAATTGCTTTGTGAATTGATGTATTACGGGGTGAGCAGTATCTCACTTTCCACCACAGGAAGTGACCAGCAGGGGGTTCGCGCTTGTACTTCACGTATGAGAGAGGAATTATATCCGGTTCTGGAAGAGCGGATGCGTGCTTTCCGGGAAGATCATTCCCTGAAATGGAAACATCTTCAAGATTCATAATTCAATAACTTAAAAACTTAGGAACTCAATAACTTAAAAACTACTATGATTTGGAACACAAGTAAAGAATGCATGTCTCGCGAACAGATGCGAGAACTTCAAGGAAAGCGTTTACAGAAACTGGTTGTTTACGTATATCATAATGTCCCGTTTTATCGTCAGAAAATGCAGGAAATGGACTTGTCGCCCGATGACATCCGCAGCATAGACGATATTGTAAAATTACCATTTACCACCAAGCAGGACCTGCGTGATAATTATCCTTACGGACTTCAGGCGGCTCCTCCTTCAGAGATTGTACGTGTACATGCCTCTTCCGGAACCACCGGAAATCCAACCATTGTGGGATATACCCGGAGGGATCTTGCTGTATGGTCAGAAGTAATGGCCCGCTCTTTGTCAGCTTATGGGGTAACGCGCGATGATACCTTCTCTGTTAGCTATGGATATGGACTTTTTACCGGTGGGTTAGGAGCGCATTATGGAGTAGAAAATTTGGGAGCTACTGTCATTCCGGCTTCTACTGGAAATACAGAAAAACACGTACGCCTGATTCGCGACCTTCGTATTACAGGAATTGCCTGTACTCCTTCATACGCTCTTCATCTTGCAGAGGTGATTGAGCGGATGGGAATCAAGAAATCGGAATTAGGTTTACGTATCGGTGCCTTTGGAGCTGAGCCGTGGACTGAAAATATGCGCCGTGAAATAGAAGAACGTCTCGGAGTAAAAGGGTATAATATTTATGGGTTAAGTGAAATTATGGGTCCGGGTGTGTCATACGAATGTGAGGTGCAACATGGTTCGCATATCAATGAAGATCATTTCTATCCGGAAATTATTAATCCGGATACCTTAGAGCCTCTTCCTTACGGTGAGCAGGGCGAACTGGTCTTTACTACGTTGACTAAGGAAGGAATGCCCTTGTTGCGTTATCGTACAAAAGATTTAACTTCGCTGATGGATGATGTTTGTCCTTGCGGACGTACCAGTGTACGGATGACTCCGATTATGGGACGCAGTGATGATATGATGATTATCCGTGGTATCAATGTATTCCCGTCGCAAGTGGAAAGTGTGATTTTACAGATGAAAGAGTTTGAACCACAGTATTTGCTGGTGGTTGACCGGAAAAACAACCTGGATACACTGGAAGTACAGGTGGAAGTACGCCGTGACTATTTTACGGATGACATCGGAGCGATGCTCGGTTTGAAAAAGATGCTTGCCGATAAGCTGAAAAGCGTTCTTTCTATCAGTGCAGATGTGAAGTTGGTTGAACCGAACAGCATTGCCCGCAGTGAGGGAAAATCGAAACGGGTAATCGACAAACGTGTATTGGTCTGATTGAGTTATTGAGTCTTTAAGTTTGTGAGTTTACTGTGTCTATCATCTTATTTTGTGCAGGAACTACAAACTCAAAAAAAACAAGGACTCAACAACTTATCAGCTCAACAACTTACCAACTTAAAAACTTAAAAACTCAACCTTATGACAATAAAACAATTATCGGTATTCTTGGAAAACAAGACCGGAAGAATCAATGATGTAGTCCGTACGTTAGGAAAAAACGGAATTAATATGCATGCCTTCAGTATGGCAGAAACGGCAGATTTTGGAATCTTACGCTTAATAGTATCAGATGTAGACAAGGCGGTGGAGGTATTAAGAGAGCAAGATTTTGCCGTGATGTCAACCGATGTGGTTTGTCTGGACTGTGAGAATGTTCCCGGCTCATTGGCTGTGGTACTTGAGTATTTGGCTGCCGAGCAGATTTTCATTGATTATATGTATGCTTTTGCGCAAAACGACCGTGCGCACGTAGTGATTAAGCCGAATGATATGACACGCTGTCTGGAAGTACTTGAGCGTCATCAGTGTGATGTGCTGACTAAGGATAAACTGTAAAGATGCTGACTGCCTGATTCTTTGGGATAGTGTGCTGAAGCATATAAAAAATGCCTTGATGTTTTTTTTAAAACATTGAGACGTTTAATTTTAAACGTCAAGGCATTTTTTCTGAAACGCCAAGGCATTTTTTGGGAGGGGAGAAAAGTATATGAAAAATAGCAAGATGCCATTCTGTTACAGAGTAGAGCCTGAAACAGAATGGCGTCTTTGTGTATTGTTTCTTTCAAAAAATACAGTTTATCTTCCTCCAGCCGGCAGATTCTTAAGGAAGTAGTCTGCCATTGACTTGCGCAGATGGTAAGTCGTTCCTTCGCCTTCATGGATGCTATGTGTACGCATCGGATAGGAAAGCTGTGAGAAGATTTTTCCATAACGAATCAATTCATTGACCAGACGTTCGCAGTTCTGGTAGTGTACATTGTCATCGCCTGTTCCATGAATCAGCAATAAATTTCCTTTTAATCCGGAAGCATAGCTGATAGGAGAACCTTTCCGGTATCCGTCCGGATTGTTTTGCGGTGTATTCATGTAACGTTCTTGATAAACGGTGTCATAAAGGCGCTGGTCGGCCACGAAAGCGATGGCTATACCGGTGTGGAATACTTCCGGATAGCGGAACATACAGTTCAATGTCTGGCTTCCACCGCCGCTCCATCCGGTAATACCGATTCGGCTTGCATCAATGTAGCTATATTGACGTGCCAAGTCAAGAATACCGCGAGCTTGATCTTCGCTGGCAAATGTTCCTACCTCTCCGTAAATACACTTTCTCCACTCTCTACCGCGTGGAGCGCGTGCTCCTCTGTTTTCGATGCTTACCACAATATATCCCTGATTAGCCAAGTATTGGTGCCATAAATCTCCTCCGCCCCATACATCTTGTACGGTAGCATTGGCTGGTTCTCCATATACGTCGATGATGACCGGATATTTTTTTGAAGCATCGAAGTTTGCCGGTTTAATCATCCATGCATCCAATTCTAATTCTCCGGAACGGACTTTGACAAACTCTTTCGGTTTTAATCCTAATGCTTGATATTCTGCTTTAGCCTGCGCATTGTCTTCAATCATGCGTACACTCTTATGGTTTGGCAGACTGACCATGTCGATTGCCGGAGGAGTAGCGGCGTTGCTGAATGAGTGCACAGCCCAGCGGCCGTTAGGCGATATATTATAACGGTGCTGTCCTGATTCGTTGGCAGGACTTAAGCGTTTCACTTCTCCGTTTCCGAATAAGTTGGCTGAGTAGAGGTAACGCTGGGTAAAGTTATCAGGCGAGGCAATGAAGTATACAATACCTTTTTTTATGTCCATGCCGACCTGTTCAATATAGTCAAAGTTTCCTTTCGTGATGGGCTCTGTCTTTTTGCCGTCGCGACTTACTCTGTACAAGTGACGCCATCCGTTACGTTCACTTTCCCAAGTAAACCATGTATTGTTTTTCAGCCAGGTTACATTGTCGTTTGTTTCCAGCCATGCCGCATCGGTATCGGTGAATATGTTTTCCGGCTGTGGATTTCCGATGGTTGCAATCCATACTTTGTTTGTGTTTTGCTGACGGTTCATTTGCTGAATGAATAATTCATTGCTTTCCGGTATGAAATCCATGCGCATGATGTAGTTGTTGCGCGGGTCGCCCGGTATCTGAATCCAGGTTGTGGCTCCTCCAGCGACCGATACATAGCCCACTTTTACAGCTGAGTTGGTTGTTCCTGCTTTCGGATAAGGAAAGCGGTTAATTTTAGGATAAAGCGAATCTACATTATTGATAATATCAAACCATCCGGTACCCTTGCTGTCGCTTTGCCAGTAAGCAATGTATTTGCTGTCTGGACTCCAGCGGAATCCGTCGCGGCAGTTGAACTCTTCTTCATAAACCCAGTCGAAGGTTCCGTTGATGATTTCATCTGTTCCGTCGGTAGTTACGGCAGTGATGTGTCCGTTGCTCAACTCTTCTACATAGATATTGTTCTGGCTGACATAAGCGGCTTTCCGGCTGTCTGGTGAGAACTTGGCAAACATCAGACTGCTTTCTGGCAAGGTTTTACCTAATTGCTGTAACTTTCCGCTTTTCATGTTGAGTACCCAGTAGTCACCGCGTGTGTCATAGCGCCATACTCGGCGTGTGTTTGTATAAATTAAGACTAATGAGTGGTCGGTGTTGAAGCTGAAGCTGCGTACTTGAAGCGTATCTTGAGTTCCCGGTTTTACGAGCATGGATGCGGGTATCAGCGTTTCCCGTTTTCCGCCTTTTGCCGGATAGGCAATAATGTCATATCCTCCGGCTGGATTTTTTTCGGAACGTGAGTAATGGTCGCCGTCTTCAAGCCAGTTTACATAGGTGCTTCCTTTGGTATGTATCAATCCGCCATAGACTACATTTTCCAGTGTAGGTATCTGCTGCGCCTGCAAGATACTTCCTCCTGATAAAAAGAAAGCAATAGCGGTTAGGGTTTGAGTCAGTTTTTTCATGTCATTTCAAATTTTAAGAATAGATAAACAGATAAGAAGAACGAGGTAACGAGGGAGGTCTCTTCCCTTGTTACCTCGTTTTGCTTTTCCGTATTAATGAGAATTAGTTGATTCCAAGCTTCTTTTTCATGTCTTTGGTCAGAGCGTCTTTGTGCATCAGTACATAGACAGTCTTTGCACGTACGAAGCTTTCAGACATATTCAGATAGCCTCCAAAATCATTGCGGGCTGTTCCCCATGAGTTCTTGGTGATATAATACTTCGTTCCGTTCTGGTCTTTTGCCAGGCCGGTGAGATGCATCAGGTGGTCGTCGGTGGTTACAAACGATTCATATCCAGCCTGACGCACTTCTTGAGTTACATTGATTTCCGGATAGGGACGTTCAAATTTGAAAACCTCAGCCAAACGGTCCTTTTCGTTCATCTTTTGCCAGCGTGCGAAGTCGGTTCCTTTTAAATCTTCGGTTTTTCCCACTTCTGGATTGATGGCAACTCCATGTGTGTAGGCAAATCCGCGTTCACTTACATCTCCGTCCCATGCCACGGTAAATCCATTGTTTAGTGCGTAATCGGTGGCGGCCATCATCTCATCCAGCGGAAGATTATACATTTTGGCATGTTCCCAGTTGTCGGGGATTTCTACCTCAAATTCTTCATAAAAAGGTTTGTGTGAGAAGCTGGTCAGCATGACATAGTCATTGCGGTTGATGCCCAGAGAGGCAGCAAACGATTTCGGAGTATATTCTTTTCCTTTATAAGTAAATGTTTCAGGAAGCTCGCCCATATAGATGTCAAACAAACTCTTGATTAGTTTATTGTATTCAGGGCTGCGTTTCCGTAATTTTACAGCTTGCTCGGCAATGGCAGTCATATATGAGGCTAATTCTCCGTGATTGTGGTTCTTTGAATCGTAGTTGATTCCAGTGTACACTTCTTCGGGAACGATACCCACTTGTTCGAAAGCAGTAAACCAGCTGGGAGTCACACTTCCTTGTCCGATATTTCCGTTACCATGACGGAGGTAGTTGTCTTCCAGTTGATTCATATACTTTTGGCGGACAATGAACATTTCCGACAGGTCGTATTCACCTTTTCCCATACGGAGCAGTTCGGCTTCGATGAATGAAGTTGTGGCAAAGCACCAGCAGGTTCCGGTGGCAGCCTGGTTTTTAACAGGAGTTACTTTCTGGTTAACGATAGTAGTAAACTGATAGCCTTGTGTAGGCTGTTGTGCCCATAGGGTCGTTGAGACCAACGCAAGGGCAGCAAGTGTCATGGTTTTTGTTTTCATGGCTTGTTTATTTTGTATAGAGTTTGTTAGAATCCGAAACGATAGTCATTCCAATATTTGGCAGCCATTTCATCCCAACGTAGAATGGTTGCTCCGATAAAGTCTTTTGTATAATCTGTAAGAAAAGCTTTGGCACGTTCTTCTCCTTTGGTTTTAAGCAGTTCTTGATAACGGCTCTCTACCATAGGAAGTTCACTGAAGGCTTTATCTTCAAAGTGCAGGATGTTTTTTTCCATAATGCTGCGTGCGTTTCCCCAGCGTACGGTTGCCAGTTTATTGGCACGGCGGTAATGCCATAGGGCTGCATCTTCGCGGTAACGGTGATTGCCACAAATTTTATACATGGCAGGCAGGTCGGTAGTTCCTGCAAAAATGGGTACACGTGGACTTTGTCCCGGATTATCCATCGAGAACCAACAAATACCGCCCACTGCGTTGGGAAGCCAACTACGTAATTGGATTACTGTAGAGTAGGCGCACTGGGGAACTGCAATGTTGCGGTATGATTTTACGGCTCCTTCTTTGATGCCGTTTAGCATCTGTACTTCATCGGGACGCATCCATGGGTTGGCTTTCGGGCTGATAATGGTATCTGTCTGTCCGGTCTTTCGATCTTTCTTTACGACTTTCAGGTTGCGGGTAACATCCCACTGAGTACCTTCGTAAGTTTGGCGAAGGAGTGCCATTACATCGGTGGCGTTCAGTTTTTTCTCAGGTTTTACGCTGAAAGGTAATTCTTCTGCATTTTCATCTAAGTTAAGTGAAGGGGCAATGGTGCTGAGTATAAAGAATTCCCGGACACTGAAAGCTTGCCATTTTCCTGCGTAGTTAGGACCTCCATAGGCACGCCAAAACTTGAAGGGCTCTTTTCCGTCCCAGAGTTTCAGTTTTTTGGCTACTTCGAATACATTCTCTGAAGCCATGTAATTATCTTTGTCTTTCAGATTCAGTGTGCTGATGCGTGGAATGTTGGCCGATACACCGACTTCTCCGTCAGGGATGCGTACGGCAGCCCATACGCCACCTATTTTATCCGGACCTTCTCCGAATATCTCAAAATGCCATACTTCTTTGGGGTCGGCGATGGTCAAACATTCTCCGGAATCTCCATAACCATATGTTTTTACCAGTTCTCCCATCAGCTGGATGGCTTGGCGAGCGGTAGAGCAGCGTTCCAAGGCAATGCGTGCAAGTTCTTCTATCATGAACATGCCTTGTTTGTTTTGCAGTGTGTCACGACCGCTGATGGTGGTTTCGCCCATGGCAAGCTGTTTCTCGTTCATACATGGATAAGAGGTATCCAGAAAAGCATAGGTATTACGAACCTGTGGTATTTTCCCTTTTACGGTCAGATTGGTCTGGTCTTCGGGAAATTCAGTATGTATGCGTCCGTTATAAATGGCAGTTACGGTGTCATTCTTATAAGTTTTAGCCGGAACAACATTGACCCAAGAGCGATACCAGCTGTCGCAGGTGTGGCTGGTTATTACCGAACCGTCTGATGAGGCTTCTTTTCCTACCATTATACTGGTGCAGCAGTCAGGGTCATGGAATAACGTATTTTGGGCTGCGAGTGATTGTGAAAGAGCCAGCCCGATAATAAATAAAGTACCGTATAGTTTCATAGTTACTTATTAAGTGTGAATTTGGTTCAAAATTATTAAAAAAAATGAGGGAGACCAAACTTTTTTATTCAAAAACAAAGGATTTGCTTGATTTTTATCTTTTTGTCAAATATTTGTCCGTTCTTTTAATAAGCTTTGTGATGAGGCTATGAAACGAAGTTTTGTCAGGAGGATGCTTTTTGTTTATAACAAGGTATGAAATGGAAATAAGGTTGCTTTGTTATGTGTTTAGGATAAAAAGAAAGCATCTCCTTTTGTTATGTTGGAGATGCTTTCCTGTTAATATAATTTTTTGATCAGGTCACTGCGCCCAATTCGCTTTAGCTCATTGATGATGGAACGCCGTTCTTCGGGTTTGTACCAGAAGAAGAACATGCGCTGCGCCAGCTTTTCTTTCGGAGTTTTAGCCGAATAAATCGGTTCCAATGTGTAAGGATGATAGCCGGTATACCAAGCCTCGGTTGCAACCGTCATGGGAGTTGGTGTAAAGTCTTGCACTTGTTCCAGATGAAAGTCTAAGCGCTTGGTGGTTACAGCCAGTTCTGCCATGTCTTCTTCAGTGCATCCCGGGTGACTGCTGATAAAGTAAGGAATAATCTGCTGGCGCAGATTCAACTCAGCATTCAGCTTGTCAAAAATCTTTTTGAACTGATAGAACTGTTCAAAAGGAGGTTTGCGCATCAGGTATAAAACGTGATCGCTGGTATGTTCAGGGGCAACCTTCAGACGGCCGCTTACGTGGCGTGTAATCAGTTCACGGGTGTATTCGGCTGTGCTACGGTTAACAGCTTCATCTTTGCTCTGGTGGAGAAGAAGGTCATAGCGTACTCCACTTCCAATAAAGCTTTTCTTAATCCCCGGCAAAGCATCTACAGAATGGTAAATGTCGAGTAGAGGGCGATGGTCTGTATTTAGGTTTGGACATACTTTGGGATGAATGCACGACGGGCGTTTACAGCGTTGACATAACTTTAAGTCTTTGCCTCCCATGCAGTACATGTTTGCTGACGGACCTCCCAGATCGCTGAGATATCCTTTGAAATCGGGCATTTGGGTAATAGCCTTTACTTCTTTTAAAATACTTTCCTTGCTTCTGCTTACAATGAACTTTCCCTGATGGGCTGAGATGGTGCAGAAAGCACATCCTCCAAAACATCCGCGGTGAATGTTGACCGAGAACTTAATCATTTCATAAGCAGGAATACGTTTCCCTTTATATTTAGGATGGGGAAGACGGGTATAGGGAAGGTCGAAAGACATATCCAGCTCGCCCTGAGTCATGGGAGGATAGGGTGGATTGACCACGACCGTACGGTTTCCCACTTGCTGGAGAATGCGTGCGGCGGTATATTTGTTAGATTCTTCTTCTATGTGACGAAAGTTTTGTGCTTGTTTTTTCTTGTCTTTCAAGCATTCTTCGTGTGAGAAAAGGGTTAAGTCGTCTGCCGTGTTATCCGGACAAACTTTTTCACCGGAGTGCGTCAGATAAGCCGTCTGAGGAATATCATGGGGAATTTCTTGACTTGTTTTCATGCGACGGCAAAGTTCCATGATAGGCTTTTCTCCCATTCCGTAGATGAGTAAGTCTGCAGGTGCGTCCACCAAGATAGACGGGCGTACTTTATCTTGCCAATAATCAAAGTGAGTCAAGCGCCGGAGTGATGCTTCAATGCCTCCTAAGATGACAGGTACATCCGGGTAAAGTTTTTTTAGAATTTGTGTATATACGATGCTTGGATACTCGGGGCGCATATCATGGCGTCCGTCAGGGGTATAAGCATCTTCACTGCGCAACCGCCGGTTGGCTGTGTATTTATTGACCATACTGTCCATGCAGCCGGGAGAAACCCCGAAGAATAAACGGGGACGACCCAGTTTTTTAAAGTCACGTAAGTCGTCCCGCCAGTTTGGTTGGGGAATGATTGCAACACGCAGTCCTTGTGATTCAAGCATACGTCCGATGACAGCAGCTCCGAATGACGGGTGATCCACATATGCATCTCCACTGAATAGAATTACATCCAGTTCGTCCCATCCCCTGAGTTCTACTTCTTTTTTTGTAGTAGGTAACCAGTCGGTTAAATTATTCTGTTGTTTCTTTATCACGTTCCCAGTTTATGTAAAGCAAAATTAGTTGGTGAAGTCCGAATGCTTTCATATTGTTATGGTAAATCACGTCAATACAAAGGTCAAGCAAATCTTTACTGTTTTCTTCCATTGAGGCGATTAGCGAGCGGACATTCAGTTTAAGTTTATCAAGAACATTCTCGTCTACAATTCCGTTACTGTCAATCAGGTGTTGGAATAGAGAATATTTTTCAATGGTCTGTAAATGCTGTTCCGAGATTTCCATGCTTCGGGTGCCCGAAGCGTTTGTCTGTATTGTGTACATAGCTTTTTTGTTTTAAAGTTAGTTTTATACAGACAAAGTTATACCTTTTTCTTGAATAACCTCGGTTTTCCTTTATTTTTTCATTACAGTGTTTGAGGGTGTAGCTTGCTGTTATGTATGATATTCCAGATATCCTCTTCTGTACCTGAGAAAGGACCGGATTTTTCTAATTTGATGGTCGACATGGCTGCAGCAAAGCAACCTGCTTCTTCGTATGACGCTCCTTTGTTTCGCATATATAAGTATCCTAATACATATGTGTCTCCACATCCGGTGGCATCTACAACGTCTTGGGGAGGATAAGCCGGGATTTGGTGGAATTTCCCCTCTGCGTAAATGAGCGATCCGAGGCTTCCTAAGGTAAGCAAGACCTCTTTTACTCCCCAGTCGGCCAGTTGTAAGGCTGCCTGTTTAGGGTCAGCATATCCTGTCAGAACTTGTGCTTCGTGCTCATTGACTTTTAATATGTCAATATATTTAAGCGCTTCTTTTTTGTCATTCCAGTCTACAGGATATACTTTCTCACCGCGTACTTCGCGGAGGTAACCTTGTGCGTCAACAGCCAAGATGCCTTTCTTTGAAAGCATTTTTACGACATCCAGAGAAAAGTCGTCGGAGAGTAAACTTCCCAAATGGAAGATGTGGGCTTTTTCGTCTTTAAGTTCTTCTACTGTAAAGGGGTCAGCTTTTGCTAAAACACGCTGTGTGCGGTTATCTTGGTTTTCTCCATACGTGTTTTCAAAGTAAACTGTGTTTCTGCTCGGAAGTACTTTTACCTGAATACCTTTTTCCCGCATTTCTTCTACGGCCTTATATTCACTTGGAGCGAGTGCTGTTATTAAGCGATAATTTTTTGTATCCTTCAGATGGCGCATGCCATGTGAGAAATAATAAGAAGTACCCCCTGGGAGGTAAGTAGTCTGTTTCGGAGTTACAATTTTATCTAACGTGATGTGTCCTATGCAGCAAATGTCATTCATTATTATTAATTTTCAAAAATTCGGGCGCAAAGATACGCATATTTTTTGGTTTAGCCTTGTTTGTTTGGAATTTAACGAGTGTGCTTTTTGCTGGATTTATAGGTAAATAATACACTTGTGAAATAAAAATCACTTGAATTCTTGCTGTTTAAGGAAATAAAGCCTTACCTTTAGGGCGTAAAATCTAAAAGAAGTATTTGCTATGCTCTGTTTGGTTGGCGATATGAGCATTTTGTCAGGCTTAGTTAACCGTAGTCTGATACTTGTAGCTTATAAATAGAGAATAGCTGTTATTATTTAACATAAAAGAAAGTTTGAAATGAAAAACAAGAATGTTAAACCAGCAGAAGGAAAGCTGGGAGTTTTATGTGTGGGTCTGGGTGCAGTGGCCACCACATTTATGACAGGGGTATTAATGACTCGCAAGGGATTGGCGAAGCCTGTGGGCTCTATGACGCAATATGACAAAATCCGTGTAGGGCGTGGAGCAGAAAAGAAATATCTGCATTATAATGAAATCGTTCCGATGGCTCAGTTGAGCGATATCGTATTCGGCGCATGGGATGTATATCCTGCCAATGCATATGAATCGGCCATGAACTGTGAAGTGTTAAAAGAAAAAGATATCAATCCGGTAAAAGATGAATTGGAATGTATCGTTCCGATGAAAGCTGCATTCGACCATAATTATGCTAAACGTCTGGATGGAAACAATGTGAAAGACTGCGCTACCCGTTGGGATATGGTAGAAGCTTTGCGTGAGGATATCCGTAACTTTAAAGCTGCTAACGGCTGTAGCCGTATCGTTGTTTTGTGGGCTGCATCAACCGAAATTTATGTGCCTGTCAATGAATCTGTTCACGGCTCTTTGGCTGCACTTGAACAGGCGATGAAGAACGATGACCGCGAACACATTGCTCCTTCTATGTGTTATGCGTATGCCGCTTTGGCTGAAGGGGCTCCTTTTATTATGGGTGCTCCAAATACTACGGTAGATATTCCGGCTATGTGGGAAATGGCTGAAAAAACACAGATGCCGATTGCCGGTAAAGACTTCAAGACTGGTCAGACTTTGGTTAAATCGGGTTTTGCTCCGATTATCGGTACACGCTGTTTAGGCTTGTCTGGATGGTTCTCTACCAATATTCTTGGAAATCGTGACGGCTTAGTATTGGATGAACCTGCTAACTTCCATACTAAAGAGGTTAGTAAACTTTCTACTTTGGAATCTATCTTGGTTCCGGAAAATCAGCCCGACCTTTATACTGATTACTATCATAAAGTACGTATCAACTATTATCCTCCTCGCAATGATGATAAAGAAGGCTGGGATAATATCGATATTTTCGGATGGATGGGGTATCCGATGCAGATTAAGATTAACTTCTTGTGTCGTGATTCTATTTTGGCTGCTCCGCTTTGTCTTGACCTGGTATTATTGAGTGACTTGGCTGCTCGTGCCGGACGTTTTGGAACGCAGCGTTTCTTAAGTTTCTTCCTCAAGAGCCCGATGCATGACTATACTGCAGGTGAAGTACCGGTAAATCACTTGTTCCAGCAGTATGTAATGCTGAAAAATGCACTCCGTGAGATGGGAGGCTATGAAGCTGATGAAGAAATTGATTAATCTGTCAGGTTGCTTTAAATACGCTGAAAGATAAAGAAGTGAGGAGACTGGCGTAAAGTCTGGTTCTCCTCACTTCATTTATTTTAAGTGGTATGGGATTTGTTTAAATTAGAAGTCTTGGACGCTGATTTTAACTGATGGAAAGTTTTTCAAATTTCCCCTTCCAGCCATGCATCAATAAGTTTCCGTGCGATACTTAATTTCTTAGGTATTTCAGGCAAGTTATCACGGGAGTAAAAAGCTCCTGCACTGAGTTCTTCGTTTTGAAGTTTAATCGTTCCACTTTTATAATCAGCATAATAGCCTACCATTATTCCACTCGGGTAAGGCCAAGGCTGACTTCCGTAATATTTCAGGTTTTTGATTCTTAATCCGGTTTCTTCCATGACTTCGCGATGCACACATTCTTCAAGCGTTTCGCCTGGTTCCAGAAAACCGGCAACCAGTCCGTTGAATGTGCCCCGGAAGTTTCGGGCATGTACCAGCAAGATGCTGTCTTCCTTTTTGATTAATACAATAACGGCTGGCGAAATACGAGGATAAAACTCTTGGCGACATTCAGGACATCGTTTAGCTATGGCTGAAACCTGCATGGTAGGCACACCACACATGGGGCAGTAACGGCTGTTCTTATCCCAATTTAATATCTGTGAAGCTTTTCCTGCCTGCTTGTATTCTTCTATGGGAAGCACGTCGAATGACGCACGTAAATCTTTCAGCATCTGCTCGCTGTTTTCATCTCCTGGTATCGGTGCGTATACAGCATAGGTCTTGGCTGGAAATCCGTTTATTTCACCAATCAGGTGGATGGTGCTTCCTATTGGAACCTGAACAGGCGGATGACATGTATAGGGAATGTGGTATCCATTTGCTGTTTTTTCTATAAGTACTTGTCCGTTGAAGAATACAAACCATCCGCAAAGATCTTTTTCTTTTTGCAAATCTGCTTTCATTCGTTTAGTCCTTTCATGGTTAATTGAATGCGTTTACGGTCATAGTCGATACTTAAGACCTTCACCCGGACATGCTGATGGATGCTGACTACCGTAGTAGGATCGCTGATGAAACGGTCGGCAAGCTGAGAGATATGTACCAGACCATTTTCTTTGATGCCTATATCTACAAAGCACCCAAAGTTGGTGATATTGGTAACGATACCTGGCAGTTCCATGTTCTCTTTCAAGTCATCAATGGTGTGTATGTTTTGGTCGAACTGGAAAACTTGAATGGCTTGCCGCGGGTCGCGTCCAGGTTTGTCGAGTTCTTGCATGATATCTTCAAGAGTAGGCAAGCCTACTTGGTCGGTGATATATTTATCAAGTTGGATCTGGTTTCTCAACTTTTTGTCACTTATCAAGTCTTGAACAGAGCAGTGAAGGTCTTGTGCCATTTTCTCTACAACCGCATAGCTTTCCGGGTGTACGGCTGAATTGTCCAGTGGATTTTCGCCATGAGGAATGCGGAGAAAACCGGCGCATTGTTCAAAGGCTTTGGCTCCCATGCGGGGAACTTTCAGAAGTTCTTTGCGTGAATGGAAAGCTCCGTTTGTGTTACGGTAATCTACGATGTTTTGAGCCAGAGTAGCTCCCAAGCCAGATACATAGGTCAGCAGATGCTTGCTGGCGGTGTTTACATTTACTCCGACCAGATTTACACAGCTTTCTACAGTCTGGTCGAGTGAAGCCTTTAATTTACTTTGGTCCACATCGTGTTGATACTGACCTACGCCGATGGACTTGGCATCTATTTTTACGAGTTCTGCCAAGGGGTCAATCAGTCTTCTTCCGATGGAAACCGCACCTCGGACTGTTACGTCATAATCAGGAAATTCTTCGCGTGCCGTTTTGGAGGCTGAATAAATAGAGGCTCCGTCTTCACTTACTACGAAGACCTGTATTTCCCGGTCATAACGCTGTGAAGTTACAAATTGCTCGGTTTCGCGGCTTGCCGTTCCGTTGCCGATAGCAATGGCTTCTATTTTATATTGTTCAACCAATTTGACCAGCTTTCTTCCTGCCGTTTGGTATTCTGATTTTGGGGGATGTGGATAAATGGTTTCGTTATGCAGCAAAGCGCCTTGTGCGTCAAGGCATACGATTTTACATCCGGTTCGGAAACCAGGGTCAATTCCGATGACTCGTTTTTGTCCTAAAGGAGGAGCGAGCAACAGCTGACGCAAATTGCCTGCAAATACACGGATGGCCTCTTCATCGGCTTTTTCTTTGCTGATTCCGGCAAATTCGGTCTCGATAGAAGGTTTCAGCAGTCGCTTGTATGAATCGTTGACAGCTTCTGCCACTTGAAGCGAACACATATTATTTCCGTGTACGAATTGCCTTTTCAGTTGCTCAATGCAGTTAGCTTCATCTTCAGGAGTAAGCGAAACTTTAAGTATTCCTTCAGACTCACCACGGCGGATAGCAAGCAGGCGGTGTGAACTGCATTTTTTTAAAGGCTCGCTGAAATTAAAATAATCGCGGTATTTAGCCGCTTCTTCGCTTGATTCTTTTCCTTTGACCACTTTTGCGGAGATGACAGCCTGCCGGTTAAATACACCACGTATGACATTACGGGCACGTTCATCTTCATTGACTTGTTCGGCAATGATGTCGCGGGCACCTTTCAAGGCTTCTTCTTCATTGCTTACCTCTCCTTTTATGAAAGCCTGAATCCGTGATTCAAGATGTTTTTCACGCTGCATGAGTAAAATCATAGCGAGCGGTTCAAGTCCCTTTTGTCGTGCAGCTTCTGCTCTGGTTCTTCGCTTGGGCTTGAAAGGTAAGTAAATATCTTCAAGAGTCGTTGCATCCCAGCAGGTGCTGATGCGTTTCTTGAGTTCATCGGTCAGTTTTCCTTGTTCTTCAATGGTAGAAAGAATGGTGTCTTTCCGTTTTGCCAATTCTTTTAATTTTTCGTTATAAGTGGATATATCGCTGATTTGCACCTCATTCATTCCGCCTGTAGCTTCTTTTCGGTAGCGGCTGATGAAAGGAATGGTTGCTCCACTTTCAAGGAGTTTGAGCGTATTTTTTACGTAATGTACCGGTAGCTTAAGAGCTGTGGCAATCATTTGACTGAATTCTTCCATAAACAGGTGTATAATTAATTTATAGATACAAAAATAAGGAAATAGTAGGACTTGAAAGAGGGTGTTGATACTTTTTTCGATTCCTTGTTTAGGCATTTCAAGTTCCTCAAGTGTTCAACTTGTTAGTTGCCAGTTCTTCAGCAGACAAGTTGACGAGGTTTTAGGAAGCTTTTTCTCTGTGTACATAAGTTGCCGGGCATTTCAGAGCCTTGTTGTCTTGTCACCTTGTTATCCTGCCACCTTAAAAGCGAACCTTAAGTTAGGCAAAATAAAAAGCCCGCTGCAAAAGAGTGAAAGACTCTTTTTACAACGGGACTTTTCTATGTTAAAGCAAAAGTGTTATAATTTAAAGCTCATTTTCTTTCCGGAATAGCTGACTTTTTTATCTGCTTTAATCATTACAGTTTCAGCATTTTGTTTTCCCGGTTTCATTACGGTGAGGTTGAACCTTCTGTTTTTCAACATTCCCGGATAACTTCCGTTGCGGTCACTGATTGTCAGTGTGCGGTTGGCATCGTCCCAAGTGAATCGGATGGATGTAAATGCACCTTTTTCGTAGTCGTAGTTATCGAATTCGTCTTCGTATAAGGTGAATTCACCATTGGCTCCCGGATAGATGCAGATATCTAAATCGTTCCATTTCTTTTCGCTTGTATATTGAACTTTTGGTCCAAGCGGTAAGATACTTCCCGCCTTGATATATAAAGGCATTATGCTGATGGGACATTCACGGCTTATTTCACGTCCTCCTTCAATCATTTCATTGGTCCAGAAATCAATCCATTTGCTTCCTTTAGGAAGATAAACTTGAACAGGAGATGAGGCTTTAGCGATATTGGCTACTGTTGCAACTCCTTTGTTTCCTTCTACCTTTTTAGTGTAAAGCGGTTGGGTAACAGGACATACCAAAATATTTTTTCCAAACATGTATTCATTGTCCAGCAAGATTGCTTTACGGTCGGTTGCAAAGTCCATGACTAATGGGCGCATAATGGTTCCGTTTTCATGGGTAACAGCTCCGGTCAGGCTATAAATATAAGGCAACAGTCGGTAGCGCAGGTCGATAAAACGTTTCTGTGCATCGTATGCCCATTCGCCTTCTTTACCAAATCGCCATATTTCATTCATCATCGGTGAAGAACAGTGGTTACGCATCAATGGCATGAAGCATCCCCATTGGAACCAGCGGACATGTAGTTCTTGGTAAGCCACATTCGTACAGTCATTGTTGTACTCCCATCCGAAGAATCCTCCAAGGTCGGTATTCCAGTACGGAATACCGCAAAGAGTAAAGTTGAGCCCGGCAGGAATTTGATTACGGAGTACTTCCCAGCTTGAAACCACGTCTCCGCTCCAGCTTAATGCGCCGTAATGTTGTTGTCCGAAGTATCCGGAACGAGTCATCTGAAATACGCGTTTATCGTTTGAAACCGCACGTTGATTGTTATATACTCCTTGGTTAGTAGCCAGTGGAAAGGCATTATGAACAGAGCGGAAAGAGCCATCGGCGGTCATCAGGTCAAAGTCACTGTCTTTGGGATTCAGGTGGTCGGGCTCAGTCGAGTCAGTCCACCATGCATCAATTCCCATATTATGCAAATGGCTTAAATAGCGCCAGTATAAATCGCGAGCGTCTTTGTTGAACGGGTCGTAAGGATGGGCTCCTGATTTGGGAGGCCATGTTTCGAACTTCAGCAGAGCACCCATTTTGTCGAGTTCTTTAAACTGGTCAGTCCAAGGTCCAAAACTAGCCCATACCGAAATCATGAGATGTGCGTTGTTTTTATGCACATATTTTATCATTTCTTCGGGGGTTTTAAAGCGTGGCTTGTCAAATTTTGCCGTTTTATCTTCTCCGTTAGGCAGATAACGCAATGCTTCTTTATCATCTAGTTTATTGATGTATCGTGGGTTCATGAATTTCATGGCATTCCAGTTAGAGTCACATCCCCAGTATTGCCAGTCTTGAACGATACCGTCGAGAGGAACTTTCAGTTCTCTGTATTTGTCAAGTACCTCACAAAGTTCATCCGGACTCTTGTAACGCTCTCTACACTGCCAATATCCCATTGTCCAGAGAGGGAACATCGGCGCATTTCCAGTCAGATTTCTGATGCAAGCAATTACTCCATCTTGTGTTCCGTCTTCGTACATGAAGTAATAGTCGGCACATTCACCCACTTGCGACGAGAATGAAGTTTCATACGGAGTATCGCTGAACTGAGAGATTCCCGGATTGTCCCAGTATACTCCATATCCTTTTTCAGATGTGAAATAAGGGATGCAGATGTTTGTGTTTCCATTTGAAAGGTGGACTTGTTGATTACGATGGTTCATGGCTCCGCTCTGGCGCTGACCTAAGCCATAGATGGCTTCTTCCGGTTGCAGGGCAAAGGCTTGACTTACGGTAAATGCATCTCTTGTAACATCTTTACGTGGAGTGAAGTTTGTACCTAGCTCTTTTTCTGAAAGCAGCGTATTGCCTTGTAGCGTTTGATAAGTAACCTTACCTGTAGAAGAATGAAGGGTGACCAGCATATTCTCGGTCTTCATTTGGATTTTATCACCGTTTCGTTTGTAAACAATGTTTATCTTCTCTGGAGTTTTTATAATCGGGTAACTTTTTTTATCGGGCATTTGTGCCGAAGGATATTTAATTACGCGTACGATAGAGGGAGAGTAGAAAATAATTTCTCCGTTCAATATCGGGGATGCGGTTTGGAATTTTACCCCACTATCTGTTTCTTTAATGTTTTGTGTCCACGAAGACATACATGATGCCAATGCGGTTAAAATCAACAGTTGTTTTTTCATGGTTCTTTTTTTTATTGTTTTTTCATCGTGTTACAAATGAAGTCATATTTTGTAAAAACCATGAGTAGATAATGCAGCAACTATCGGTAGAATATGAATCAAACCTCCATTTTACCCATTATCGTCCCCTTTTTGATTCAAATCCTTCCCTTCTGCAATCGATTTTTTGTGATATTCGCTAGGAGTCACCCCAAATTCCTCCTTAAAACATGCGGTAAAATGCTTCCGGTTGAAATATCCTAAGGTCAAAGCAACTTCGCTGACTGTTTGGTTCGGACCTTCTAAGAGGCGGCGGGCATGTTGCATTTTAATGTGATGAATAAACTCAAGAGGAGTGCGTCCTGTCAAGGCTTTCAGCTTTCGGGTAAGGGTGGAGCGTGATACGCCTACTCCCGCGGCGAGACGATTGACATCGAAGTCGGGTTCTTCCAGATTCTGTTCGATGGTTTGAGTTGCCTTTTGTAATAAAAGTTTATTAAGAGTAGAGTATTCAGAGTCGGGAGCGTTGTTTTCATTGTTGCAAAAGCTGGAGGCGGTAAGGTAGTTGCGCATCTTTATCAGTTCTTCACTGTCGGCATACAGTTCTTCGTTTTTGCGGTTGATTCTCCGTATATAAATCCAGATGCTGCAGGCAATGAGTCCGGCTCCCAGAATGATATAAAAGAAAATGGCCCATCGTGTTTCGTAGAAAGCGGGTAGTCGCTTAATGTTTAACCGGGTAATTTGATTGCTCCATATTCCATAGTTATCCGTAGCTTTTACTTCAAAAGTATAATTTCCTTTAGGAAGATGTTTGTAAATAGCCGTATTATCTCCGTCTGTTGTGTAATTCCACTGCTCTTCAAGTCCTAACAGACGATATGCATATCGTATTTTTTGCGCATTCAGATAGTTGAGCGAAGAGAAGAAAAGTTGCAAGTCGTATTCATCGGGTTGAAGAATAAGTTGTTTATACTCTTGATTCATCTCTTTTCCCATGATATAAATCTTGGTAATTAAGGTTTGAGCTTCTCCGCTTTTCCGGTCCAATTGACCGGAAGGAGTTACGGCACAAATACCGGGAATGCCTCCGAAATAGAGTTTTCTGTCATGTCCTTCGCAAAGTGCCGTTGGGATAAACCTTCGTAATTTCAGTGATCCATCTGTGGTGAGATAAGTGGAAAAAGAGTGATTGTTTGGATTGTATTCAATGATTTTCTGGTTCATACCAATCCACAGATGTCCATAAGCGTCTGTGGCAAGTTGATTGATGATATCTCCGTTTAATCCGCACAGCTGAGTATGATTGGTCAGTTTTCCGGAAAAAGGAGTGAAGGCATAAACGCCTCCTTCTTGTGTACCCATCCACAATGTTTCATTGTCATCAATAGCCAGGCAAGTAACCGAAGACGGAGACGTCAGATGAGTGTATTTCCCGTCACGTGTAACTCGGTAAACTCCTTTATTTAAGGTGCTCACATAAATAACCCCGTTTTTATCTTCCTTGATAGCTGAAACCGTTCCTAAGGTATCACAAACTGTTTTACAATCTCCATCTTTGATATGATATGCATGTAGCCCCCTGTGAGTACCTATCCAAAGCGTACCTTGTGTGTCTTCGTAAGTTTGAGTGAATGGCGTATTATACTTTGCATCGTTTAATTTGACCATGCGTTTCAAATAGATTTGCATCCCTTTTCTAGAAAGCTCGTAGGCAAAGTTCTGGTTTTCGGGAATCACCCAGACGTTTCCTTCTCGCCGGGAACTGCTTATTTGTTTGACAGAATGTAAAGCCAAAGACGCCAGATGAGAGAAGTCAGAGAACAAGGACATTCTATCTCTGTCTAAGTCATATAGTCCTAATCCGGTACGCTCCTGTGAAATCCAGAAGATATGTTCTCCTGCGTCACATAAAGCCATGATGGCAGGCTGGAAATTAGTATGCAGCTTTAAGGCTGGCAGATTATATTCTTTGGGAGCATCTTCTACGAAATGAATCATAAAGCTTTCCCGGTCGAATGAAGCAACCCATAAAGCTCCGTTTTTATCCTTGAATATTTCGTTGAGCATACGTCCCGAAGGTGGCAACTGAAAATCGGCTTGCTGCAGCTGCTTGGTCTTTTCATTATATTTCATAGCAATTAAGTCGCTTCGGGTTGTCATCCATAACCACCCCTCCGTATCGTCTTGTGCCAGGTAGAGTACGTTTCCTTCTTTTTCTCCCATGGAGTTTACGGGGAGCGGTGAATACGTGAAAAGAGAATCGCGTGTGGCAGATGGGTTAAACAGTACAACTCCATCTGATTCGGTTCCTATCCAGAAATAATCATGCGCACGGTCTTGTATAATATAAGTCAAGTTCTTTCGGGCAGGAGCTTTAGCATAAAGAAAGAAGTTGTCTTTTTTCTTGTCATAACGCAATATATCGCCTCGCTTGACGGTTATGAAGATTTCTTTTTGTCTGCTTTCGCAGAAACCAGTCATCCAAGAGGACTTTTGATTATAATCGTAAAGCGGATAGCTTTGTTGAAATAAACCCTCCGAGTTGTATCGGATGAGAGCGTTTCCGGCAGTAATCCACATCATTCCGTCGGAGGTGCGTCGGATATGGCTGATAAATAAAGTTCCTAATCTTTTCGGGTCTAACGGAGTGATTTGTCCGTCTTGTTTGTTGAGAATATATGCTCCTTGGTCACATCCGAACCAAATTCTTCCTTTTGCATCCTCGGCAATACTCTGTATGATGTTGTTTTCCATAATTTTTTCTGCATTGATGTCTGAACGGAAGACACGCAAACGATAACCGTCGTCTTGACAAAGACCGTTGACTGTACCATACCACATGTAGCCTTGACTGTCTTGGAAGATACGATGAATCGCACTCACAGGAAGTTGGGGAAGTGTGAGAATTGGAGTTACCTTTACGGTTCGTGCAGGAAACAGATAAAAGCTTTGCAGGAATAATATGAGAAATACTATTAGTTTTTTCATGAGAGTATATAGGCTGTTCTTATATGCTTTTCTTGTATTGTTAAGGGTTTTCTTCTTTTGCAAAGATACTTTTGTTTTTGGATACAGCAAAAAACAAAGAAAGGCTGATGGTGAAAAATTAAACAAAATGCAGGTGATTTATCTTATTCTTGAAAACAAAAAGCAGAAATACAGTAGCCTTTTTGTTTGCCTGTTTGCATCGGAACAAACCAGTTGGCTTCCGCATTTCTGCTTTTTTAAGTTTCTCCCTTACGGGTACTTTTAAGCTTCTTTTAACTGTCTTAGTAAAGTACGCTGTTTCTCTGACAGATTGACAGGTATTGTCACGTTGTACGTCACGATTAAGTCGCCAAAGCTGCCTTCCTGTTTGTATATAGGGAATCCCTTTCCTTTCAGACGGACCTTTGTACCGTTTTGTGTACCAGGACGTACCTTTAATTTTACTTTTCCGTTTAAGGTATTTACGGTAATCTCTCCTCCTAAAATAGCAGTATACATATCAATGGAGATGTTCGTTGACAAATCATTGCCTGTTCGTTTGAATTCAGGATCATCAGGAATTACAAAGGTGATATACAAGTCGCCTTTCGGTTCTCCGTTTGCTCCACTGCCGCCATGTCCTTTCAGTTTGATTACCTGTCCGTTTTCCACGCCAGCAGGAATCGTAATACGAAGCGTTTCTCCATTTATGCTGAAGGTCTGCTTGTGTGTTGTTGCTGCATCACGAAGTGAGAGTTGAAGCTGTGCCTCTATGTCTTGTCCGCGGAAAGCCCTTTGCCTTTCTCCGCTTTCGCGATGACCGAATAACTCTTCAAAAAAGTCAGAAAAGCCGCTTGCATGTTTGCCGAATCCATGTAAGTCCTCACCGAAGTTTCCGGTGAAATGGGCTCCATCGGTTGAATACCAATACTCGCCTTGCTGTTTGCTGTTTGCCTGACGCTGTGCTTCAAATTCGTCGGCATGTTTCCAATGTTCCCCGTATGCATCATATTTCTTCCGCTTGTCCGGGTCGCTCAATACCTCATTGGCCTCATTTACCTCTTGAAATTTATCCTTGGCCGAAGGGTCGTTAGGATTTAAGTCCGGGTGGTATTTTCGGGCCAACTTACGGTATGCTTTTTTGATTTCATCCTGTGTGGCGCTTTTTTCAACCCCAAGAATTTTGTAATAGTCTATGTAAGCCATATTGTCTGTTAGTTTAATTTACCTCTTGAAAAGCAAATAGTATGCCACTTGTTACATAATAAGAGAAGCAAATAAGCGAGTTGACAAGGTTTTAAGAAAGACAGATAGCTCCTGTATTGACTTGCACAAATCGGGAACTTTCATTATCTTTGCCGGAAATTAATAAAACGATAATCCGCAATGAAAGTGCCGAATTATGTTCTTTTCCTTATACTGCCATTCTGTATGTTTATGATGCAGTCGTGTATGTCTTCTGTTGAGAAAGAGGTTACTTTGAAGTTTGTAGAGACAACCGATGTTCATGGATGCTATTTCCCTTATGATTTTATTCGCCAGAAACCGACAGGCGGGAGTTTAGCCAGAGTGAGTTCTTATGTGAAAGAGCTACGGAAAACATGGGGCGACCGTTTGCTGTTAGTTGATAACGGAGACATTCTTCAAGGTCAGCCCGTGGCTTATTACTATAATTATATCGATACAGCTTCAGTGCATGTAAATGCTGAGATGCTGAACTACATGAAATATGATGCAGCCACGGTGGGTAATCATGACATAGAAGCGGGACATGCGGTTTACGACCGTTGGGCAGATCAGTGTAAGTTTCCTGTTTTGGGTGCCAATGTCATTGATACTTTAACCGGTAAGCCTTATTTTGAGCCCTATAAAGTATTTGAGCGTGAAGGTGTAAAAGTTGCAGTGCTTGGCATGATAACTCCTGCCATTCCATCTTGGCTTCCGGAAAAGCTCTGGAGCGGTCTTCGTTTTGAGGATATGGAGGCATGTGCCCGCAAATGGGTAGAGGTAATCCGTAAAGAAGAACAGCCGGATGTGTTGGTCGGACTGTTTCATGCCGGACCGGAAGGTAATGAATTAGACGGAGTGATAGAAAACGGCTCTGCAGAGGTGGCGAAGAATGTGCCCGGATTCGATGTGATTTTTATGGGACATGATCATCGTCGCTGTAATGAAAAGATTGTTAATGTAGAAGGCGATTCTGTCTTGTTGATAGATCCGGCTAATAGAGCACTGACAGTGGCAGAGGTAACCTTGAATGTTGTAAAGAAAGGCAGCAAGGTGATACGTAAGTCGGTAGAAGGGAAATTGGCCGATGTGAATGAATGTCCCGTAGATGAGGATTTTATGACTACTTTTGCCTCACATTATGAGGCGACTAAAGCTTTTGTTTCGCGCAAGATAGGAAGTATAGACCGTACGATTTCTACGCGCGATGCTTATTTCGGCTCTTCAGCCTTTATTGACTTGATTCATCAACTGCAGTTAGATATTACCGGAGCAGATATCTCTTTCTGTGCTCCTTTGTCATTTGATTCTGAGATTAAAAAGGGTGACATTTATATGAGCGATATGTTTAATTTGTATAAGTATGAAAACATGCTTTATACAATGGAACTGACAGGTCGTGAAATAAAAAACTTTTTGGAAATGTCGTATGCCATTTGGACCAATCAGATGAAGACTGCCGGTGATCATCTTTTACTTTTGAATGAGAAAGATAATGGTTTCGGCTTATTTAAAAATCCTAGTTTTAACTTTGATTCGGCAGCAGGTATTATTTATACGGTAGATGTAACCAAGCCGCAAGGAGAGAAGATTGACGTTCAATGTATGGCAGACGGGCGTCCGTTTGAATTTGACAAGATGTATCGTGTTGCGGTAAATTCTTATCGGGGCAACGGAGGGGGCGACCTGCTTACCAAAGGAGCTGGCATTCCTAAGCAGGAATTAGCCAAGCGAATTGTTTTTGCAACCGATAAAGACCTGCGCTATTACCTAATGAAGCGGATTGAAGAAGTGAAGGTCTTGCATCCAGAACCGCTTAATCAATGGAAATTCATTCCGGAGACATGGACTGTTCCGGCAGTGAAACGTGATTATAAGCTTTTGTTTGAAAAGCGTAAATAATCTGTATTCTGTTTATGCAGTGTGTAACGAGAGCAAATAAAATTAGAGTAGGGGCAGCAGCTTTGTTGACCTTGTTCATGGCATATTATGCTGTAATCGCATTTTATACCCATGTACACTGGATTGACGGAGTGGCGCAAGTTCATGCCCATCCGTTTTCTTGTCAGCATACACACTCGTCAGGAGAGGCTTTCGTTTTACATCAACTCAGTGATGTTACCTCTCTTTTATCGGATGGAAATATATCCGATAAGCCTTATTTCTTTATATTTTATTCTTTACTTTATAGTTTAAATACTTTTCATACCCTAGCTCAGCATACGGTGTGCGTGTGCTTACGGGCTCCTCCTGTTTCTCTTTTTGTCTGAAAATCAGCTTTCTTTTTTGCTGCGTTTCCGTTCGGCACGAGATGTCTGTTGCCGGATGGCTGTGCTTATCTATGTCTGTAAGTCAGTTGAAGTGTAATTACTGGCAGGCCTACATGGAGGTACGGGTCATAAAGGATATTGCAGCAGAAGAAACAAACTTATTATCCTAATGGCGCATGAAGATAAAATACATCTCAAAACCTGAATCGAAAATTCAGGCGATTGAGGTCACTTCTTTATGCCTAATCGTATTATGTTATAAAAAAGATAAAAAGAGAATGAAAAAATATATTTTGATTTTAATGGGGATACTGTGTGTAGTTGCAGGTATGTCCAATACACCGGTAAAAGAAGGGAATGTCATTACCGGACATGTGATAGTAAAAGACTCAGAAGAAGACCTGCCTTATGCTACGGTGTTGATAGTAGAGACCGGAAATGGCACAGTGACCGATGCGGAAGGCTATTTCCGTTTCAAGGATATTCCGTCGGGAAAATATACGTTGCGTGTGCAGAGCATGGGCTATGCTACTCAGAGCAAGGAGGTAACAGTGAGTAATGACTTTACGGTTGACATGCATTTTGTGATGGAAGAAGAAACGATTGTAACCGATGAGGTGGTGGTTTCAGCAAACCGCAATGAGACAAGTCGTAAATTAGCTCCGGTTGTGGTTAATGTAATGAGCAACAAACTTTTTGAAATTGTAAATTCAAACGACTTAGCCAAGTCGCTGAACTATCAGTCGGGTTTGCGTGTGGAAAATAACTGTCAGAACTGCGGCTTCCCGCAAGTGCGTATTAACGGTTTGGAGGGGCCATATTCTCAGATTCTGATAAACAGCCGTCCGGTGATGAGTGCATTATCTGGAGTCTACGGCTTGGAGCAGATACCAACCAATATGATAGAGCGCGTGGAAGTAGTCCGTGGAGGAGGCTCAGCTTTATTTGGAGCGAATGCTGTGGGAGGTACCATTAATATCATTACAAAAGACCCCGTAAGCAACTCCTTCCAAGTAGCTTCCACCATGTCAAACCTGAACGGAAAGGTATGGGAACAATACATGGGAGCCAACGCTTCTTTGGTATCATCAGACAACTCGTATGGAATAGCGGTTTATCAGTCATACCGAAATCGCAATCCTTACGATTCCGACGGAGATGGTTTCTCAGAATTGGGTAAGTTAAATATGAATACGTTCGGTTTACGTTCCTATTACCGTCCTACTCAGTTCAGCCGCATCAGCTTGGAGTATCATACCACGAATGAGTTCCGTCGCGGAGGAAACAAGTTCGACTTGCAACCCCATGAAACAGATATTACAGAGCAGACCAAGCATATTATCAACAGCGGAGGTTTGACCTACGATGTCTTTTTCCGTGAGTACCGTCATAAACTCTCTCTCTACAGTTCAATTCAGCATACAGACCGTAACAGCTATTACGGCGCAGGAGGAGATGAGAATGCTTACGGAAAGACTAAAGACTTGACCGTGGTAGGAGGAGCCATGTATGTGGGAAATATGGATAACTGCCTTTTTGCCCCGGCTACCTTTACCGGCGGATTGGAGTATAACTATAATTCGCTGCATGATGTGATGATGGGTTATCAGCGTGACTTGCGCCAAGACGTGAAGATTGCCAGCGGTTTTGCTCAAAATGAGTGGAAGATGGATTACTTTACCATTCTGGCGGGTTTCCGTTTAGACAAACATAATTTGGTAGACCATATTGTCTTTAGTCCTCGTGTGAATATGCTCTGGAAGCCATCCGATAAACTTCAGGGACGACTAACCTGGTCTACGGGTTTCCGTGCACCGCAGGCTTACGATGAAGACCTTCACGTGGCAGCCGTAGGCGGAGAGGCTATGATGATTAAAATGGCTGACGGACTGGAACCTGAGCGTTCAAACAGTTTTAGCGGTTCGATTGACTGGACAGCTAATTTCGGGCATTTCCAGTCGAACTTGCTGATTGAAGGTTTCTATACAGCTCTGAATGATGTATTTTATCTGGAAGCATTGGGACAAGATCCTGAGACTGGTGTATTGATACAAGAACGCCGTAACGGTAATGGAGCACGTGTATTTGGTGCGAATATCGACTATAAGATTGCCCATGGCCGTGAAGCACAGTTGCAGCTTGGCTTTACCGTGCAGCGCAGCCGTTATACAGAAGCCTTGCGTTGGAGTGAAGATGCCAGTGTAGCACCCATCAAGCGGATGCCTCGAACACCGAACTATTACGGTTATTTTACCTTCACTTCTGCTCCTTTGCGCAACTTTGACTTTTCTATCTCTGGAGTTTATACAGGCAAGATGATTGTGCCTCACTTTGCAGGATATATTGAAAACGACCGCTTGGAAAAGACCCCCGACTTCATGGATTTTAACCTGAAGCTGAACTATACCTTTGTTTTGAATGATCATTTGAAGCTGCAGGTAAACGGTGGTGTACAAAATCTCTTCAATGCTTTTCAGAAGGATTTGGATAAGGGAATCGACCGTGACTCGAAGTATTTTTACGGACCTACGCAGCCGAGAACTTATTTCATCGGAATCAAGTTCTTCAATTAATTATATTTTGCCGAGAGACGCTCTTGTAGTATTCTATATGTTGAGAGGAGTTTCTTGAATTTGTTTCAATGAATTTTAGAGGAAATTTACCCCATTGGTTATTAACGGTTAGTAATCATTCTATTTTCCGCCACGACAATTTTATCGGCTGTTTTTCAGCCGATAAAATAAAAATGCCCGCAAGAAAATATTTTTGTTTTAACATTCCGGTTTA